>Ga0208391_1000747_pt1 | contig 16835 bp, 18 predicted proteins | sample Knorr_S23_td_Bot_FD_185612 | JGI IMG/M metagenome (GOLD analysis project Ga0208391, IMG submission 185612) | Marine microbial communities from Southern Atlantic Ocean transect - Knorr_S23_td_Bottom_ad_3770_LV_A (SPAdes) (version 2) | ecosystem: Environmental > Aquatic > Marine > Oceanic | place... | reverse complement strand
GAATATTATTTATATTTTAAAAAAAAATAAATTAAATTAATAAAATAATGCATTGACTCTCATTTTGTTTAAAAAAATGTAATTTATAAGACCAAAATAAGAGTAGCTAATTTCATTCATTTTTTTGTAATTTTTATAATGTGGTAAAAAATCATAATATTTTATTTTTTTTTTCACAAAAGAATTTTTTAAAAAAAAAACTGTTATATTGTTTTTTTCTAAAACACCTATCATTCTTTTAAAATGATAAACATCAGTAAATAAAATTATATTTTTTTCAAGGTTATTTTCTTTTAAATACTTGTTAACATAATATCCAGTATCATAACTATTCATAGACTTTGTTTCTAAAATAATTTCCATATTTTTTAAATTTTCAAAGAAATTTTTAGCTAAAATTTCTGCCTCGCTATCAATATTTTTTTTTGTTTTTCCACCAGAAATAAATATTGGTATTTGTAATTTTTTTGAAAAATTATAAGCATCATTAAGCCTTTTTATTGAAGATTTAGATGGATACGCAAAGTATTCATTATTTATATTTTTCTCAAATCCTGCAGTTGGTACCAATATTAATGAATAATTTTTATCTAAATTTTCTTCATATATATTTTTTTTTGGATATAAAGGCAATTTTAAAAGATATGAAGTAATAGGAAGTAAAAAAATAATTAAAAAAAATGTATTAAAAATAATAATTATTTTAAAAAATTTTTTCTTTTTAAAAAAAAATATTGAGAAAATATAGACTAAAAAGAAAAAAAATGGCAGTTTAGAAATTAATAAAATAATATTTTTCATTTTTATTGTAAATAATGACTATTCTGCATAAGGATCTTTAGGTTCGATAATAGATTTATCTCCACATTTTCCTGTTTTATTAAAACCTAAGTTTGTTACTACACTCATTATTGCTTTAACAACATCAATAACGAAAGTGTGTTTTTCATTTTTCGCAGTCACGCCTCCCATAATCAATAATTTTCCACCTTTATCAACATTAGGAAAAATAGTTATATTCATACTTTGATTATTTTGATCTAGCCAAGTAACTATTTTTTTATCATTGTCTAAGAGAAAACTATAAGAATGATCTTCATCAATATAACATTTTATGGTTACTGTATTTGCATTTACATTTGATGAGAATATTATGATTAAAACAATCAATTTAATTAAAAATTTCATATATATAATAAATACAAAAAGTTCGATAAAAATACTATTTAATTTATTAATATAAATTTTTTTTTATGAAAAAAAGAACAAATATTTCTCAATTAAGGTTTAAATATAAAAAAAATCCACTTGATATAAAAAACTCTGATTCAAATCCTTTTAAACAATTTAATAAATGGATGAAGGAATCAATAAGGAATAAAATTTTTGAACCTACCGCAATGTCTTTGTCTACAGTAAACAAAAGAAATAAGGTTTCTAATCGTATAGTTTTACTTAAAGGTGTGGTAAATAATAGCTTTGTTTTTTATACAAACCTAAAAAGTAGAAAATCTTATGAATTAAATATCAATAAAAACGTTGCTGCAGTTTTTTGGTGGCCTCAAATTGGAAAACAAGTAAGGATAGAGGGCTATGTAAAAGTAGTTAATAAAAAAGAAGCAGATCACTATTTTTCTACAAGATCAAGAGAAAGTCAAATAGGAGCTTGGGCATCAAACCAAAGCTCAGAACTTAAAAATAGAAAAACACTTATTAAAAGATTTAAAATAATAGAAAAACGATTCGAAAATAAAGATGTTCCAAGGCCAAGTTTTTGGTCTGGTTATGAGATTAAGCCCTTTTTAATTGAATTTTGGCAAGGTCGAGAAAATAGACTTCATGATAGAATAGTATATAAGAAAATTAATCAAAAAAAATGGAAAAAATACAGATTAAATCCATAATTATCGTTTTTACGTGTTTGCTATTTTTAACGAACTGTTCAACAACAATCAAAACATCAAAATATGAAAGTTCTGATGTTGATGTCAATAATGTAGATGAAAGTAATAGTCGTTTAAGTGAAATTTCTGATATTCCTATTCCGAGTAAATCAATAATTGATTTAGAAAAAACCTTTATAATTGGAAAAGGAGATGATTGGATGGGAAGATTGTCTTTGATAAATAAAAAAAACATTGAAGAAATTTATAGTTTTTTTTTAAATGAAATGGCTAAATTTTCATATAAGGAAAAATCATCTATTAGGTCAGACGTTAGTACATTAATTTTTGAAAATAATAAAAAGGCTATATTTATCAAAATTTCAAAACTAAATTTTGGAAAAACTTATATTGAAATAACAGCAACGCTTGTAAACTAGTTAATTATATGAAAAAAAATAATTTAATATTTTCTTTAGTCTTATTATTTTTTTTAATTTTTTTTCCTTTTAATTTTTTACTAAGTGACGTAAGTAAAAAAAAAGATACTTTTGATAAAAAAGAAATGATTAATAAAGCAAAAATTTATTTTGCTGATTTATCTGAAGGAGTGGGAATTATCATAGAAAGATCATTTAATGATTTTGGTCAACCAAGCGCTTATATAGAAGGAGAAGAATTTAGCGCTGCATTTTTTGGCGGGTTAAGATACGGAAACGGAAAGATTTATTTTAAAGATGGTACGACAAAAGATGTTTATTGGAATGGCCCATCTTTAGGTTTTGACTGGGGTGCTAATGCTTCAAAAGTTTTTACACTTATTTATAACTTAGATTTAAATAATTTAGACCAATTGTTTGTAAGGATTCCTGATGTTGAAGGCACGCTTTATTTAGTTGCAGGATTATCTATTAATTATCAAAAGAAAGATGATATAATTATAACCCCTGTTAGATCTGGACTAGGATTAAGAGCAGGTATAAATTTGGGATATACAAAATATACAAAAAAAAAATCTATAATCCCTTTTTAATAATATGAATTTAATTTCAAAACTTTTTAGAAAAATAAGTAATAATTTTTTCAAAGGTATTTTAATAAGTGCACCAATAATTATTACACTTTATATTGCGTGGGGTTTAATAAAATTTTTCGATAAAAAAACATCTCCCTTACTTGGAACTTTTCCTTTTGAAATACCAGGATTTGGTTTAATTACTGTATTTATTTTCTTTGCAATAATTGGTTTTATAACAACTGGCTTACTTGGCAGAATATTTTCATCATTTATTGAAAAAGTTCTATCAAAAATGCCTGTACTTAGAAATATTTACAGTGGTCTAAAACAATTATTTGAAGCAATACTTGGAAAAAAATCTAATTCATTTAGAGAAGTTGTTTTATTAGAGTATCCTAGAAAAGGAATTTGGGCGATGGGTTTCTTAACCGGAGAAACCAAGGGTGAAGTTAACCGAAAAACGAAAAATCAAATGGCAAATATTTTCCTTCCAACAACACCAAACCCAACTTCTGGTTTTTTATTATTTGTACCAAAAAAAGATATTCTTGGATTAACTATGACTGTGGAGGAGGGAATTAAAATGATTATTTCCGCTGGTATGCTTACTCCATCTGAAAATCAAAAAAAAATTAAATCTTTAAAAAAATTAAGTAAATAATTAATTTTTCTATGCAATAGATATATATTTTAACGAGCTACTTTGGTTATATATTTTTAAAAATAAATTAATTATTTCCTTATCTGTTTTTTTTATACTATTTCTATTTTCAAATATTGATTTTGCTTCATTCAATGCATCTTCCATTATTCTAATATCCGTTAGAGGGTCTAATATTTTAAATAATTGATAACCTGATTGTCTTGTTCCTAGTATTTCACCAAAACCTCTTAATTTTAAATCTTCTTCTGCGATTTTAAAGCCATCATTGGTATTTTTAATTGTATTAATTCTTTTTTTTGAATATTCATTCAAATTTTTTTCTTTATATATTAAAACACATGTGGATTTTCTATCTGACCTTCCAATCCTTCCTCTTAATTGATGCAATTGAGATAATCCAAATCTATTTGATTCCTCAATAATCATAACTGTTGCATCTGGCACATCAATACCTACTTCTATAATCGTTGTAGAAACTAATATAAGAATTTCTTTAGATTTAAATTTATCAATAATTTCTTTCTTTTCTTCTATATCCATTTTTCCATGAATTATTCCAACGTTGTTTCCAAATATCTTTTTCAGCTTTTCGAATCTATTTGTAGCTGCAGTTAAATCTAATTTCTCTGATTCATCAATAAGAGGACAAACCCAAAAAGCATTTAATTTCTTATCAATAATATTATCTAATCCTTTAATAATCTTTGATACTTTATTTGATGATGTTGCGATTGTTTCGATTTTTTTCCTATTCGATGGCATTTCTGTTATTTTAGAAATATTCATATTTCCATACATTGTTAAGGCTAATGTCCTTGGGATTGGCGTTGCTGTCATTACCAAAATGTGAGGATTACAACCTTTTGCAGATAATTGAAATTTTTGATGTACGCCAAAACGATGCTGTTCATCAATAATAACATATCCCAGATCTTTAAAATTAATATTTTTCTGAAAGATTGCATGTGTGCCAATAATAATTTGTGCTTTTCCGTTTTCTATTTTTTTTTGAACAGACTCTTTTTCTTTACTATTAATTTTTGAAGTGAGAAGAACTATATTTACTTTAGTATCTTTAAACAAATCAGAAAAATAATTGTAATGTTGGATTGCTAATATTTCAGTTGGAACCATTAAAGCAGCTTGTATATTTTTTTTAAATACGTTTGCTAAAGTTAAAAGAGCAACAATAGTTTTGCCTGATCCGACATCACCTTGTAATAAACGTAACATTGGATTTTCTTTATTTAAATCATCTTCTATTTCTTTTATTACTTTTAATTGAGAATTAGTAAGAGAAAAGAATATTTTTGATAGTATTTTTTTTTTTATTTCTTTATCAACTTCAATTTTGTGACAAATATTTTTCTTTAATTTTTCTTTTGTTATTAATAATTTAATATAATGAGACAAGGCTTCGTCAAACGCCAACCTTTCTCTCAATTCTAGTATTTCTTTATCATCTAAATTTTTAGGTTTATGTAATAATTCAATAGTTTTTCTCCATGACAACCAATTATTTCTTTTCAAAATATCTTCTTTAATCCATTCAGGAATATCAATTATTTTTCCTAATGCTTGATTTATAGATTTTCTATAAAATGACATTGTCAAACCCTTTGTTAACGAATAAAGAGAAAGGGATCCATGTAAATATGATAGTTCTTCAATTGGAGATATATTTTCTGGGTGTATAATTTGATATTTGTTTTCTATTTTACCTAATTTTCCACAAACAATTCTTTTTTCACCAACCGGTAATATTTTTTTTAAATATTTTACATATCCTCTAAAAAAAATTATTTCAATTTCGTTATTATTATTTTTACATAATATTTTATAAGGCATTTTTGGATTAAATTGTGGAAGATGCTTTTCAATAATTATTTCTATTGCAATTTCTTTTTTTAGATATTTATCAGTTATTTCTTTAATATATTCTCTTTTCTTTAATCCTCTCGGAATTGTAAGTAATAAATCAATTATTTTTGTTCCGCATAATTTTTCAAATAATTGCAATGTCTTTGGCCCAATTCCTTTTAAACTTTTTATAGGATCAAATAATGTACTTTTAGAAATTTCTAACATATATATTTCTTTCTTATATTGATTTATATTAGATAATTAATATTGGTATGTTGAAAAAAATTAAGATTAACAATTTATCTCTTAGAAAGAAAAAAATCTTATTTAAATGCACACATAGTGGAACTAAAGAGTTGGATATATTGTTAGGTAGTTATGTCTCTCACCATATTAATTTATTAAAATCCAAAGAATTAGATTATTTAGATGTTGTTTTGAGTTTTAGTGACTTGGATTTATTTAAAATTTTAACTAAAAAGAAAGCAATTGATAAAAAAATGAATGAATATTTTATAAAAAAAATTATTAAGTTTAACCAAAATATTAACAAGTACTAATAATATATTGATTTAAGCGTATATTTATAAATTTATTATTTATTAATTAATGTAATTACTTAATTATATACATATAACTTACTAATTTTATTAAATAAAATGATTAATTTAAAAATTTTAAGAAATATTATTAAAAATAATCCTTTAAAGAAAGAAAAAGCTATTAGTGAACAAATACTAAACAATAAAAATAACATCATTTATCCAGATAGCGATTTAATAAATGTAATCGACACCCCTCATATTGTTTTAAATGATAAAAATAATATTTCTTTTATTAATAACGCAACAAAAAAAAAATTTAATATAAATATAAAAAATAATATTTTTCACGTCTTTAGAAGACCAGAATTTCGTGAAAATATTAAAAAATTTAGAAAGAGTAGGGCTGTCAAACATCAGTTTACTCTTGAATTATTCTCAGTTCCTCAAACAAGCTTTTTTAATATTAAAATTTATAAACTTCAAAATAATAATATTCTTTTATCTTTTATCGATATTACTCGTTTGCATAAATTAGAAAATTTGCGATCAGATTTTATCGGAAATGTTAGTCATGAACTAAAAACACCTTTGTCTACATTAATGAATATTATCGAATTATTTATTCATCAAAAAAAAATTACAGCAAAGGAAAAAAATAAGCTTTTAAAAATTCTAGAACAAGAATCTTTAAAAATGAAATCAATAATCGATGATTTATTACATTTAACAAAAATTGAGACTCAATTAACTAAAAAAATATCTCAAAAAGTTGATTTAAATGAAATTATTCATGAATGTGTTGAATCTCTTAAAACTAATGCAAAAAAAAATGGTATACATATTAAAATTAAAACCATAAAAACTGCAAAAATTTTAGGAGATAATAATCAATTACAGCAAATCTTTAAGAATATCATCGATAATTCAATAAAATATGCTTATAAAAATTCATTACTTCTAATTGAATTAAAATCATTTAAAAATAAATTAGTTGTAATTTTTACAGATCATGGAAAAGGCATTCCTAATTCTTTAATTCCTCGATTGACTGAACGATTTTATAGAGTTCCTGATGTTAAAATAAAAAAAATTGAGGGATCGGGATTAGGTTTAGCAATTGTTAAATATATTGCAATAAGACATGGCGCGGAATTTAACATGAGTAGTATTTTAAATAAAGGAACAACAACAAAAATATTCTTTAAAAAAAAATAGGATTTTAATAAAGCTTACTAATTTTTGTAACATATTTGTAACATAACAAGGATAGTATTTTTAGAATGTATATCATTTTAGCAATTTTGGTATGTGCATTTTATGGTTTTTATATTGGAAAAAAAAAACCATTACGATTGATACAAAATAAGGATTTAACTAAATTAAATTCAAGTCCTAATTATCATGGCTATTATGTTTTTTTATGGTGTTTAATACCTGCGATTATTACTTTTTTAACATTAAATTTTTTCAGTAATTTCTTAATAAAACAAATAGTTTTAGATTTAGTTCCTGAAATTGAATCAATTGCCAAAACAAATATAGAATTTGTTTACAATCAAATAAAAACTATGGCATCTGGAACCGCAGATGCTTTTAGTGCAGATGAGAAATTAATTGTTGCTGCTGAGAAATATAATGAATTAATTTCAATATCTAATGCGTCAATTTTTGTAATATGTATTTGTTTATCATCTTTCTTATTAATATTTATTAAAAAAAAAATAAATTTAGAATTTCCAGCAAGAAAAAAAGTTGAAAAATTTATTAAATTATTTTTATTAATCTGTTCAATAGTTGCAATATTAACTACTGTTGGAATAGTTTTATCATTGTTTTTTGAAAGCTTAAAATTTTTCAAACAAATATATTTTTTTGATTTTATATTTGGAACTCATTGGAGTCCTCAAATAGCCATTAGGGAAGATCAGGTAGGTAGTTCGGGCGCATTTGGCTCTATTCCTGTACTGGCTGGAACTTTTTTAATAACTCTAATAGCAATGTTTATAGCTGTTCCAATAGGACTTTTTTCTGCAATTTATTTATCTGATTATGCTCATAAAAAAGTGAGATCTATTCTTAAACCATTAATAGAAGTTTTGGCCGGTATACCAACAATTGTTTATGGTTTTTTCGCAGCATTGACTGTTGGACCATTTATAAGAATGGCAGGTGAATCTATAGGCTTAGATATAGTATCAGAAAGTGCACTTTGTGCTGGTCTTGTAATGGGCATTATGATCATTCCATTTATTTCATCATTATCAGATGATATTATTCTTGCAGTTCCACAAAGTTTAAAAGATGGTTCATATGCTTTAGGAGCCACTAAATCTGAAACAATGATTAAAATAATTTTACCTGCTGCATTACCAGGTATTGTTGGTTCTATTTTATTAGCAGTATCAAGAGCAATTGGAGAAACTATGATTGTAGTCATGGCAGCAGGTATGTCAGCTCGATTAACTGCTAATCCTTTTGAAGCAGTTACAACTGTAACTGTTCAAATTGTTACATTATTGACAGGAGATCAAGAGTTTGACAATCCAAAAACACTTGCAGCATTTGCATTAGGTTTGGAATTATTTATTTTAACATTATTTTTAAATTTAATTGCTTTAAGAATAGTTAAAAAATATAGGGAGAAATATGAGTAATATTATTAGAAATGATATTTTAACTCCTGTTAGTTCAAAAAGAACTACCAAAGAAAAACTATTTAAAATTTGTGGTTTATCAGCAATCATATTTGCTTTATCAATGTTGGTAATTCTTTTCACAACAATATTTTCAAAAGGATATTCTGCTTTCTATCAAACGAGAATTAAATTAGATATTAATTTTAATGAAGAATTAATAGATCCTACTGGTGCTAGAGAAATTACAACGCTAAATACTGCAGATTATTCAAAACTAATATCTCAGTCACTTTTTAAATTTTTAAATATTGATAAAAGTCATCCAAAATCTTCAGAAATTAAATCTCTTATTTCTTATAATAGTTTTCTAACACTTAGAGATCGTGTATTAAATGATCCGGATATTATTGGAAAAACAAAAAAAATTAATTTAATTGCATCAGACGATGTTGACCAAATGCTTAAGGGGAACATAAATATAAGCATTCCTGAGGAAAATAGAAAGATTACAGATTTTCAAATTGAAGCAATAGAAAAATTTAAATCAAATGGAAATATATTAACTGTTTTTAATAAAACTTTATTTACCAAGTCTGATAGTAGGGAACCAGAAGTTTCAGGAGTTTTAGGTGCGATAATAGGATCATTTTATTGTTTATTTGTAGCAGCATGTATTTCAGTCCCGATAGGTATATTTGCAGCTATTTTTTTACAAGAATTTGCAAAAAAAAATAAAGTTACAGACTTTATAGAAATAAATATTAATAATTTAGCAGCTGTACCTAGCATTGTTTTTGGGTTATTGGGGTTATCTGTATTTATAAATTTTTTTCATTTACCAAGATCCTCACCAATTGTCGGAGGATTAGTTTTAGCATTAATGTCTCTTCCAACGATTGTGATTGTAACAAGAGCTTCTTTATTAGCTGTACCTGACACAATCAGAAATGGTGCAATAGCATTAGGAGCCTCTAAGATGCAAGCTATTTTTAATCAAGTTTTACCACTTGCTACACCAGGTATTTGTACGGGTGTAATTATTGCGTTAGCAAGAGCACTTGGTGAAACTGCCCCTTTATTAATGATTGGTATGATTGCTTTTATTCCTGATACACCAATAGCTATAACAGATCCAGCAACAGCATTACCAGCACAAATATTTATGTGGGCTGATCATCCAGAAAGAGCATTTGTTGAAAGAACATCTGCAGCGATTTTAATTTTACTTTCATTTTTAATTGTAATGAATGCTATGGCAATATATATTAGACATAAATTTGAGAAGAAATGGTGAGCACATGGCAAAAGATCAGATAATTTCAATTTCCAAATTTAACAAACTTAAAAGAAGTACCAGTTTAAAAATTAAGTTAGCTGTTCAAAATATATCAGTTTTTTATAATGGAAAAATGGCTGTTGAAAATATTAATATGAATATAAATCAAAATGAAGTTACAGCTTTAATTGGACCGTCCGGTTGTGGTAAGTCAACATTTATAAGATGTATTAATAGAATGAATGATGTTATTGAAAATTGCACAGTAGAAGGAAAAATATTTTTTGATGAAACAAATATTTATGATTCAAATGTGGATGTTGTTAAATTAAGATCTAGCATTGGTATGGTCTTTCAGAAACCAAATCCATTTCCAAAATCAATTTATGAAAATATTGTCTATGCTCCAAAACTTCATGGAATAATTAATTCAAAATCTGAAGCAGATGAACTTGTAGAAAAAAGTTTAACAGAAGCAGGTTTGTTTGAAGAAGTAAAAGATAGATTAAATGAATCTGGAACGGGACTATCTGGAGGACAACAACAACGACTTTGTATCGCACGCGCTATTGCTGTAGATCCCTCAATTATTTTAATGGACGAACCATGTTCTTCCTTAGATCCCATCGCTACTGCTGTTATCGAGGAATTAATAGATTCTCTTAAAAAAAAAAGAACAATTATAATTATCACTCATAATATGCAACAAGCGGCTAGAGTTTCTGAAAAAACAGCTTTCTTTCATCTTGGAAAACTTATCGAATTTTCAAACACATCAACAATTTTTACTAATCCAAAAGAAAAAAGAACTTTAGGTTATATAACAGGTAGATTCGGATAAAAAATTTATTATATCTAGTGCTATGGAACAACATATTGTAAAAGGATTTGATAGAGATTTAGATAAAATAAAAGATCATATTAACAAGATTTCAGGATTAGTTGAATCACAATTAGCGTATGTTTATCAATCATTAAACGAAAGAGATATTTTAATAGCTGAAAAAGTTATTGAACGAGATAAAAAAATAGACAAACTTTATCAAGAATTATTAGATATGTCGATCCAACTATTTGCTTTACGTCAACCATTAGCCGTTGATTTAAGATATGTAATTTCAACTATAAAAATAGCATCTGATTTAGAAAAAATAGGTGATCAAACAAAAAATATAGCTAAAGCTTCAAGGTGGCTTTCAAAATTGCCGGTCAATCAAAAAGTTTTATCAGTTGATAATTTATTTGACATTGTAAATTTAAATTTTAGAAAAGTTGTCAATTCATTTAATGAAGAAGATTTAAAAGAAGTTAAAAAAATTTGGTTAAATGATGCCGAGGTTAATAAATGTTATGATATTATATTCCGAGAAACTTTAACATATATGCTTGAAGATACTAAAAACATTGCAAGTTGTAGTCAAATTATATCTGTAGCTAAAAATCTAGAAAGAATAGGAGATCATATACAAAACATTGCTGAAATGATTTATTATTATGTTACGGGAATTCATATCACTCAAAAAATATCATTTAAAGAAATGAAAACATATAAAAAAGAAAAGAAATATAAAACAGATATTTCTAATATATTCAAAAAAGCAAAACTTATAGCCAAAAAATAAATTTATATGAAATCAAAATTACTACTAATTGAAGACGAAGATTCCTTAGCATATACTTTGAAGACTTTTTTCGAAAAAAAAAATTTTAATGTTGAGATAGTTAAAGATGGAGAAGATGCTTTATTTCAAGCTGAAAGTATGAAGCCAGATGTTGTTTTATTGGATTGGATGCTTCCTAATATGTCAGGCTTAGAAATTTGTAGACAAATAAGAACTGCTAAAGACATAAAAAAAACACCTATTATTTTTTTAACTGCAAAAGGAGAAGAAGAAGATAAATTAAGAGGCCTTGATACTGGTGCTGATGATTATATAACTAAACCATTTTCACAAAGGGAGTTGTTAGCTAGAATAAATGCCCTTTTAAGAAGAAGCAATCCATCAAATTTAGATGATGAACTTTCTTATAAAAAACTGATAATAATGAACTTGAAAACTCACAGAGTAAAAAGAGAGGGAAAAGAGGTAAAATTAAATCCAAAAGAATTCGATTTACTAAAATTATTTATGGAGAATCCTGGTAAAGTTTTTTCTAGAGACCAATTATTAGATAAAATTTGGGGGAATATAAATGTTGAACCACGAACGGTAGATGTGCATATTCGAAGACTAAGGAAAAATATAAATGTTAATAACACTAAGGATTTAATCAGAACAGTAAGATCTTCAGGTTACTCCTTAGATATAGTTAAATAATTTTAATTTATTTTTTTAAATAAATGTATTTCTAAAAGATTTAAGTCAAATTGTATTCCTTTTTTTGTTTTAAATTTATTAAGTTCTTCTTTTAAATTTTTAATAAACAGTTTTTTATTTTCTATTTCAGAAATTATCTGAAATGAACGTGCTTTCCACCATTTTACATGATCATTACAACTGCCATAAATTAATTTTTTTTTTATTTTTATAGATAAATCATAATCATTCTTTAGATTAAAGCATTTTGCAAATTTTTTAGTTAATTCTTTTTTAGTAATTCTGTTAATAAGATTAGCAGCATTGAAAATTTGCTTATTAGACAAATATTTCTTCATAACTCTTAAAACTAATTTTTTAAATTCCTTACCGTCATTTTTTTCTATCATTAATATATCAATAGATCCTTTTGGTTTTAAAATTCTTTTTAATTCTTTTAATCCTTTATCTATTGATGATACCCAATGAAGTGCTAAAGTTGATATAATTCTGTCTACTGATTTATTTTCTAAAGAAATTTTTTCAAAACTTCCTTCAAGAAATTTTACTCTTTTATCTCTCTTTTTTTTTTTTGCAATTTTTAACATTCCTTTTGCAGGGTCAATTCCGTAGAATTTAATATTATGATTTCTATATTTTTTAGTTATTAATTCAAAAACATACCCGGTACCACATCCTATATCTGCTACAACAATATCTTTATTGCTCAATTTAATTTTTTTTATAAATCTTTTTGTAGCTTCACCATATAAAAAATTTTTATTAGTATAATTATCGTATATAACCGAGTTTTCCACGGAATAATTTTCAATAATAATTTGTTTATTAATTATTCTTTTGTCCATATTAATAAAAATGGCGGATGGGGTGGGATTCGAACCCACGAAGGGAAAACCCTTGCTGGTTTTCAAGACCAGTCCTTTCAACCGCTCAGGCACCCATCCTTAATTTACTTATAGAATAAAATAAACAGAAAATTATGCTATTATTAAATTAAATAAAAAAAACAAAATATGGGATTAAAATTATATTTTACAATTTTTATATTTGTAATAATAACTAGTAATTCAATAGCTAATAAATTAGATTTTCCAGTTTGGTTAGATAAATTTAAGGTTAGAGCCGAAAAAAGTGGTATTTCAAGAAAAACTATTGAAGAATCATTAAATAAAGCAGAAATTCTCCCAAGAGTTATTGAGCTTGATAAGAAGCAGCCGGAATTTACACTTACATTAAGTCAATATTTAAAAAATGTTGTTTCTAACAAAAGAAAAAAAAAAGGAATATCTAAATTAAGAGAAAATTGGACTTTGTTAGAAGATATATCTAAAGAATATAATGTTCAACCAAGATTTATAGTTGCGTTATGGGGTATAGAAACAGATTTTGGTAGAATCTCAGGGGGGTTTCCAGTAATAAACTCACTTGTTACACTTGCCTATGACGGACGAAGAGGGGAGTATTTTTCAAAAGAACTTATAAATGCATTAAAAATAATTGACCAGGGACATATTTCTTATGATGAAATGGTTGGATCTTGGGCAGGAGCAATGGGTCAAACCCAGTTTATGCCTTCTAGTTTTTTAAGTTATGCTCAAGATTATAATAATGATGGAAGAAAAGATATTTGGAAATCAAAAGAAGATGCACTTGCATCAGCAGCAAATTATTTATCAAAATTAAAATGGGATAATAATGAGACGTGGGGTAGAGAAGTTAAAGTAAATAATGATTTTAACATAAGTAACGATGAACTAACATTAAGAAATAAAAAGAAAATTAGTGAATGGCAAATATTGGGTGTTAGAAGAATTGATGGTAGGGATCTACCAAAAAAAAATGTAGGTGGTTATTTAATAAAAATAAATGATAACAATAAAGAAAGATATTTCTTAGTTTATAAAAATTTTAAAAAAATATTAAAATGGAATACATCTAATTATTTTGCTATTGCAGTTGGTATTCTATCTGACTCTATTAGTATTAATTAAATGCCAAATGTTTTTTTATTTTTTGTAATTATTTTCATTATTTTTTTTAATTATACATCTTTTACAGAAAGCATAGAGTCTAATATTAAATACGAAGTAGGAAAGTCATATAAAATAAAAGGGAAATGGCATTATCCAAAAAACAATTTAGATTATCGTGAAATTGGTATTGCATCTGTTAATTCAAATAAAAAAGAAAATAAAACAAAAAACGGTGAAATTTTTTCAAATAAAGAAATAGTTGCAAAACATAAAACTCTAGCACTCCCAACTATTGCTCGTATAACAAATTTGTATAATGGTTATTCAATAAATGTCAGAATTAATGATAGAGGGCCTAAAAACAATTTTAGAATTATAGAATTATCTAAAAAAACAGCTGATTATCTAAAAATTGATACTAAAGGTTTAGTTGAAGTAAAAGTTATATCTGTTCTAACAATGAAAGAACAAAGAAAATTAAAAGAAATTAATTCGATAAAATATAACAAAGAAAATCTAGAGAAAGATGCTGCTTTAGAAAAAAAAATAGTAAAAACAGAAAATTTGATGGATAAAAAAAAAGAAAAAAAAAAATTTGAGAAAAAAGAATATGTTAATTTAAAAGATTCTAAAGAAAATGAAAAACTAAAATTAAATTATAAAAAATCAAAAATTCCACCTTATTATCTTAGAATTGATATAACAAAGTTTAAGAATTTTAAAGATGCTGCAAATTTAAAAAAAAAAATGAAACCAATTTATGATAAAATTCTTATTAGTTTAAGTTTACTAAATAATCAAAAGCATTATAAAGTAACAACTGTGCCAATTAAAAATTTAAAAGAAGCAGAATATATTCTTAGTGTTATTCATAAAAAAGGTATTAATAATGCAAAATTTTTTATTGAGAGAAAATAAAAATGATTTCTTTTTTTAAAAATTTTTTTTTTTTTATTTTAATTTATTTGTCACTAACTTTAAGAATCTATGCAATTGAAACTAAAGCAGATTCAGCAATTATTTTAGACGTAAATTCAAACACAATACTTTTTGAAAAAAATGCAGATGAAAGACAGGGGCCTGCATCTATGAGTAAACTTATGCTGATATATATTGTTTTTGAAAGATTGCAAAACAAAACATTAACTATAGAACAAGAATTTTTAGTGAGTAAAAAGGCCTGGAAATTTGGTGGATCTAAAATGTTTGTAAATATTGGAGAGATGGTTTCGGTAGAAAATTTATTAAAAGGAATAATAGTACAATCAGGAAATGATGCCTGCGTTGTTTTAGCTGAAGGATTATCCGGAACAGAAGAAAATATGGTAGATGAAATGAATGAAAAAGCTGTTGAAATTGGTTTAACAAATAGTAATTTTCAAAATGTTACTGGTTGGCCACATGAAGATCATTATATGTCATTAAAAGATATTGCTTATTTATCTAAACTAATAATTACAAATTTTTTTGAATATTATTATTTATTTGCAATAAATGAGTTCACATATAACAATATAAAGCAGTTTAATAGAAATAAACTGATATCACTGGATGGTTTCGACGGATTAAAAACTGGCAGAACTTCTCAATCGGGGTATGGGATAGTTGCTTCAGCAAAGAGAGAAAACAGAAGAATTGTTTCAGTTGTAAATGGTTTGAATAGCGAAAAAGAAAGAATTAATGAAACAAAAAAACTTGTAAATTGGTCTTTTCGTGAATTTGTAAATTATGATCTATATAAATCAGGAGATTCGATCCATTTTGCAAAAGTTTGGCTTGGAAAAGAGTCATTTGTTCCTTTAGTTTTAAATGAAGATTTAAGTGTAACTATTAAAAAAAAAAATTTAGACAAATTCAAAATTAAATTAGTTTACGAAACACCAATTGTATCACCAGTTAAAAAAGGAGATAAATTAGCAGAATTGCAATTAATAGAAGGGGATAATGTTGAAATTAAGAATATTTATTCTGGCAAAGATGTTGATAAAGTAAGTAGGTTCTACAGAAGTTTTTCTATAATAAATTATTTATTATTTGGAGTTAGTAATAAAGATAAATAATGTTTAAAGGTAAGTTCATTACTATAGAAGGATGTGAAGGAACTGGCAAATCAACACAAGTTAAACTTTTAGAAAAAAATTTAAAAAAAAAAATAAAAATTAAATCCACCAGAGAACCGGGAGGATCTTTTGGAGCTGAACAAATTAGAAAATTAATATTTAAATCAAAAAAACCAGATTGGTCTCCGATAACAGAAGCTTTACTTCATATAAGTGCTAGAAGCGATCATTTAGAAAAGATAATAAAGCCTAATTTAAAGAAGGGCATATGGATTATTTGTGATAGATTTCGCGATTCAACTATTGCTTATCAAGGATATGGAAATGGATTAAAATTAAATGTTTTAGAAATAATACAAGATTCAATATTTAACAAATTTCATGCAGATATAACAATTATTTTAGATATGGATGCAAATAAATGTCTTAAAAGAGTTAAAAAAAGGAAATCTGGTATACAAAAATATGAAAAAATGAATATTAATTTTCATAAAAAAGTAAGAAATGGTTTTTTAAAGATAGCTGAAAAAAATAAAAAAAGATGTTTTGTTTTAAATGCTGATGAAAATCCAATAAAAATTAATAAAAAAATTTTAGAA
>Ga0208391_1000741_pt1 | contig 16873 bp, 7 predicted proteins | sample Knorr_S23_td_Bot_FD_185612 | JGI IMG/M metagenome (GOLD analysis project Ga0208391, IMG submission 185612) | Marine microbial communities from Southern Atlantic Ocean transect - Knorr_S23_td_Bottom_ad_3770_LV_A (SPAdes) (version 2) | ecosystem: Environmental > Aquatic > Marine > Oceanic | place... | reverse complement strand
GCTGCGCGACTGGCTCTCGCAACCGCTCTCGTCGGTCGAGGCGATCCGGCGGCGGCAGACGGCGCTTGGCCAATTCCTCCACAACAGCCCGGCGCTCGACCGGTTCCGCGAAAGCCTGAAGGAAATTCGCGATCTTGAGCGGACGATCAGCCGGTTGAGCATCGGCTCCGGCAACGCACGCGACTTGGTGCAGTTGAGCGGCGCGCTTGGCCAATTGCCGATGCTGCGCGGCATGATCGCCGAGGTGCAACGCGCCATCGACCCCGTTGCGCCGACGCTGAGCGAGGAGATTTTCGACGATGCCGAGCCGGACGGCTCGCCGCCGTTGCTGAGCGAGCTGGGCGGCCAACTGTACGAGCTGCCCGAGGTGACCGGCCTGATTTCACGGGCGATTGCCGATGAACCGCCGCTGACGATCAAGGACGGCGGCATCATCCGCGAAGGCTTTGACCCGGCGCTCGACGAGCTGCGCCGCGGCGCGACCGAGGGCAAGGACTGGATCGCCCAGCTCCAAAAAGAGGAGTCGGAAAAAACCGGCATCACTTCGCTCAAAGTGCGGTTCAATTCTGTGTTCGGTTATTTCATCGAGGTGACCAAAACGAACCTCGACAAGGTGCCGGAGCATTACACGCGTAAGCAGACCATGACCAACGCCGAGCGCTTCATCACGCCGGAGCTGAAGGAGATGGAGGGCAAAATCCTCGGCTCGCAGGAGCGCAGCCAAAAGCTCGAGTACGAGTTGTTCCAGCGCGTGCGCGAGCAGGTGCTCCTGTCGCTGCGGCAGATTCAGCAAATCGCCTCGGCGCTGGCGCAGCTCGACGTGCTCGCCGGTTTCGCCGAGGTCGCCCGGCAGCGCGGCTACGTTTGCCCCGAGGTGCGCGACGACGGCATGCTGCAAATCGACGAGGGCCGCCACCCCGTGCTCGAGCAGGCGCTGGTCGGCGAGCCGTTCGTGCCGAACGACACGCAACTCGAGAGCGACGCCCAGCAGATCGCCGTCATCACCGGCCCGAACATGGCCGGCAAAAGCACGTATATCCGGCAGGTGGCGCTGCTGGCGTTGCTGGCGCACACCGGCTCGTTCGTGCCGGCCAAGCGCGCGCGGGTGGACTTGGTCGATCGCATCTTCACCCGCATCGGCGCGAGCGACGACCTGTCGCGCGGCCAGTCGACCTTCATGGTCGAGATGACCGAGACGGCGAACATTTTGAACAACGCCACCGACCGGAGCCTCGTCGTGCTCGACGAGGTCGGGCGCGGCACGAGCACGTTCGACGGCTTGAGCCTGGCATGGTCGATCGTCGAGCATCTGCACAACCAGGTCGGCGCGAAGACGCTCTTCGCGACGCATTACCACGAGCTGACCGAGTTGGCCGACAGGCTGCCGCGCCTGCGCAACTTCAACGTCGCCGTACGCGAGTGGAACGAGCAGATCGTGTTCCTGCACAAGATCGTCGAGGGCGGCGCGGACAAGAGCTACGGCATCCACGTCGCGCGCCTGGCAGGCGTGCCAAAGCCGGTTATCGAGCGGGCCAAGGCCATCCTGCGCAACCTCGAGGAGACGGAACTTTCTCCCGACGGGGAGGCGCGCTACGTATCGCGGCAGAGCGTCGAGCGGGAGAAACTCCGCCGGATCGAGCCCGCGCCGCAGTTGGACCTCTTCGCGGGCCAATGATGCCTTGACCCCGGGCGCGCGCTTGGCCAGGCTGCGCGGCCCGCTCGGAGAGATGGCTGAGTGGTTGAAAGCGCTCCCCTGCTAAGGGAGTATAGGTTCACGCCTATCGAGGGTTCGAATCCCTCTCTCTCCGCCACTTCTTTTTTCTCCGCTATTCACCCCCGCACATGTCGAGAAACTCGGCCTCGTTGAGGATGGGGATTTCGAGGGACTTAGCCTTGGCCAGCTTTGAGCCGGCTTTTTCGCCGGCGAGGAGGTAGTCGGTTTTTTTGCTGACGCTGCCGGTGGTTTTGCCGCCGGTGGCCTCGATCTTCGCCTTGGCCTCGTCGCGGCTCATCGTCGGCAGCGTGCCGGTGATGACGAAGGTTTTCCCGTTGAACACGCCGCCGCCTGGCCTGTCACCCCGCGGGTCGATGCCGAGCTTGGCCAGGCGCTCGAGCGTGGCGTGGCCGATCCCGGACGCAAACCAATCGAGCACGGAACGCGCCACCGACGGGCCGACCTCGGTCGTGTAGTTGGGCGGGTGGCTGCCGTTCTCTTTCGAGATTTTCGCGAAGCCAAGCGACACCAAGCCGCCGAGCATTTCGCGGATTTCTGAAACCAAGTTTTTGTACTGCTGCTCGCGCTTGGCCTTGTCGGCGTCCGAATTCGGCCGGTTTTTTCGCGAGCGCGGATTGATCCGAACCGTCTCGGCGACTTTTTCGTCCAGCGCGATGACGTTGCGCAGCAACGGCGACGCGGCGACGGCTGGCAGGTCGTCGTGAAACTTGCCCAAGCTACCGGCGATCGTCCGGCCCATCTCCGGGATGGCCAGCGCGAACAGCCAGCGATCCAGCCCCATGCCGCGCGCGCGCGCGACCGACTCGACGAGCTTGGTGGCATTCTTCTCGCCGAACATCCGCGGCTCGTCGTCGGTGCCCAGGTTCAGCGGGCCAAGCTGCTCGACGGTCAGCCCGAACAGATCCAGTGGGCCGCGGGCCAATTGGCGCTCAACGAGCTTGTCCGAGACGATGTCACCGAGGCACTCGATGTCGAGCGCGGTGCGGGCGGCAAAATGCTCGAGCCGTTGCGCCGCCTGCGCGGGGCATTGCAGGTTGATGCAGCGCCACGCGACGAACGCCTCGTCCTTGCGGATCTCGCCGCCACACTCGGGGCACCGGCCGCCGGTGGCGCCCTGCATATCGAACGGCTCGGCGCCGGCCGGCCGCAGTTCCCTCAGCACGCTGATGACCCCGGGGATGACATCGCCGCGTTTCTCGATGAGAACCGTGTCGCCGACGCGGATGTCTTTTCGGGCGATTTCGTCCTCGTTGTGCAGCGTGGCGCGGCTGATCGTCGAGCCGTCGAGAAACACCGGCTCCAGCTCGGCGACCGGCGTGAGCGTGCCGGTGCGGCCAACCTGGACGGTGATCGCGTTGAGCCTGGTTTGCGTCTGCTCGGGCGCGTATTTGAAGGCCATGGCCCAGCGCGGCGCCTTGGCGGTGGCACCGACGCGCTCGCGCAGGTCGAAGCGGTTCAGCTTGATGACAGCGCCGTCGGTGTCGTAGTCGAAGCCGGGCCGGACGCGGTCCAACTCGGCGATGGCGTCGAGGACGTCGTCCACGCCGGAGCAGCACCACGTGTGTTGCGGCGTGCGGAAACCAAGCCGGCCAAGCGCGTCGAGCAGGCCGGATTGCGAGTCGATCGCCGGGCCGCCGATGATCTCGCCGCTGCCGTACAGGACGATGTCGAGCGGCCGCCTGGCCACGAGCGCGGAGTCGAGCTGCTTAAGCGAACCGGCGGTGGCGTTGCGGGGGTTGGCGAAGAGCGGCTCGCCGGCGTCGGCTCGCTCGCGATTGAGCTGCGCGAAGCCGGAGCGCGTCATGATCACCTCGCCGCGCACCTCGAACACCCCGGTGGTGTCCGCTTGGCCAAGCGCATTGAGCCGGAGCGGGATGGTGCGGATGGTGCGGAGGTTGGCCGTGACGTCGTCGCCGGCAATGCCGTCGCCGCGGGTGGTGCCGAGGGTGAACAGGCCATCCTCAAAACGAAGGCTGATCGCGACGCCGTCGGCCTTGGGCTCGACGAGCCACTCGAGCGGCTCGCCGGGCAGGAGCTTTTGCACACGGCCGACGAACTCGCGCACCTCCTCCTGCGAGTAGGTGTTGTCGAGGCTCATCATCGGCATCGCGTGCCGGACCGTCTCGAAGCCGTCGATCGGCACGCCGCCGACGCGCTGGCTCGGCGAGTCGGCGGTGTGGAGTTGCGGCTGCGCCAACTCGAGGTCGAGCAGCTCGCGGTAAAGCTCGTCGTAATCGCGGTCGCTGATCGTCGGCTGCGCCTCGACATAATACGCCCTGTCGTGCCTGCGAATCTCCTCGGCCAAGGCCGCGTGCCGCTGCTGTGGAGAATCAGTCATCAGCCAAGCGCTCCTTCCAATAACCCGGCTGACGGGCGCAATGGGTAACAGCAGCGATGTGAACGAATTCCGGCTCGATGGTGTACAAAACGGCGTAGGGAAAAACAGGGGTTAAACAGCGGCGGACATCCTCTTCAAAAAAAACGATGTCGTTCAGGATCGTTTTGGATTTTTTGAATGGTCTGCTCGACGTGCTCGATGAAGCGGTGCTGCAATCCATCCTGTTGCTTTGCGTAGTGGGAAGCCGCTTGTGTGTACTCTGATAGCGCGTCCGGATGAATTTCAATTCTCACCGGGAGACTGACCGACGAACCTGAGCCAGAGCTTCATCCACGGGCACGGTTTTGACTTGCCCGCTTCGCACTTCATCTCTCCGCCGTATGGCTTCCGTCGCCCAGTTTTTGTGGAAGGCTGTCTCAGTATCGTTGCTGAGGTTTTCCGCTAATCGATCGGCCAGAATCCTCTTGGCCTCGGAGGGGAGAGCCATGACTTCATCGGTGAGTTTTTCCATCGTACTGCTCATGGCTCGAATGTGCCGCAAAACCGGTTTTCAGTCAAACATCTTGCCGGGGTTCAGGATGCCTTTTGGGTCGAGGGCTTTGCGGAGTTCGCGCATGACTCGCATCTGGGCCGCGCCGGCGAACTTGGGGAGGAACTCTTTCTTGGCGAGGCCGATGCCGTGTTCGCCGGTGATGGTGCCGCCGAGGCGGATGGCTTCGTCGAAGATTTCCTTGAACGCTTCGTGCACGCGGTGGATTTCAGCCTCGTTGCGTTCGTCGGTGAGGAAGGTCGGGTGCAGGTTACCGTCGCCCATGTGGCCGAAGGTGCCGATTTTCAACTCGTGTTTCTTGGCGACCTCGGCGACGAAACGAATCATGTGGGCCAGTTCGCTGCGCGGCACGGTGGCGTCTTCGAGGATGATTGTCGGTGCCAAGCGGGCGAGCGCGCTGAAGGCACTGCGGCGGGCGGTGGCGAGCTGCGCGGCCTCGGCGTCGTCCCTGGCCACGCGCACTTCCATCGCGCCGTTGGCCTTGGCCAGTTCCTCCATCTTGGCGGCTTCCTCGGCGACGGCGGCGGGGTGGCCGTCGGTTTCCATCAGCAACAACGCCTCGCAATCGAGCGGCAGGCCGACCTTGGCAAAATCCTCCACGCAATGAATCGTGGTGCGGTCAAGAAACTCCAGCGTGCACGGAATGATTTGCGCGGCGATAATGTCGCTCACCGTTTGCGCGGCGGCATCCATCGCGTCGAAGGTGGCGACCATCGTTTTCTTCGCGGCCGGTTTCGGGATGAGCCGCAGCAGCACCTTGGTGATGACGCCGAGCGTGCCTTCGCTGCCAATCATCACGTCCTTCAGCGAAAAGCCGGCGACGTCTTTCACGCACTTGTTGCCGAGCCTCATCACCTCGCCGTCCGGCAGCACGACCTCCATGCCCATCACGTAATTGCGCGTGACGCCGTACTTAAGCCCGCGCAGTCCGCCGGAGTTTTCAGCGACGTTGCCGCCGATGGTGGAAATCTTCATCGAGCCCGGATCCGGCGGATAAAACAGCCCGGCCTTCTCGGCGGCCTCGGCGATTTGAATCGTTGTCACGCCCGGCTCCACCGTCATGGTGAGGTTCGCCGCGTCCACCTCCAGAATCGCGCCCATTTTCACCGTGCACAGCACGATGCAATCCGCCGCGGGAACACTGCCGCCGCTGAGGCCGGTGCCCGAGCCGCGCGTGACCACCGGCGTTTCGGTGTCATTGGCCAGCTTGAGTACCGCGCTGATTTGCTCTGTGCTCACCGCGAACACCACACTCCCCGGCATTTCCTTCATCGCCGCCGTGCCGTCGAAAGCGTACGGGATGAGGTCCTCCCTTGACGTCAGCACATTTTCCGCGCCGACGATGTCGCGCAGTTTGTTGAGGTTTGATTGATCCAAGGCCATCCGTCGAACAGGCGCGAAGCTTCCGCGACTTGGCCAAGCGGGGCAAGCGCGTAGGCCGCTTGGCCAAGTGCTGGGGATACCTTGTCGATAAGCATCGAGCAAGTTTTCAAGTTCTATTCGTTGCGTCGGTGCCGGGTTTGGGGTTTCCTTGAGTCGTGCCTGATGTCTTGGATATGCCGCCCACCGAGTCCGCGGATCTGAAAAAAACGCCGCGAAAAAGGGAATCAATCGCCTCCATTCCGCTGGACCGGACGCCGCCGCACGACACCGCCGCCGAGCAGGGGGTGCTGGGCTGCATCCTGCTTGACCCAAGGGAAAATCTCCCCGCCTGCATTCAGAAGATCAAGGACGAGTCGGTGTTTTATGATCTCCGCCACAAGGCGATCTACTCGGCGTTGGTGCAGATGAGCGAACGTAACACGCCGATCGATCTGCTGACATTGTCGCACCAATTGCGCACCGACGGGGAACTGGACAACATCGGCGGCGTGGCCTATTTGGCCGAGTTGCAGGACGGGGTGCCGTCAGCCGCGAACCTTGAGTATTACTTTGACATCGTGCGGGATCGGGCGCTCCTGCGGAAAGTGATCCACACCTGCACGAAGGCGATCGCCGATGCGTATGAAGGGAGCGATGAGGTGGAGAGCCTGATCGGCGAGGTGGAGCAGGCGGTGCTGGATATTCAGCGTGAGCAAAGCATCTCCAACAACGCAACCATCCAGGAGCATGTCAAAAACGCGGTCGGCAAGATTGAACAATACTTCAAAGACAAGGGAGCCACCACGGGCATCGAGACGGGCTTCACTGATTTTGACCGAATGACGACAGGGCTGCACGGCGGCGAGATGATCGTCGTGGCGGCCCGGCCGAGCATGGGCAAGACCTCGCTGGCGATGAACATCGTGGAGCATGTTGCGCTGAAAGGGGGGCTGCCGGTGGGGGTGTTCAGCCTCGAGATGTCGGCGGACGCGCTGGTCATGCGCATGATCTGCTCGCTGGCCCGAATCAACCTGCGCGACATGCGCGAAGGGCTTCTGCAAACCAGGGAATTCCCGCGAATTGTTGATGCGTCCGGTAAATTAACCAACTCCGGGCTGCATATCGACGACACAGGCGGCCTCTCGATTCTTCAGCTCAAGGCGCGGGCGCGCCGCATGTGGCAGCAGCACGGCATCAAGTTGTTTGTCATTGACTACATGCAACTGCTTCATTCTACTTCGCGCCGCGGCGGGGAGAACCGCCAGCAGGAAATTGCGGAGATTTCCAGCGGCATCAAGGCCTTGGCCAAGAATCTGAGTGTCCCCATCATCGTGTTGAGCCAGCTCAACCGTGAACTGGAGAAGGACAAAAACCGCAAGCCCCGCCTGTCGGATCTACGCGAGTCCGGCGCGATCGAGCAGGATGCCGATCTGGTGGGGCTTTTATACAAGCCGGGTGGAGCGGATGCCGACGGCGATGAGGCGGAAAGTGAAGCCGAGCAGATCAACCTGCTCATTGCCAAGCAGCGCAACGGCCCGACCGGGGATGTGCGCCTGACCTTTTTGAAGGGATTCACAAGATTTGAGAATGCAGCCAAGATCAGCAGCGACGACGTCCCGCAGGTTGACTAACCCGGCGCGGTGGCTGCGCGCGCTTGGCCAAGCGATCATCGTCTGTGTGCTGCTGTGGGGCGGACAGGCTTGGGGGCAAATCAGCGGCCCGGCTCCCAGGGCGCTGCTGGTTCAAAAAATAATCATCCAGCACGAGGGGCAGCCGGCGGCCAGCGAGCAGTTGATTCGGGCCAATATCCGGCTCAAGGCAGGCGGACCCTACTCACGCAAAGCCAGCGATGACGACATCCACAACCTCCGCAACACCGGGTTTTTTGAGAACGTTTACGTGACCGACAAGCAGGTTGCCGGCGGAGTGGAGGTGACCTACACGCTGGTGGGCAAGCCGGTGGTCACGGAGATTCTGTTCGAGGGCAACACCGGTGGCCGCAAGTTCAAGGAAAGCAAGCTCCGCAAAAAAATCCGCTCCCGTACCGGGGGGACCCTCAACCGGCCAAGAATTTTCTCCGACACACGCCTCCTCCAAAAGGAATACCAAAAAGGGGGCTACGACCAGGCCAAGGTGGGGTACGAGGTCCGGCACGACGAGGCGCTTGGCCAGGCGGTGGTCGTCTTCCAGTTTGACCCGGGGCGGAAGGTCAAGATTGAGGACATCGTGTTCGAGAATGCTGTTGCCTTTTCCCAGCGCGAGTTGCGCAAGGTGTTCAAGACGCGCAGGCATTGGTGGATGTCCTGGCTGACTTCCAGCGGCAAATTCGAGACAGACCAGTGGGATGAGGATCTCGAGATGCTCGTCCAGTTTTATCAGGACGAAGGCTACATCGACTTCAAGATTCGTGAGATCGAGTTTGAGGACTCCGAGGATGACCGGATGGTGATCCGCCTCGACCTGTACGAGGGCTACCGTTACCAGGTAGGCAACGTCACCTTCGAGGGCACCTCGATCTTTACCGGGGACGAAATACGCCGTGGCGTGCAGGTTCGCAACAGGGCAGTGGCGCCGGTGATGCTGGAGGGCACCATCTTCACCCCCAGTGGCTTGAGCGAGGACCGGGAAGCCGTCCGGGATTTTTACGAGACCTACGGTTACCTCGACACCCGCGTGCTTGTGTCCAAGGTGCCCAACACCGACCAGGGCACGATGGATCTGGTTTACCGCATCAGCGAGGGTGAGTTGAACTTCGTGGAGAAGGTGGAAATTCGCGGAAACACCCGCACCAAGGACAAGGTGATTCGGCGCGAATTGGCGATCTACCCCGGCGAAGTGTTCGACATGGTCAGAGTCGAGTTGAGCAAAATCCGCCTTGAGGGCACCGGGCTCTTTGACGGTGTCGACACGCAGGTCGAGAAAATCCCAGAACTGCCCAACCGCCGCAATCTCATCATCGGGGTGAAGGAGGGCCGAACCGGCCGCATCCTCATGGGGTTTGGGTACAGTTCCATCGAGGCGATGTTTGCCCAAGTGGGTTTCGTGCAGGGCAACTTCGACCTGTTCAAGCCACCGTACTTCACCGGAGGCGGGCAGAAATTCCGCCTGCAAATCACCACCGGCACGCGCCGGCAGGATTACCAGATCACCTTCGAGGAGCCGTATTTTCTCAACCGCAAACAGCGTTTGTCCGTGGATCTGTACCACCGCGAGATCCAGTACTTCAGCCGCTACTACGAGCAGCACCAGACCGGCATAAAGCTGGGCTTCGCCCGGAAGCTCTGGGACGATTTCACCTCCGGGGGAGTCAACTTCACCTTCGAGTCCGTAGGCATTTTCGACCGCTCCTCTTATGCCGACATGCTCAAGGAGCACGACATGCTCACCAACGGCTTGGCCAAGGGATACGACTTGCCCAGGGAACATCCCGACAGTCTGTCAGCCAACCCCTTTGACTGGACCTACGACATGGACCGGCTGCATCAGGGGGAGTTGGCCGAGTTGAACAACGACCGCTTGGTTTCCAAGCTAGGGCTGTTTTTCGCCTACGACACCCTCAACCACGGGCTCATGCCCAGTCGAGGCCAATTCACCCGGATTAACGCGGATATTGCCGGCGGCCCCGTGGGCGGCGACACCGAGATGTACCGCCTCGAGTTCGAGACGGCCTACTTCTATCCCGGTTTTGCCCCGGGCCATGTGTGGGAGGTGGTTGGCAAGCTGGGCGTCGTGGACACCTTCGGCGACAGCGGGCGGGTGCCTTACTTTGACCGGTTCTTCCTCGGAGGCGGATACACATTGCGCGGCTATGACTACCGGGACATCGGGCCGCAGATGCAACGCTGGAAAAACGGCGTGGAGGACGGCAAGCTTGGCTACTATGTGAACGTCGAGGGCGCCGACGGCAAATCGAAGGGAGTGGGTTTTGTCCCGGTGAACTCGAAGGTGCCCTACTACCCATTTTCGCAGAGCCCAGAGAAGCAGCCTGCCCCGGGCGACAAGTGGACCCCGGTCATTGAAGACAGCACAGAAATACCGCTGGGAGGCAGCAGCTACTGGTTCGGGTCTGTCGAGTACAGCATCCCGATCATCGACAAATTGCGGTTCGCGATGTTTTACGACATCGGCATGGTGTACGCCGATCCCTACGACTTCGATTTCTCAAACTACGCCGACAACTGGGGCATCGGCCTGAGACTCTTCGTGCCACTGCTGGGGCCGTTGCGGCTCGACTACGGCATCCCGCTCAATAGCCCGGATTACGCCGAGGGAGGCGGGCAGTTCCACTTTGGGGTAGGCTACTCCCGCTCTTTTTAACCTGACTTGATAAACACAAAAAAACCATGAACCATTCATCCCCGGCCAAGATGGCCGCCATGATACTGGCCGCAGCCTTCTTCGCCGCCACCGCCACCGCGCAGGAACCCGTCAAGATCGCCACCGTTGATCTCCTGAAAGCCTTCGACAGCTACTGGAAAACCAAGCTATCCAACGACCAACTCAAGGAGCGCGGAGCCGACTTCGACAAGGCGCGAATCGGCATGATCGACGATTTGAACATGCTCCGGGAAGATTACAACCGGCTGAACGCCAGCACTCAGGATCAGGCCAACTCCGAGGAAAAACGGGCCGACGACCAAAAGAAAGCACAGGTCAAACTCGCCGAATACAAGCGCCTCGAGCAGCAAATAATCGAATTCAACAAAAACGCCCAAAAAACCCTCGCAGACCAGACCCATCGGCTTCGCAAGGGGCGCCTCGAGGAAATTCAGGAAGTCGTCAGCGCCAAGGCCAAGGAACTGGGTTACGATTGGGTCATCGATTCGTCGCAGGATGTCATGCTGCCGCGCACACCCACCGTTCTTTACACCAACGGCAAAAACGACCTCACCGCCGTAATCATCGGGATCCTCAACGAGGATGTCGCAGGCAAATACAAACCCAGCGAACCGGCCAAGCCGGCCAAGCCGGCCGAGCCAAGCGCGGAGAAACCAGCAGCCCCCACGCCGACAGAAAAATAGTCGCCGCGAACAGTTCCAAGGGAGGGGCGAGTTCCACCTCACCCCATTTTCAACGTCTCCAACTCACCGCTTGGCCAAGCGGTAAAGGTTGACTTTTTGAGCCCCATCCAGTAACAAATTCGCGCACTAGAGAGAGAGAAATATCATGGCCGCAAAAGCATCCTCCAAGACCCCATCCTCCAAGACCCCATCCTCCAAGACCCCATCCGCCGGACTCGACAAACGCACCGCTGACCTCGAGTCCGCCATCGCCGCGATCACCAAGAGCTTCGGCGAAGGCTCGATCATGCGGCTCGGCGCCGAGGGGGCGAACCTGAAGATCGCCGCGATCTCCACCGGCTCGCTTGGCCTCGACATCGCGCTTGGCGTGGGCGGCGTGCCGAGGGGGCGCATCATCGAGATTTACGGCCCGGAGTCGTCCGGCAAGACAACGCTCGTGCTGCACATCGTGGCCAACGCCCAGAAGGCCGGCGGCACGGCGGCCTTCATCGACGCCGAGCACGCGCTCGACCCGTCATACGCGGCCAAGCTGGGGGTGAACCTCGAGGAACTGCTAATCTCCCAGCCGAACAGCGGCGAGGAGGCGCTGACGATCTGTGAGACGCTGGCCCGCTCCGGGGCAGTGGACGTGATCGTGATCGACTCGGTGGCGGCGCTCGTGCCGAGGGCGGAACTGGAGGGCGACATGGGCATGGCGACCATGGGAATGCAGGCGCGGTTGATGAGCCAGGCGCTGCGGAAGCTGGCCGCCATTCTCGGCAAGTCCGATACGATGTGCCTGTTCACCAACCAAATGCGCGAGAAGGTCGGTGTGATGTTCGGCAGCCCGGAGACGACGCCCGGCGGCAAAGCGCTCAAGTTTTACGCCAGCGTGCGGATCGATATCCGGCGGCGCGAACAAATCAAGGACAACATGGGCAACGTGATCGGCAACCACATCCGAACCAAGGTGGTGAAGAACAAGGTGTCGCCGCCGTTCATGGAGGCCGAGTTCGACATTATTTACGGGCAGGGTATCAACTGGGAGGGCGACCTCATCGCCGTCGGCCTCGCCAAGGGCGTCATCGAAAAGAAGGGCGCGTGGCTGCAGTTCGAGGGCGAGATGATCGGCCAGGGCAAGGAAGCCTCCCGCAAGGCGCTGCAGGACGAACCGGCATTGGCGCAGAAAATCCTCGCTAAAATCAAGGGCGAGACTGTGGAGGAACCCCCCGCGGAGGAGGAACCGGCGGAGGAAGCCGAGCCAACCGCCGCCGAGCCGTCCGCCGTACCCGAATCCGCCGAGGATTAACCGCTTGGCCAAGCGGGCCGGCCTGAAATTTGGCACTTTTCCCGCTTGACGTGCCGTGGCGACTGGGCTACCAATCCGCCCGCTATGGCAAAAGTAGTGGCAACAATCGTAATGGGACTGGTCGTACTGGCACTCGGCCGGGGTCGGGTTTGTTGCGGATAAGTTAAAATTTCCAAGACACCCACGACCCAAACGGTCGTGGGTTTTTTTTTGCAAAACCAAGTAATCCGATGAGCGAGACAACAGAAACCAAGACGGTGACATCAACCAAGGCCAAGGGCGAGATCGGCCCGAGCATGATCGGCAGTGAGATCCTCGTCAGCGCACTCGAGCGCGAGGGCGTGGACACGATCTTCGCCTACCCCGGCGGCGCGAGCATGGAGTTTCACCAGGCGCTGACCCGATCCGAGCAGATCCGCACCATCCTGCCGCGCCACGAGCAGGGCGGCGCGTTCGCGGCCGAGGGCTATGCCCGCGCCACCGGCAGGGCCGGTGTCTGCATGGCCACCAGCGGCCCCGGCGCCACCAACCTCGTCACCGGCATCGCCGACGCGTTCATGGATTCGATCCCGCTTGTCGCCATCACCGGCCAGGTGCCGCAGGCAATGATCGGCAAGGGCGGATTCCAGGAGACCGACTTTTTCGGTATGACCCTGCCGGTGGTGAAACACAGCTACCTCGTCACCGACGTCAACGAAATCCCGACCGTGGTGAAGCAGGCGTTCAAGATCGCCACAAGCGGCCGGCCCGGCCCGGTGGTCATCGACGTGCCGAAAAACATCCAGCAGACCCGCGCGCAGGTACTGTTCCCCGACGAGGTGGACATCGCCGGGTTCGACCCCGAGGGCCTCAAGGCAAGCGAACTTGAGCTCAACGAGATCGTTGGATTGATCGAGAAAAGCGAACGGCCACTGCTTTACGTTGGCGGCGGCATCATCAGTGCCGACGCCAGCGACGCGTTGCGCCGCCTGGTCGCAGCGACCGGCATCCCGGTCACCAGCACGATCATGGGCGTCGGCGCGTTCCCGGAGACGCACGAGTTGTCGCTGCGCTGGCTCGGCATGCACGGCTCGGCCTACGCCAACTGGGCCGTCAGCGGCGAGTTCGAGAAGGATGCCGAGGGCAACTCGCAAAAGGTGGCCGAGGGCGCCGACCTGCTGCTTGCCTTTGGCGTGCGGTTTGACGATCGCGTGACCGGCAAGGTCGAGAAATTCTGCGAGCACGGCACCATTGTCCACATCGACATCGACCCGTCGGAGATCAACAAAAACCGCAAGGTCGCCCTGCCGGTGGTGAGCGAGATTCGCTACGCGCTCGAGCAACTGGCCGACATGATCAGCGAGCGGCCATTGCAGAAAAAATTCACCGCATGGCAGAAGCAGATCGCCGAGTGGAAAACCAAGGCGCCGTTTGGCTATCGCGTGACCGATGAGGTGCTGAAATCGCAGCACATGAAGGATCATCTCGACGGATCCGAGGACGAAGTCATCCTGCCGCAAATGGTCATCGAGATGCTTTACGAGTTGACCGCCGGAGAGGCCATCCTGACCACCGGCGTCGGCCAGCACCAAATGTGGGCCGGCCAATACTATTTGTCAGACAAACCCCGGCAACTCATCACCAGCGCCGGGCTGGGGGCGATGGGCTTCGGCTACCCGGCGGCGCTTGGGGCCAAGGTCGCCCGCCCCGACAAGCAGGTGATCGACATCGACGGCGACGGCTCGTTCCTGATGAACGTTCAGGAACTGGCCACCGCGCGCATCGAGAAGATCGCGGCCAAGGCCATCATCCTCAACAACCAGCACCTCGGCATGGTGGTGCAGTGGGAGGACCGCTTTTACGCCGGCAACCGCGGCCACACCTACCTCGGCGACCCGGACGACATGAAGAAGATTTACCCCGACTTTGTGAAGATCATCAAGGGCTTCGACGTGCCGGCGGAGCGGGTCATGTACCGGCGCGACCTCCGGGCGGCGTTGCAGCGGATGCTCGACTCCGACCAGCCGTACGTGCTCGACGTCATCGTGCCGTACACCGAGCACGTGCTGCCGTTCATCCCCGCCGGCAAAACCGTCGCCGACATGATCTGGAAGGTATAGGCCAAGCGCTTGGCCAGGTGGGCGGCTTACAGCGCCTTGAGCAGCGTTCGCAGTTCCTTGAGCCGGCCGTCGGGGGAGCGCTTGGTGAAGCGCGGGAATTTTCCGCCAAGCGTGATTAAGTCGCCGTTGCGTGTCAGCATGATTTTGTCGCCCTTGGCCTCGATGCCGGTGACGTTTTTGGCGGCGGCCAGCACCTTCAATTCGGCCGCGCCCAGCAGCCGCTCGACCGGCTTGGGGATGGGCCCGAACCGGTCGCGAATCTCCGCCCTCAACTCGGCCAACTCGGCGGCGTTGGAGAGCTGGGCCAGTTTGCGGTAAATAATGATGCGTTGCCGCGTTTCGGGGATGTGGTTGAACGGCAAATACGCCGGCGCACGGCCGATGTCCCTCGGCTCCTCGGCGGCAACCGGGGCTTCGTCATCATCGTCATCGACTGTCACCACGACATCGCGCGGCACGGTCACCTCGAACTGAGGCGGGGCGGCCTTGCGGGGCGCTCGCTCGGCGCTCTTTTCCTCGCCGGGATTCATCGCGAGAAAATCGAGCGCGACGCGCACCTCGACGCGGCGCTCGACGGTTTCGCCCTTGAGCCGCTTCACGCTTTGCTTGAGCAACTGGCAGTAAAGCTCGAAGCCGACGGCGGTGATGTGGCCGCTTTGCTGTGCGCCGAGGATGTTGCCCGCGCCGCGAATCTCGAGGTCGCGCATGGCGATCTTGAATCCGCTGCCGAGCTTCGAGTACTGCTTGAGCGCGCTGATGCGCTTGCGGGCGTCGTTGAGCAGCGCGGCGTGGCGCGGCAATATCAAATAGGCAAACGCCTGGTGCTTGTAACGGCCAACGCGGCCGCGCAACTGGTACAGCTCGCTCAGGCCGAAACGGTCGGCGCGGTCGACGATGATCGTGTTGGCGTTGGGGATGTCGAGGCCGCTCTCGATGATGGTCGTCGAGAGCAAGATGTCGGCGTCGCCGTTGATGAATCTTGTCATCACTTTCTCGAGCGTGCCGCTGGCCATCTGGCCGTGGCCGACGATGAGCCGCGCCTTGGGCACGAGCTTGCGGATGCGATCGGCCATCGTCTCGATGGTCGTTACGCGGTTGTGCAAAAAGAACACCTGCCCGCCCCGGTTGAGCTCGCGCTGGATGGCGTTGCGGAGGATCGTGTCGTCGAACTCGATGACAGTCGTCTCGATCGGCAGCCGGTCCTGCGGCGGCGTCTCGATGGTGCTCATGTCGCGCGCGCCGGTGAGTGCCATGTGCAGTGTGCGCGGGATCGGCGTCGCGGTCAGCGTGAGCACGTCCACCGTCTGCCGCAGCATCTTGAGTTTCTCCTTGTGCAGCACGCCGAAGCGTTGCTCCTCGTCGATGATCACCAGCCCGAGGTCTTTGAAGCGGACGTTGGGCTGGACGAGTTTATGCGTGCCGATGACGACGTCCACCGAGCCGGCCGCCAACGCGGCGACCACGGCGTCGGCCTGTTTTTTTGTGCGGAACCGCGAGAGCAATTCCACCGACACGGGGAACTCCGCCATGCGCTCGACGAACGTGTTGAAATGCTGCTGCGCCAGCACGGTGGTCGGCACCAGCACGGCGACTTGTTTGCCGCCCATCACCGCCTTGAATGCCGCGCGGATGGCCACCTCGGTCTTGCCGAAACCGACGTCGCCGCAGACGAGCCGGTCCATCGGCTTGGGCTGCTGCATGTCCCGCTTGGTCGCCTCGATGGCCGTCCACTGGTCCGGCGTTTCCTCGAACGGAAACGACCCCTCGAACTCCCGCTGCCACGGCGTGTCGTCGCCGAACTCGTGCCCCGGCTGGGCCTCGCGCGAGGCTTGCAGCTTGAGCAAATCCGCGGCGACATCGGAGACCGCCTTCTCGGCGTCGGCCTTGGCCTTGGCCCAGCGTTTGCCGCCGAGAATGCTGAGCGGCGGACGCGCCCGGCCGGTGCCGACGTATTTGCTGACGAGGTGCGCCTCGGACACCGGCACATACAGCATGGGCGCGTCCTGCTCCGGGTCGCGCGTGCCGTACTCGATCACGAGGCACTCCTCGCCGCCGCCGCTGTTTTTGGTCGTGCGCGTCCCGGCCGACAGCACTTTCAGCCCGAGGTAGCGGCCGATGCCGTGCTGCAGATGCACCACGTAGTCGCCCACGCTCAAGTCGGTGAAATCGATCTCCAGCGCCGAGCGCGTCGCCGCTGCGTGGGGCGACTTGAGCCGCCGCGGCCGCTGCGTGCGGGTCCGCCCAAAAATCTCCGAGTCGGTGACGACGACCAGCTTGGCCGACTCGACGAGGAACCCGCGTGACACGCTGCCGAGCATCCGCACCGGCTTGGCCCCGGCCTTGCGCTTGGCCAAGCCGTACTCGATCCACAACTCGTCGAACCGCTGCAACTCGCCGTCGGTGCCGCAGACCGTCCAGACGGTGTAGCCGTTGCGCAGCCAGCGATGCAGTTGGTTGAAAAACTCCCGCCGCTGCGCGTC
>Ga0208391_1000740_pt1 | contig 16874 bp, 17 predicted proteins | sample Knorr_S23_td_Bot_FD_185612 | JGI IMG/M metagenome (GOLD analysis project Ga0208391, IMG submission 185612) | Marine microbial communities from Southern Atlantic Ocean transect - Knorr_S23_td_Bottom_ad_3770_LV_A (SPAdes) (version 2) | ecosystem: Environmental > Aquatic > Marine > Oceanic | place... | reverse complement strand
GCTTTGGTGCTGCTTTACGCTTTGGTGCTGCTTTACGCTTTGGTGCTGCTTTACGCTTTGGTGCTGCTTTACGCTTTGGTGCTGCTTTACGCTTTGGTGTCTTACGTCGAATAGATCTATGTGAGTTTGCACGTTTAACCATAATTATAATTATAATAAATTAGTATTTAATTATCCACTTAGCTTTAATTATTTAATAAATTACACTATTATCAATGAAAAAGATAGAAACAATATATCAAAGACTTTATTCTTCTTATCCTCCTATCGATACGTCATTAGAATATGGTACACCATTCCAATTATTAATAGCTACAATTCTATCTGCACAATGTACTGATGAAGTTGTTAATAGAACAACAAAACATCTATTTATTGAATATTCAGAACCAGAACAACTTGCAAGGGCAGATATCAAAAAGATTAAGAAGATAATTCGTCCAACAGGATATTATTCATTAAAAGCGAATAGGATAAAGAAGACTTCTAAACGTCTTGTAAATGTATACAATTCAGAAGTTCCTGATAATATGGAAGATTTATTGACCTTGGAAGGTGTTGGTAGAAAAACAGCAAATATCGTACTATCAGTAGCATTCAAGAAGACACAAGGAATTGCAGTAGATACACACGTAAAAAGACTAAGTAATAGATTAGGACTTACGGAGAATTCCAACCCAGAAAAGATTGAAATTGATTTAATGAAGAACTTAAAGAGGGAAAATTGGAATAGATTTTCAATATTATTAATATTACATGGAAGGAAGATTTGTAATGCCCGTAAACCAGATTGTAATAATTGTTTGTTAAATGATTTGTGTCCATACTTTGAGTCTAAGAGAAAATAGACGAATTAACTATATCTGAATAATTAATGGAGGGGTTAATTAGATTTCTTTGCGACATCCAAGAATATATTTCATTAAATGCATCTTCAGGATATTCCTGCCAAGGTTCCCAAGAAGGTATAGAAATATCAGATATATTTTGATTAATTATTTTTTGTTGTTCTAATGAGAATTTATTTATGATAAACTGAATTTTATTAATATAAAAATCTCGTATATCGTCAGGATGATCGTTGATATAGTGAATTGATTTGTTTGTGGCTCGAATAAATGATTTAATGTGATCAGTCTCAAGGTCATTGCGAGAAATCATCAAGGTTCCTTTTCTTCTTGTCGATTCCATTAATTTATTTAAACCAAGAGACACTGCAAATTCACAATATATACCCAGAAGACTAGATGCAGAAGTTTCCTCATTCAAGGTTGACAATAACCTTTCATGAGGATCGCCAAGTTTTAGGAAATTTGAATCATCAACAGGAAAATACTTTTCTAAATCTTCAATCGTAGTATAATAAGAACCAGTTGATGCCTCCACTGCAATTTTCTTATTTGCAAGTTGTTTAGGATTAGAAAAATTAGGTCCAACGTATAGGCCAAAACTTCCATTGATAGCAGATTCATTCCATGGAGAATAGCAAACAATTTTAGAATCTTCGCTTTCGGCCACTCGGGATAAAGATACATATTCAGCAGCATGATAAAAATCAGACAAATTTTTCTTTTGTAGGTCTATGTACATTTGACTTTTGCTTTTTACTTTGTCAACAGGGGTTACATTATTTACTTTAATCTTCAGATTCTCATCTTCATAGAATCCATTTTCTATACCAATTAATTCAGGTAAAGACCAATAAAATGCATAATCATTGATACTTAGATTGATTAGGGTTGAAGTTTCCATTGTATTGTTACTATATTACACAAAACTTTATTAAATTGTTTGGCACATTTCCAATTTGTGAACAACAACAAAAGAATGTCAACTTTAACTGTAGACCTACTTCTAAGTCTACTACTTAGACTTTAAAATTTCACCAATCACGAGTAAAATTTTGGTGAATATGTTGGCGTCTCGAGTTCATAAAATCTGTAAATTATCACAAAAAGTAACTGGACAGTATATACAATGAAGAATGAATATTTGATATCAACAGTAGTCGAGAATAAACCTGGCGTTCTATACAGAACTGCAAATGTATTCAGGCAAAGGGGTTACAACATACGAAGTATATCAGTAGGTGAATTGAGAGATAATTCAATGTCAAAGATGACATTTGTAATTGAGGCTGAGGAAAACGCTATAAATCAATTAGTAAAAGTGATGAACAAACAAATAGATGTAGTAGATGCAAAGGTTCTCGATCCAAAGAGATTAATCAAGAAAGAATTAGCATTAATTAAGATTTATGTAAAGGATCAGAAAATGATACCAAAAATAAGGGATATAGCAAATATAGGAACAATAATTGATGAATCGGTAAATTCAATAATAATCGAGGTTACTGGAACGTCAGAGAAAATTACAGACTTTGTTGAATTAGCGTCAGATTATGGAAAAATAGATATATCTAGAACAGGATTAACAGCTATTGAAAGAGGAGAGTAATATGGCAGACAAAAATAAATTAATTAAGATATTTGATACAACATTACGAGACGGTGAACAAACACCAGGAGTAAGTCTTACACCAGAAGATAAATTAAAAATTGCGATACAATTAGATAAACTTGGAGTAGATACAATAGAAGCAGGATTTCCTATAACGTCAAGAGGAGAAGCAGATGCAGTAAAAGCAATTGCAGAAGCAGGATTAAAGAGTGAGATATGCGGATTAGCAAGAGCAGAACCAAAGGATATAGAAACTGTATTAAAATGTAATGTGGACTTGGTGCATGTTTTCATAGCAACTTCAGACATACATATGGAGTACAAGCTAAAGATGGGAAGAGATGAAGTAATAAAAAAGGCTACAGACATGGTAAAATTAGTAAAAGAAAGAGGAGTGCCAGTAGAATTCTCTGCAGAGGATGCGTGTAGATCAGATCCTGATTTCTTAATCAAGGTATTTCAAGAAGTAAGTAAAGCAGGCGTGGATAGAATAGACATAGCAGACACAGTGGGAATAATGAATCCAACCACAATGTTTGATTTAGTAACAAAAGTAAAACAAGCAGTAAAAGAACCAATAAGTATGCATTGTCATAATGATTTTGGTTTAGCTACTGCAAATTCACTTGCAGGAATGTTGGCAGGTGCAGAAAGAATACATGTTGCAATTAATGGTCTAGGGGAAAGAGCTGGAAATGCAGCACTGGAAGAAGTAGTAATGGCATTGCAAAGTCTATATCAGAAAGAAACAAACATCAATACAAGATTGATTTATGAAACGTCAAACCTAGTTTCTAGACTTACAGGAATCAATCCACAACCAAATAAAGCAATAATAGGAGATAATGCATTTGGTCATGAATCGGGAATTCATGTACATGGAATTATTAATATGCCAATCACATACGAGCCATTGGAACCAGAGACAGTAGGAAGAAAAAGATGGATACAAGCAGGTAAACATGCAGGAACACATGGTATAAAGGCACAATTAGAAGAATTAGGTTATGAAGCAAGTGATCAACAAGTTAAGGAAATATTAGGAAGAGTAAAGGATCTAGGTGATAAAGGAAAGAGATTGACAGATATGGATCTAGACTCTATTGCGCGATCAATTCTAGGACAAGAAAGTGAAGAGAAAGTATTAGAATTAATAGATATATCGGTAATGACAGGAATGAAATCAACGCCAACTGCATCTGTAAAGATTTCAATGAATGGTGAGATACATGTTGCAGCGGAAACAGGAGTAGGTCCAGTAGATTCTGCAATTAAAGCAATTCAGAAAATTAGTGATAAAATCGCACATATTAGATTAAAAGACTTCAGGATAGAGGCAATATCAGGCGGAACTGATGCACTAGGAGAAGTGGTGATAAAAGTAGAGGACAATGAAGGAAATATTGCTACGGCAAGATCGTCAGATGGAGACATAGTAATTGCAAGTACTGAAGCAATGATTGATGGAATAAATAAGATTCTTACTAAAAAGAAGATTTCTTCACCAAAAGAACAGTTAGCAAATCCATAGTGGAAAAGGAGTTAATGCATAATGACAATGACAATGACGGAGAAAATCATAGCAGCACATGCAGGTTTAGAAAATAATGACCGAAACATTATTTGAGAAAATATGGAATTCCCATATTGTAGTTGAACGAGAAAACGAACCTTCTTTAATTTATATTGATCGTCATCTTGTTCATGAGGTAACCTCACCGCAAGCATTTGATGGACTAAGACTTAACAATAGACAGGTTAGACGTCCTGATCTTACAATAGCTACAATTGATCATAATGTACAGACCACTGATAGAAGCTTGCCAATGATTGATGAAACTTCCTCCACACAAATTAAAACACTAGAAAAGAATTGTAAAGATTTTGGAATAAAGCTATTTGGAATTAATGATCCTAATCAGGGAATTGTGCATGTCATAGGACCTCAATTAGGAATTACATTACCTGGAAGTACGATTGTATGCGGTGATAGTCATACTTCTACTCAAGGTGCTTTTGGTGCTTTTGCTTTTGGTATTGGAACAAGTGAAGTTGAGCATACACTTGCAACTCAAACATTATGGCTTGAAAAACCAAAAACCTTTGAAATTCTCGCTACTGGTAAAAGAAGAAATTCATTTGCTGTAACATCCAAGGACATAATTCTTAGCATAATTAAAAAAATTGGAATTGATGGTGGAACCGGTCATGTATTGGAATATCGTGGTAATGCAATTAGTGATTTATCAATGGAACAAAGAATGACTATCTGCAATATGTCAATCGAAGCAGGTTCTAGAGCTGGTTTGATTGCTCCTGATGAAAAAACATTTGATTACATTAATAATAGAGAATATACCCCAAAAAATTATGATCGGTTAGTTGATACTTGGAAAGATAATCTAATGTCAGATACAAATGCAAAATTTGATAAAAGTTTTACAATTGATGTAGAAAAAATTGAACCTCAGGTCAGTTGGGGAACAAATCCTGCGATGGTATCTGATGTAACAGGAACAATTCCTACTCCTGAAGAATTCGGTCAGAGTAATGAAATACAAATTGAAAGTGCAAAAAGAGCACTAGCCTACATGAATTTAGAGCCTGAAACTCCTATTGTAGAAATTCCTATTGACAGGGTGTTCATTGGATCTTGTACAAATGCTAGATTAGAAGATTTGAAAGATGCGGCAGAAATTGTGAAAGGTAAGACAGTTAATCCTGATGTAAGCGCAATGGTTGTTCCAGGTTCACAAATGGTAAAACATGAAGCTGAAAAATTGGGATTAGATAAAATCTTCAAGGATGCAAATTTTGAATGGAGAGAATCTGGTTGTAGTATGTGCCTTGGAATGAATCCTGATATTTTAAAACCTGGAGAACGTTGTGCTAGTACATCTAATAGAAACTTTGAGGGACGGCAAGGTTCTGGTGGGAGAACTCATCTTGTTAGTCCTGTGATGGCAGCTGCGTCTGCAATTGCTGGTCATTTTGTTGATGTGAGGGAATGGAGTTAAAATTGGAACCTTTTTCTAAAGTTACTAGTATAATCACACCCTTTGATAAAGCAAATGTAGATACAGATCAAATAATTCCAAAGCAATTCCTTAAACTAATTACAAAATCAGGATTTGGAAAATTTCTCTTTTATGACTGGAGATTTGATCATGATGGGAAACCAAAAAATGATTTTGTTTTGAATAACTCACTCTATGAAAATTCTCAAATTTTGGTTACAAATGAAAATTTCGGATGTGGTTCATCAAGAGAACATGCTGTTTGGGCATTGAAGGACTTTGGATTTAATGTTATAATCTCCCCGTCATTTGCTGATATTTTCTATAGTAATTGCTTCAAAAATGGCGTTTTACCAATAATTCTTGATATTGAGAAAATTCACAAATTATTAAAGTTTGAAGATGAAGTCGAACTTGATCTAAATTCTCAAAAAATTACTCTTAGTGATGAATCCATAAATTTTGAGATTGATTCATATAGAAAGATTAGATTGTTGGAAGGTATAGATGATATTGATCTTACTCTTAAAGAAGATGAAAAAATTGAAAAATTTGAAAATGACTCTTCCATAGTATCAATCTTTTAGAAATGCAATAAATATAGGATTGCAGATTTTAGTTTGTCCAGAAGCAGTAGATGCTGCAAAAGAGATCTCTATCGCAGAAATAGATACTGAGAAGGGTACAGTAAACAGCGATGGTAAAACATTCAATGCAGAACCATTTCCAGAATTTATCAATAATATGATAATGAAGGGCGGATTGATGGAATACGTCAAAGATAAGATAGAGAATTAGATTTTTTTAGCACGTTTGAAATTATTGCCGCATTTTAAACAAGTATTTGTATCGTTATTTTTGTTTAATTCGAAATTCGCAGACCAGCAATTTGGGCATACAGAAACAGACAAATAATCAACTCATTAAACTAAGGTGGTATTGAATCATTTCTAGTATAGTGCGATTAAGAGGAATATAATTATCCCAATTAAGTTTCTCTCGAGCTTTGGAAGCATCTCCAATAAGCACCGGAAGATCAGTAGGTCGTAATCTAGATTTATCAAGTTGGTAACTCATATCTTCAATTTTATAATATTCACGTGCGATATTCAAAGATATTTCTAGTAATTCGGCAATAGTTATACCCTTACCACTAGCCAAATTGTATACATCTCCCTTAGTACCTTTTTCAATGACCGCCAAATATCCCAGGACAATATCACGAACATCCGTAAAGTCACGAATAGAATCAAGGTTTCCAAGAGTAATATTTTTATGATTCTCTTTGATTCCTTGTGCGATTTGCCTTGTAATTTCACTGGTTACAAACTCATTTCCACGACGTGGACCGGTATGATTAAATGCTCTTGTAATATGAACATCAAGTCCGTAACAAGACACATAGGTTCTACAAGCATCTTCGGCCTGTCGTTTTGATGATCCATAAGGAGAAGTTCCAACTGTGCGTAAAGGATTTGTTTCCTTTACAGGAGCTTCATTAATTACATCATCATTATCATCGAAATCTGGAACTGGCAATATAATATTGTATTTTGACAACATTGCTTTGTAATGGTCAGTATTTTGTATCACTAATCCGTATTCTTCACTTGAACCAGCATAATGTAAAGCGACATCTCGAGGAGTGAGTCTCAAAGCTTCAAGCACATTCAGCGTTCCCGTTACATTTGTAGAGTAGGTATCTATAGGTGACGCAAAACTATGTGGTACAAATGATTGAGCAGCTAAATGATAAATAACGTCTGCTTCGGATTCTCTAATTGCATTAACTATAGAACCCATATCTTGTAAATCACCTTTAATTAATTTGATATTTTTTCTATCAAGAAGATGTTGGATATTTCTAAGGTTAGGGTTTGATTGTCTTCTAAGTAAACCGCATATATTGGCGTCAACTGTAGAAGATGAAAGAATTTCAGTAAGCCAAGAACCTACAAAACCAGTTATTCCTGTAATAAGGACATTTTTATCCTTCCAATAATTTGCATTAACGCGGTTTATTGCATCAATAGTTGTCTCGTTTTGTAAAGTAAGTTGTTCAGACATCACCTATGAGTACTAGAACAATAATAAAAATATTTCAGATAAATTTTGTTTGGTTATTATATTAAAAAATATGAGAAAATGATAATATCGCTATAAAACATGGGAGATTTATAGCGATATTAAAGATTGAGAATTAGACTCCTGCTATTTCTTTGAATATAGCATGCCAATCATCGTGGTTGGCTCGTGCTGCAGCACTTGGATATCTAAGAAGATCCATACCTTCAGGAGTGGCAGCTCCAAGAGTATGCTTTGTTTTATCTTCAACTGATGGCAAAGCTGCGAATCTTACATCGACATTACCAATCAATATTTGTGCTTCTTCACTAACCAAGAAATTAATCCATATTTTTGCTGCGTCTGGATTCTCAGATGCTTCAAGGAGTACGGCTGCAGTTGGACCCCATACCAATGGGAAATCTTCTAATTGAAGTATTGCAACAGGTGCGCCATCCATTTGTGACTTTATTACGTCATGGAGTTGAGCTACAATACCAATATGATATTCGCCACGTGAGACTTCGTCATTCTGTGCACCGGTACTGCGTTGTCGAACTGGTTGGACGTTTGCTTCTAATCGTGTTAAGAAATCAATTGTTGCTTCTTTACCAAGATCTCCTTCGGCAAGAGTAGCCCAGATTCTTGTAGATGTTGTACCTCTTGTGTAATCATGCATTGTGATTTTACCGTTCCATTTTGGATCAGTAAGATCGTTTAATGTTTTAGGTAATTCATCTTCAGAAACTAGATTTGTATTATAGGTAATTACTTGACCAAGAATAAGAACTCCTTGCCAAAATCCATCGGGATCTTTTAGTTCGTCAGGCCAATTAGCTGCATTTGGTGCCTTGTATGATTGTGCAAAGCCATTATCTACCAAAGATAATGAACCAGGAAAACTGAGCATTACTACATCAGCTGTTTTTGCTCCTGCGTCAATCTCAGTAGAGATTCGAGTATAGACCTCGGAAGGAGAGCCTCGAACATAATCGATTTTTATATCTGGGTAGGCTTCATGAAATGCGTCGATAGTTGTTTGCATATCTTCTGCATCGACACTTCCATAAACCAATACTGTGCCCGAACCTGATGGTCCGCTATTGAAAAAAGTTAAACCTGCTATTGCAAGAATTGCTATTGCAACTACCGCAACTAACAGATTACGATTCTGTGCTAACATACCTGAGATTAATGTAAATATTTATATCTGTACCCTGTTAGAATTATCATAACAACAGTAAATAGGTGATAAAATTAGAGACTGCAAGTAGTAAACATCCACATGTAAAAAAAGGAAGAGTTAGAGAGAATATAATCAACCAATTATCTCAGCAGCCATATTCATTGACTGACCTTTCTAGAATACTAAAGGTATCAAAACCAACCATAAGTTATCATTTAACTAATTTAATCAAAGATAAGATAATTGAAATTTCTGGAACAAAGAGTGGAAGAGGAGGATTTAGATCAAAACTTTATGTGTTAAAACATAATTTAGACAGTACACTCCCAATCTCATCTTCGGATTCTCATTATCTGGATTTATTATCAGGAATATTTGAGAGTAATAAACTAGAATGGGGGATAGAAAAAAATAATAAACTAGGTAAAGACATACAACTATTCCTATTTCATGTATTCAGGTTATTGAGAAATGTTACAAAAACAAGACATCATGACATACTAAGAAATTATGGAAAGAGAGTAGGTAAAGAGGTAATTGCTAAAAAATTCAACAGCAATTTAAAAGATAATTTACATGGATTATCGGAATTTTTTGAAGAAAATGAGATAGGTAATATTAAAACAATATTAAGTGATGAAAAATATCATCCGCAATACAAGTTTCAGTGTTTAGGGTGTTTTCAAGCAAGAGAAAATGGAGGCCCTGTTTGTAATTTTACAAAAGGGATGATTGAAGGTTTTCTAGAATATAATTACGGAGACAGATATGAAATTGGAGAAAGGCAGAAAGATGGAACGTTGTATGAATCATGTGTATTCCCTATGAGAAGAACAAAAAAACGTGGAAGGGCAGAAGCAATAAATATTGGATGATTTATTCTTTTAAAACATAAACAGAATGAATTGAATCAAACATGGACCAAAGTACATCCTCGGTAAATAATACAGAATCTACTGCTTTTAGTTGCATTTCATAAGAATCAGCATATTTCATAATGATATTGAAAGCTATTTGGCTGTCTTTCCGAGCTTGGGCAGATAAGGACATAAAGTAACCCAGTCCATTAGGATCAATAAAATCTCCATAATGTTTAGACAAAGCATAAACACGTTTATCGATTGCAGCTGACAAGAATAGTTGATTAAGGGAAGTTGCAATTCCCTCAAACCAAGAATGTGTCTTAACATAATTTAATAATGAATCAGATGCAATACGTACACCTGGTAAATAATTGTCTAAATACAGCGATTTTTTATTCATACCTGTTGATTCGGCGAATTTAATCCATCCTTGTATAGCACCTTCAGATTCTGAATAACCGTCGTATTCCAGTATTCGTGAAATCCAAAGCCTACGAACATCAGATAAAGGGCAGTTAGAAATCACCGCACCGTCTTTCAATGGAATCATATTTTGATAATAGAACCAATTAGTGATCCATCCATGTATTTGAGTTTTGTTTAGTTTTCCTTCGTATAAGAGCGTGTTAAATGGATGCTTATCAGGATATCGTTTTTTTGCTTCACTTTTGATTAGTGCAAGAAACTTGTTTCGAGGTAATGGTTTCTTGTTTGACATAGAAAAAATATAGGTAGAATCTAATAAAAACAATACGGAATCGATATATTGGTTTACATACTATTCAGAATCAATATCAAATGAAGAGATTTTACTTTATTTTAGGAGTGGTGCTTGTGATACTTGGCTTATTAGTATATCAGTCAGTAATGGAAGAAGTTAGAGAGTTTGAAGAGTTGGTAAGATCAGTAGAAGAAGCAGGGGCTAATGCAAAGATAGGAATAGAACGAATAGGATTGGACATTCAGCAGGTGGAAAATATTAACGCTCGAATAAATACTTCTATGCTTGTAAGTAGAGCATTAGGCGGATTGGGCGCATTCCTGCTTATTTATTCAACATATGAAGAATTAATAAAATTAAAAAACAGATTCGTTTAGATTTTATCTGTAAAATTAAAATAAACTAATTAATTGTGAGGGCATATAGTAATACATGAGAAGAAGAGATTTAATTTTAGGTATAATCTTTCTTTCATTAAGTTTTTTTTTATATCAATCAGCATTGAACCAGAATAATGAGATTGAAGAGTTTATCGTAGTAGAATTGGATGCCGGAAATTTAATTCAACAAATGTATTGTGTAGTAATGATCGATAATCAATGTGAAGTTAGAGATGTAGAATATGGAGGAAGATCCATTGAGGAACTTGATGAAATGATCGATCGAATGGACAATACAAAAGCAATGAGCAGAGTATCTTTTGTTACAGGTATATTTTTAACATTATTTTCGATCAAGAAAGAGTTACTAAAAATTAAAAGTTACTTGTGGGATTAGATTATTTTTTTAAGACTTTATCGACGTCGGTATTAAATGCCTCGTCGGTTGTAACATGGTTTTTAAATAAATTTTGGAATAATTGTCTATCCTTATCAGTATTGTTTATTACGTCAAGTGATGGGAAAATTGAGTATTTTTCATCAGGTAATATATTGGAAATCGAGTATTTAGAATCGGATTCTATATAGGCTGGAACTCTGATGTAGTTATTGCCAATCATATTCTGGCCTTCTTTAGATAGTATATAATCAATAAATAATTTAGCAGATTCTAAATTACTAGAAGTCTTTAGTATTGAGGCGACAGTAGCGGAGATGTATAAAGGAATGTCTGAAAGCATGAGTCGCTCAATAGGGAGATTCTTATCTTTTGCACGAAGATATTCATAAAACATAACTGTAAGACCGATATCACTTTTTCCAAGACTGACACTGCCAAGAACGTGTCTGAATAATGGCCAGAGTTGTAAATTTTGATGTGAAAGTAGATTTATGAAGCTGCTCCAATCGATGTCAATCAAATTACTACGAAGTGAAGACATCCAATTACTTCCAAATGTTCCAAGAGTTATGTCATGTATAGATATACGGTTTTTCCATCGATTGTCAAGTAGATCTTTAGAGCTTGTAGGAACCTCATCAATATCAATAAGTTCACGATTGTAGATTTGCATAGTAGGTAAGAGGACAATGGATGTCCAGAATCCTTCTGAATCTTTTAATGACTCGGAAATATTACATCTTTCGGGAGAATTATAAACTTGAAATAAGTCTTGATTTTGCATCTGTAGATGGGGAGAAATTGCACTCAGAACTATATCTGCGGACGAACCGGTGTTTGATAAATCATGTGTAATTTGTGTAGACATAGGAGGAGGCGTTCCATATACATATTTACGTGAATATTCAATTTTGATGTTTGGATGAACTTTATTGAAACCAATTATCCAAGAATCGAATTCCCAGGTTTCGATTGTGCCATAAATAATTAGTTTATTATTACTCAATTTTTAATCCTACGTCTAATTACTATTGTAGCATAGATTAGAGATACAAGAGTGATTACAAATAATAGATAATCATAAGATGATTCAGAAGATTCGTCAACTGACATAGAGACAAGGATACCAGGATTATTACCAGTTAATGTGCCACCTCCCATTGGAAAAACAATCATCATAGAGCCTTTTGCATCAGCGCCAATAGAAGGACCAGCAGAACCCATTGAATTGAAAGGTATAGAATTAAGGATTGTTCCATCTTCTATATCGATAGCATAAAATATTCCACCACGATCTATTGAATATAATACATCGGCACTTACAATTAGAGAAGCGCTTTGTATTCGATCAGGGATAGTTATTTGCCATTTTAATTCAGAAGTAGATAAATCAATAGCGTATATAGAACCATTTGTTGGTCGATCTAGATCAAGACGATAGACATAACCATCAATAACTTCTCCTTTGTATTCTAACTGTCTTGTAAGAACAGTTCCACAAACATTCTGAGAGGGGATATATGCTATGTTATCAGCAACAGACATTCCAGCAAATACACCGCCTAATTGACTAGGGCAAAATATTTCACCGACATACTTGGTTTGGGATGCATACATATCGGATTGATTTTCAGTGTTTTCGTTTGTTAGATTATAACTTTCTGGACCAAAATGCATAGGCTTGTGAATTAGATCTCCAGTGAGAGCATCTACTACATACAAATAATTACTTTTTGAAGCAGCAATGATTGCTTTACGGTCTACGTCATTTACAGAAATAGTCGTATAAACAACTTTCCAACCGGGATCATTATTATTGATATCATGAGTGCTTATCTGGTAATACCATTTTAGAGTTCCAGAATTTATATCAAGTGCAACAATAGAGCTTGAGAATAGATTAGGGCCAGGACGGAGAGCTGCATCAAATTGATTTGCAGGTTCACCTGTCAAAAGAAACAATGTTTCAGATTCTTCGTCAATTGCAACTAATCCCCAAGATGTACCTCCAGCAATATAATTAGTATAACCCCAATCATTTTCAAAGGGTAGAATATTACCCAATTTTGCTTGACCATATCCCCAATTTAATTCACCGCCTGCAGGTGGAGAAGAAAACCACTGCCAAACTAACTCTTTAGTTTCTAAATCATAAGCAGATACATATCCACGTCCGCCGAATGCATTTCCCTGTGCCCTAGTTATTAGAAGATTATTATAAAAAGTAGGTGCAAATGGAGAGAAATATTGGCCGTTATTTCCAGGGATATTAGAACATGTTTCGGGTAATTCGAATACTATGTCACCGGTTATTAAATCGAGACCGTAGATAGAACATTCGCTAGTCTGAATATACACGGCATCTTCATGTATTGTAAGTGATCTCATAGCAAGTCGTTTTGCCCAAACATCAGTATTCTTAAAATCATTAATATCAGGTTTAAAAGACCATAACGGACTACCATCGATAGCATCAATTGCATAAACTTCATTGTAACCAGTTGCGACATATACAATTCCTTGGTAAATCAATGGAGTAGTCTGAATTCCTTCAGGAGGAACTATATCATCATCTAGAGGTTCTACACTATCAAATTGATAAATCCAATTAAGTTCTAAGTTTTTAACATTATCTTTTGAAATTACGGTTTGTGGACTAAAACCTGTATTGTACTTATCAAATGCAGAATACTTCCAATCAAAAACATTTTCCGAACTTACAGTAGAGATATTACCGACAAATAATAAGAATATTAAAAAAGTTAATAGCTTAAACAATAGACTTCTAAACATAGAATAGAGCAATAAAGCTTCACAATAATGAGAAAAATAATTCATTTTTGGGTAACTAAAGCAATTTTTCTAAATAAAGTGCGTATTGGAAGTAAAATTAGATTTAATGAACAAGATTAATTGTGGAGATACTCTAGATTTAATGAAGAATATAGAATCAAATTCTGTACATCTAGCAATAACGTCGCCGCCGTACAATGTAGGAAAAGACTATGACAGTCACAATGATTTAATGGAATATGATGAATATTTGAACTGGTTAACAAAAGTTTGGATTGAGACAAAGAGAGTATTAATAGATGGAGGAAGATTTGCATTGAATGTAGGTCCTACAGGAATAAGAGATTTCAGACCTTTGCATCATGACTTGTCAAACAGATTAAGAGAAATCGGAATGATATTCAGGGCAGAAATTTTATGGTATAAACAAACAATGTTGAAAAGAACAGCATGGGGAAGTTGGAAGAGTCCAAGTAACCCGCATATAATTCCATCATGGGAATATGTATTAATTTTTAGCAATAATTCCATGAAACTAGAAGGAGACAAAACAAAATCAGATATTACGAGAGATGAATTTCTCAATTTCTCCGATGGTCATTGGAATATACTACCTGTTACAAAAAATAGAAAAGGGCATCCTGCACCATTTCCAGAAGAATTGATCTACAGATTAATAAAATATTATTCGTACGAAGATAATACGATATTAGATATGTTTGGAGGAACAGGCACTGTAGCTTCAGTTGCTGCAAAAAATAACAGGAACTTTATACATATAGATATATCTAAAGAATATTGTGAAATTGCATCGAACAGAATAAAAAAAATAGATTAAGATTGAATTGCTTTAATTGTGTTTTTCCACCAATAAGACATCTCAGGTGACATGTTAGAGTCAAATGGAAGATAGAAATTAATACGATCCAGCAGACCAGAATATTTTTTTGCGGCAAGAGGAGCAATTTCGTTAGGAGCTCCAATTATTGCAACAGTTTCAAGAATTTCATCAGTAATTAGTTCAGGCATGTCCTTAAAATTACCAGAAGAAGACAATCGATTAAGTTCCTTGGCAATATCGCCCCAACCATGCGTCTCAAGCACCTTAGAATATGTAGGAGTGGATGAATAAAATGCAATCTGTGATCGAACAAATTCCCTGGTTTTTATCATTGAATCAGAATCAGGGCCAGTAATAACGAAGGCAGATCCGCTTATTGAGACATCTTTGAGATTTCGGTCAGTTGATTCACAGCCAACCTCAATATTAGGAATAATGAGATCTTTAATGTATTCTGTAGTATGAAGTGGATGAACATGAAATCCATCGCATATTTCGCCAGCTGTTTTACACAGTAATTCATTCACTCCAGCAATATAGATAGGGATGTTAGGATGGTCTATAGGTCCAGGATTGAAGAAAGGAGTCATAAGGTTTAGCTTGTAATACTTCCCATTGAAATTCAAGGGAGTCTGAGTTTGCCAGCAGTTCCAGATGTGGCGAATGCAAGAAATTATTTCCTTGAGTTGAGAAACAGGAGAATCCCATGGCATGCCGAATCTTCTTTTTACATGAGATCTTACCTGTGTGCCAAGACCCAAAAAGAATCTTCCGTTAGAAAGCTGTGATAAATCCCAAGAAGTATAAGCAAGAACCATAGGACTTCTTGCTAATGCAACAGAAATAGCAGTACCTAATTTAATTTTATTTGTGTTTTGAGATGCAATGGAAAGAGGAAGAAAGGGATTATGCTTGGTTTCACTAGTCCATATGCAATTAAAACCAATTTCCTCAGCAGTGATAGATAATTTAGAAATATCTTTAATCGAATAATCAGCAAAAACGACGTCAATATCCATTAAGGGATAATAAATCTAATTGAATATAAAAAATAAGGACAATAATTCGTCGTGTATAGTTTTTACGTGGTATAGAAATGAACATGAAAACGCTTTGAATGATTGGAAAAGGCTAGCTTAACTAGTCGCCCGAAGGCTTCTAGCTTACACTACCAAACCATCAACGTTATCTTCTATAACGATTCTTCGTTGCAATAATTTCCCGAAGGAAATCATAAACAACAGGCTGTCTTTTCTCGGGAGTGGCTTCGAGCTTAGATGCATTCAGCTCTTATCCACAACAGCTTAGCTGCCCGGCATTGCTCTGTCGAACAACCGGTAGACCAGAGGCCGCGTTGATCTGTTCCTCTCGTACTAAGATCAACTTCCCCTCAGACAACCACCGCTTCCATCAGATAGAGACCGACCTGTCTCACGACGGTCTAAACCCAGCTCACGTTCCCCTTTAATGGGCGAGCAGCCCCACCCTTGGCTCCTGCTGCAGAACCAGGATGGGAAGAGCCGACATCGAGGTACCAAACCGCGGGGTCGATTGGAGCTCTCACCCGCGACGAGCCTGTTACCCCTGGGGTAACTTTTCTGTCACCTCCAGCCCCCAACAGTGGGGACTTGAAGGATCGCTAGGTCATGCTTTCGCAGCAGAATTCTTTGTTGTTCAGAATCCTGTCAGGCTGGCTTTTGGCCTTGCCCTCAAAAGTGGATTTCTGACCCACCTGAGCCAACCTTAGAGCCCCTTCGATATCTTTTCAAAGGGGTGCCGCCCCAGCCGAACTGCCCACCTGCCGATGTCCCTCAAAATGAGGTTAGAGACGCAACTCTAAGATACCGGTGTTACACTTTTGCCTATCACATACCCAAAAGTATGTGCATAACGGCTCCCGGTTACTCTCTGAAATTAGAACCGCATCACAACAACAAGCTGCAGTAAAGCTCCACAGGGACTTCTCTTCCCGATGGAAGTCGATGGACTGTTCGTCCACCTAATGTGGGTTCACGGAGTTGCAGACGGGGACAGTAGGGCCCTCGTTGAACTATTCATGCACGTCGGAACTTACCCGACAAGGCATTTGGCTACCTTAAGAGAGTCAGAGTTACTCCCGGTGTTAAGCGGCCCTTAGCTCAATTGAACT
>Ga0208391_1000736_pt1 | contig 17000 bp, 14 predicted proteins | sample Knorr_S23_td_Bot_FD_185612 | JGI IMG/M metagenome (GOLD analysis project Ga0208391, IMG submission 185612) | Marine microbial communities from Southern Atlantic Ocean transect - Knorr_S23_td_Bottom_ad_3770_LV_A (SPAdes) (version 2) | ecosystem: Environmental > Aquatic > Marine > Oceanic | place... | reverse complement strand
TTTTACCCACTAATTTTTGGGGACATAATTCTGTTGCGGAAGTATTTTCAGTTTTTTTGTCGGCTTTTAGGTTTGATATTTCTGTTGCAAGCGGACTCATATTTTTTCCGGCAGTTGGAACTCTATTACTTTTTCCGTTCTCAATAAATAACGGAAGAATTTGGCAAAATATATTAACATTGTTTTGCCAAACTATGCTGTACGCAACTCTACTATCTATCGTAGTATCCCATTATTATTATTATTATTATAATGTTCATTTTAATGTTTTCTTCTGGGAGTTTTGGGAAAACTGGGAAAATTCCAAATTAGTTATTTGGAGTGTTTATGATGAACTTCCAATCTTAGAAATGACGCTTACTTTGTTGGGGTTGGCGGTCATGATACATTATCTGTCTTTGATATTGCGGCTTTGGCTGTCCTCATTGTTGTCCAAATATTATGACCGAAAAATTATTTGGATCATGCTTCCTTTTTTATTATTGGTGGGGATGCGGGGAACTTTTGATCCATTGCCACTGACTATGCAGCGTTACCGTGAACAAGTTTCTGCGGTGGCGCATTTGAATTCTATTCACGGCAACCCATATTATGAGTTGTACTTTAGTTGGCACGATAGGAGGGAAACTTCTGATACAAATGTAATCAAAAAAATGCTCAAAAAAGCAACTAATGAAATTCCGCAATGGTATGAATTGCTCGCAAATATGGACAAGCGCAGGGGATTTAAAGGAACGGATGAAAGTAATTATCAACTTGAATATCAGCTTCCTGATTTAAGCAAAAAGTATCTTAAACAAAAACCAAAACATATAGTGTTTATATTTATGGAAAGCCAATCCGCTTGGCTTGCTGATTACAAAGATGCTCAATTCCAACAAAGTATTAGGAAAAACCTCAATAAATTACAAAAACAAGGATTGTCATTCACTAACTATTTTGCTGCAGGAAGCGGGACGATCAGCAATATTATGAGAATCAATCTTTCGATCCCGGTCAAAAGATATTTTCGTCTTATTAATACTGCTGAAATTTTCAAAACATTCCCAGATACATTTCCCCGTATCATGGAGCGTCAAGGCTATTTCCCACGCTATTTTTATGGAGGTAGCCTTTCTTGGCACAGACTATATAACATTTTGCCAAACATGGGATACCAGCAAGTATTTGGTGAAAGTGCTATTAAAAATGTCTCCAAAAACAGATTTGGAGCTCACGATGGCGATCTGTTTGAGTTTGTTCACCAAAAGTTGATGCAGGCTAAACAGCCAACTTTCAACTTCATTATGACCCTCAGTAATCATCCGCCCTATGGTGTTCCGGAAAGCTTCATCAGCCCCATCACTTATGAAAATGCTCCCCAAAAACTCAAAAATAAAATCCTCGACAAAGACAACTTTATTGAACGCATGAGAGCCTTAGCTTATGCTGATCAAGCATTAGGTGATTTTATGCAAAAGGCTCAAGAATCTCCTTATTTTAAAGAAACTTTATTTGTTTTAACTGCGGACCATTCTCATGATATGAACCTCAAATGGGAAGCAGAAGAATACTATCAACTAAAGAAAATTCCTTTGATTTTCTATTCTCCAAATTTACTCAAAATAACCGCAACTACCTACGAAAATCAAGGTTCTCACTTAGATCTTCCTGTGACGCTGTTATCACTGATTTCTGCAAACCCAGCCAAGATACAGAGTTGGGGTAGGAGCTTGTTTGTGGCCCCGAGTAATAAAATGCTCTTTAGCTTTCACATTAATTGCTTAGATAATGTTTGTCGAACTAAGGAACAAACCTTTGTTTTACAAAAAGACCAGCATTTAGCTTTATGTAAAGAAACATGGTGTTCTGAAAAATCCAAGCAACTTTCGGAAATTGAAAATGCTTTTTGGAATTCAGGGTACAACTATCTATTTCAATACCGCATCGGTAGAAAGGCCATTCCCACTTTCGAATAACCAAGCTCCAGACTTTAGGACGTAGATTAAAAGATTTGTTATTGTTGAGAGTTTCGTAAAAAGTCTAAAATGTAGTAAATTGTCCCTGTAGGTTATTTATGTTACTATCAGTCGATCTTTATTGTATGGATATTTTTGGAATTTTTGTGAAATTGCAATAGCTATATTGCTGGTTTGACTGATTATAATTTAGAGAGCAGTCTTAGGATTTATTCTGGTGCAATGGTTATCTCAACAAATGGCAACCGTTTGAATGTTTTGTAGAGAGAATAGTCAACTTGTCGCTACGAACGGTAAAGGTTGGAACCGGTCGGTTGGAGTGATTGTTTGTATCAGAACCACCCGAATAAAATCGGGGTGATTATCATAATCTACTAAATGAGGCTAAGACCCTATATTTTTTACACTAACCGAAAAATACTGTGATTGCAAAAACATTTTCTGCCACCGTTTTAGGAATCGATGCTCATTTGATTGAGGTAGAGGTAGATGTTTCTTATGGGTTGAGTTTTTTCAATATTGTTGGTTTACCGGATGGTACGATCAAGGAAAGCCGTGATCGCATTTTGTCTGCGGTAAACAATTCCGGGTTCAGTTTTCCTGTCAGGAGGGTGGTGGTAAATCTGGCTCCTGCTACTTTGCGTAAAATTGGTTCCGGTTTTGATTTACCGATTGCCCTGGCGTTGCTGGGCACAATGGGGCTGTTTCCTCCGGAAAATCTGAAGCGTGCCATGGTGGTGGGAGAGTTGTCACTCGATGGTGAAATCCGACCAGTACGCGGAATCTTACCTGTTGCGGTGGCAACGAGAGATCATGAATTGGAGCAGTTGATTCTGCCTAAAGCAAACGAAGCAGAAGCGGCAGTTGTCGAAGGAATTAGCATAGTTCCGGTTTCAACACTCTCTGAAGTGGTACGGTATCTAAAAGGTGATTTGGAAATCACTGCGGCAGATTATGATCCACAGGCTGTTTTTTCTCAGGAACAGCTTTATGAGGATGATTTTCAGGATGTAAAAGGGCAGGAGCACGTCAAACGAGCCCTCGAAGTTGCCGCCGCAGGATCACACAATTTGCTGATGCTTGGTCCTCCAGGTTCCGGAAAAACAATGCTCGCCCGCCGTATGAGTACGATTCTGCCGCACCTTAGTTTTGACGAAGCGCTTGAGTGCACAAAAATTCACAGCATCGCCGGTTTAATTCCTTCCGGAACAGCCTTGATTTCACAGCGCCCTTTCCGCTTTCCGCACCACACCATTTCGCAAGCCGGTTTAGTTGGCGGCGGCAGTATTCCAGGGCCGGGAGAAATATCACTATCACACAATGGAGTTTTATTTCTTGATGAATTTCCGGAATTCCCGCGCGCCACTCTTGAACTGCTCCGGCAGCCTTTGGAAGACGGCAGACTGACGATTTCACGCGCAGCAATGTCGTTGGAATTTCCTTGCGATTTCATGTTGTTAGCGTCAATGAATCCATGCCCCTGCGGTTATCACGGCGCCCCTTCCGGGCAAGGAGAAAACCGCAGGGAATGTAATTGTCCGCCGCAGCAAATTCAAAAATATCGCGCCAAAATTTCGGGACCTTTACTGGATCGGATTGATATTCACCTTACCGTGCCTGCTGTTGAATATGAAAAATTGGCAGAAGCAAGGCAAGGTGAATCTTCCAAAAATATTCGGAAACGTGTTGTCCGGGCCCGTCAAATTCAGGAGGCGCGGTTCCAAAATTCAACGACCAGAAACAACTCCGGAATGAAACGCAGGGAACTGGAAAGTCATGCCCAACTTTCGGATCCTTCACAAAAAATTCTAGAACAGGCCATGACAAAAATGGGATTGAGCGCCAGAGCTTACGACCGTATCCTCAAAGTTGCCCGCACGATTGCCGATCTGGCGGAGGAACAGAATATTGACACCATTCATGTTGCAGAGGCAATTCAGTATCGTAATCTGGATCGACCAATTTAAGCGTAAATACATACTAAAAAGGAAATCCAAAAAAACGGAATTTATCATTTGGATTAAACAGACTTGAGTGTTTGTTTGCTACTTGGCAGAATCAACGACTTTTGAATATTAAACAGACTAATCATGAATTATACTTTCCCTTTTACCGCAATCGTCGGCATGGATCTGGTTAAGCGGTCGCTGCTTTATCATGCAATCGATCCTCGACTTGGCGGATTATTGCTGATGGGACATCGGGGTTGCGCGAAAAGCACTTTGGCGCGAGCCTTTCGGGAAATTTTGCCTCCTCTGGAAAATGTTGAAATTGCGCCGTTTGTGGAGGTTCCTCTGGGCACAACTGAGGATCGGCTTTTGGGATCAATTGACGCATCCCGTTTACTTGAAAACGGAGAATGGTCGGCACAAACCGGTTTGATTCAACAGGCAAACAACGGGGTGCTTTACATCGACGAAGTCAATTTGCTGCCCGATCATCTGGTTGATTCCATTCTGGATTCTGCCGCCAGCGGACAACATCGCATTGAACGCGACGGTCTTTCCAAAACTGTAAATGCGCGTTATATTTTGATCGGTTCAATGAATCCGGAAGAAGGCGATTTGCGCCCGCAATTAACTGACCGCTTCATGCACGGCATTATGGTGCGTGACAATTTTAGTGTTGAGCAGCGACGCGAAATTGTACGGGTACGGATGGATTTTGACGATGATCCGCAATTGTTTTTGGCTGAACATAATAATAAATTGGCACTGCTGAAAGAGAAAATTATTCAAGTTCGGCAACAGTTGAAAAATGTTGAAATTTCGGAAAATCTGCGCACTGAAGTTGCGGAGAAAGCGACTGCGCTAAATTTGGAGGGAGTACGCGCCGAACTCGGAGTTCTGCGAACTGTACGCTGCGCGGCGGTATGGCGTGGGGAAACTATTGTTTCTAAAGCTGATTTAGAGGAAGCATGGATTTTGTGCCTCGGACATCGGCAGGAAAATCAACCTCAGGAAATTCAAAATCCAAAACCTGAAATTAAACTTCCGCAACCGCCTGCATTCAAGCCGGAATCAAAGCGTTTGCAAATGCCGAAAACTTCCGCATCTCCAACTTCCGCACAGACAGATGAAATAGTGCTGGAATCCTCGCAAAATATGGCTCATACGGAACTGGCTTCATGGTGGCAGAGTCCGGAAAAAAAACAGTCTCCGGATGCCTTTGTTTCCGGAACATCGCGTCCTGTTCCGGCTCACGTTTCTCATGCGCGTCTCTGTTGGAATTCTTCGCTGAAGGCTTCGTTACAGAGTGGATGGTCGCCGGGGAAAGCGTGGCATCTCCGTTTTCGCAAACCGGCCAGGCGGCCCAATTTTTGGTTGTTTATTGATGCAAGCCGTTCTACCGGAGTCATCGGCAGCAGTCCATCCTCACGTTTTTTGAACGAAGCACGTAACGTCATTCTGACGCTTGGCGCAAAAACTTTCGGCAGCCGCTTTCATGTTTTGGTTCTGCAAAAAGGAAAAATAAGCTGGTGGATAAAACGTGGAACCGCACAGGCGGTGCGGAAAAATTTGGCGCAACTTACAGAAGCATCCGGAAAAAGCCATTTAACTTCTGCATTGAATCAATTGCGTAATGCCATCCTAAAACAAGGTGTTTTAAGTGGAGATCGTGTCTTGCTTTGTTCTGATGGAATGCTCAGTCCTGAGTCTGAAAAGACTGTTCCGGAAAGTAAAAAGCGGTTCCGGAAAGCACTCTTGAGTCTTTCAGAAAGAGTCCGGACAATTGCGTGGCTGCATCCTCAGTTACAGCGCGGAATGCGTCATTGGCTTCCGCAATTGGTGAAAGGGACTTCAGTTCGTTTGATTGCATTGGACTGAAATGCAAGCCCCACAAAATAATAAACACAAAGGACTCATTGTCGCTGGAATGCACAGCAGCGGCGGAAAAACTGCGGTTACGTGCCTACTCCTCTCTGCGTTGCGTAAACGGAATTTCGCGGTACAGCCTTTAAAAATTGGTCCGGATTATATTGATCCTGGATTCCATTTCCATTTCTCTGCCAAAGCTTCTGTAAATCTCGATCCGTGGATCATGGGCCGTGAGCACGTTGTCCAGGCCGCAGCGCAATTCACGGAAAATGCTTTTGGAATTGCGGAAGGCGTGATGGGGCTTTTTGACGGTTCCGATCCTGAAAACGATTCCGGAAGCACGATGGAAGTCGCACGCTGGTTGGGCTGGCCGATTTTGTTGGTGGTGCCTTGCCGGAACGCCGGACGTTCCATTACCGCGGCAATTCAGGGCTTTGTTTCGGAATCCGGCGGTTCAAATCATTTTGCCGGAATTATTCTCAATCAAGTAAACAGCGAAAGCCATGCGGACTATCTGCGCAAAGCCTGTTCTGTTTTGGACATTCCTGTTTTGGGCGCACTGCCTGAAATTCCGGAGCTTGACTGGCCGGAACGCCATTTGGGGTTGCAGCCCGGAGTTGAACAAAAACTTGCGGATGCAAAAAAATTGGCGGAAATTGCCGAAAAACATTTCGACCTCGATTTGCTTGTTAAAAATTTTCCTGTGCTTTCTGCATCCGCAATCGCGAAAAAAAACACCAACGCCATTTTAGCAAAATTCAGCAAACGAATCGCGGTAGCGCAGGATGAGGCATTCCATTTTTATTATGCCGCCAATCTGGAATGGCTCCGGCAGCAAGGCGCGGAGATCGTTTCGTTTTCGCCATTACACGATAGTCAAGTTCCGGAAAATGTGGATGGGCTGATTTTAGGCGGAGGTTTTCCGGAAGTCTTTGCGGAAGAAATTTCTGCCAATAAAAGCATGCTCAATTCGCTTAAAAAAACGGTAGAATCCGGAATACCGACTTATGCGGAATGTGGTGGATTGATGATTTTGGCGGAATCCCTTAAATTGCAATCCGGACAAAGTCTGGCTATGGCAGGAGTTGTTCCGGGCATGATTGAAATGACAAAACGGCTACAGCATTTTGGCTACTGCAAAATAGGTTTGCCTGAATCAGGCGAGGTGCTCGGTCACGAATTCCATTATTCACGCTGGTCGGCAGAAACAAAAGAGGCCAATCTTTGGGAAGTCACACGCCACTCAACAGGAATTTCCCGCAGGGAGGGTTACTGTACAGCCAACTTACATGCCTCTTACGTTCACCTTTATTTCCCGCAAGCCGCCTCGCTGATACGTGAAGTACTGCAACTATTTCCGGAAAAATCTGCACGATGTTAATTGCTGAACTGGCTGCGTTGAGCGCGGCTTTTTGTTGGGCGCTTAGTGGTCTAATCTCAATTGGCGCAATTCGTCAATTAGGTCCGCTGGCCTTTAACAGGGTGCGGATGTCGCTTGTCTTTCTGATGCTTGCCGCAGCCTCTTTGCTGACCGGAGCATGGCGCGATTTTCCGGTGAGTACAATTCAAACGCTGATGATTTCCGGACTCATCGGTATTTTTCTGGGAGACACCGCGCTTTTCGGTTCTTTGCAGCGTTTGGGGCCGAGCCGTACTTCAGTTGTTTTTGCACTCAACGCGCCGATGACGGTGATTATGGGCTGGTTTATTTTGGAAGAACATCTGCCCTGGCTCACACTGCTCGGCTGTGGAATTGTGACAGTGGGTGTATTGATTGCCATTTTGGGGCGGCGGAATAACGAAGAGCCGCAAAGCATGGATTCAACACAAGGCCGGCTGCGTTATGGAATCGCGTTGGGTTTGCTGGCAGCATTTGGGCAGGCCGCGGGTTCTATTATCGCACGACCAATCATGGCGGAAGGAGTCGATCCGATTACCGCATCCGCCATCAGAGTTGGTATTGCCGCGCTCTGTCTGCTGTTTGTCGGTTTTATTCCTAATCCTCTTTTCAGGCCGAAAACACAATATACGGTGAAACTCATCGGTATAATTATGCTGAGTGGATTCATAGCAATGGGAATCGGCATGACCCTCCTTTTATACGGATTGGCGTTGGGAGACGCTGGAGTTGTGACCACACTTTCCGCGACCACTCCGGTGCTGATTTTGCCCTTGCTTTGGATTAGCACCGGTAACCGTCCACCCTTAATGGCATGGGTCAGTGCGGTGGTAACTTTGATCGGAATCACACTGATAACTTTTAGCTGGCAGTGAGTTGATTGCTTTGTGGTGTTATTTTACTTGCCAATTAATTTGTGAAGGTTTACTCTCAAGATTCAGGGTATTCTTCGCAAGCAGGCGATTATTGTTTTCTTGTGCGGAAGAGCAGGGAATCCCGTGTGATTCGGGAACTATCCTCGTAACTGTAATTGGAAAGTATAAAGACTTAAGCCACTGAAAATAAACGCAATGTTTGTTTTTGGGAAGGCGTTTTTGTTCACTTCCATAAGTCAGGAGACCAGCCTTGATATTTCCAAAACAGACTATTCGAGGCAAATAGTGAAGGAATCAACAGCTTGCTGTGATCCCATTTTTCCGCTTGTCTCTCCAGTTTGTTTCAAACTTAAAGCCCCTTTATAAGGAGAATTAGATGACAACTAAAACAATTTCCGCCGGAGCAATTGCTTCTCTGGAAACGAGTGATGGCGGAGTTTTTTCGCAACGCATGACAACTACGGTAATGATGCTGTTGGCAGGAGTGGTTCTGCTTTTTGCGGTAGGATTTGCACAAGGTTCAGGCAGCTTCATGCACAATGCGGCACATGATACCAGACATGCGGTCACTTTTCCCTGCCATTAAATTTCATTATCGGAAAAATCAAATGATTTCAAGAGCATTGACTACCGTACTTTTGAGCGGTTTTTTTGCGGGAATTTTAATGACAGGTGCGCAAATGTTGAGGGTAACTCCACTGATTCTGGAGGCGGAAAAGTTTGAGGTAATTGAAGTTGCCGTTCTGCATTCTCACGCGAGTTCAGGAATTACGCATGAACATCTTTTGGAAGGCGTCGCGCTTGATCTGCACCAAAAAGTGGAAACCGTGCATGGTGTCGAAACGGTTAGGCATGCTGACGCCACAGAAAGTTGGGCTCCCGGAGATGGGGCGGAGCGTACATTTTACACGGCGGTTTCAAATATTGTTACCGGAATTGCTTTCAGTCTGATGCTCGTTGCCGTCTATTTGCTACGTGGAAAATCTGTGGACATTAATTCCGGAATGCTTTGGGGCGCGGCGGGATTTGCTGTTTTTGCTTTAGCGCCGGCTTTAGGTCTTTCTCCGGAACTGCCTGGAATGACTGCCGCGGCTTTGGAGTCACGTCAAGTATGGTGGATCGGAACCGTGATCGCGACTGCAATCGGTATCGGCCTTTTCACGGAAACGAAATCCATCCTGCCAAAAATTGTGGCTCTCGCGCTGCTTGCGGCACCGCACTTGATCGGAGCACCGCATCCATTCTTGTTTGAAAGCAATGTTCCCGCGGAACTTTCCGCGCAGTTTGCGATTGCGTCTTTGGTCACCTCTGCATTTTTTTGGCTGGTACTGGGCGCCACTTCCGGATATTTATTTAAAAAGTTGGTTCAGGAAACATCCGGCACCTTTCTTAAAACTTCTCCCTTAAATTCATAGTTAGCGTAGCCGGGTTACGGCTGGAGCCTTAGCCCAACTGTTGCTCAATACGCTCAACTGTCCACATCTTTATCAGTGACTGACGTGTAACGCCGATTCTATTTGCTTCACGATCCAGCGAATCAACCACCCATTGTGGAAAATCAACATTCACTCTCTTCTGTTCGTGATTCAATCGGCGAGCAGTGGAGAGGTCAAAGTGCTCAAGCACGTCTTCTTTACCTTCGTCGAATTTCTTATCAAAGTCTTTAGCTTTCATAAAAAAGCACCTCCTTTGTTCTTGATCTGCGAACAGATATGATTCTAATTTTATCATCTCTAAATGTATAAGTTGCCGTCCAACACTTTGAGTTAATCTTAGCAATTACAAGATAACGATCTTCACCCTCAATTGTGGATTTCAACTCTACAACTTCAGAGTCCTGCCAGAGCAATTGCGCATCCTCAAAGTCAATTCCATGTTTCTTCTGATTCGACTTGCTCTTGTTTAGATCGTACTCAAATTTATACATAATATAGATATTATACCGTTTCTATTACTTATACAAGCTTTAATTTTTAGTGAGTTGGATCTATCTTGAGCCAAATTCAGAGCTCGTCGTTTTCCTGTAAATACGAAACCTGGATCCCGGATCAAGTCCGGGATGACAAAAGAAATGGGACAATGTCATTTAGAGTGGATTTACGATGAGATTAGGGTGGGTTTATGCTGGGCACAGTCCCTGAATTTATTCGGGGGGATAAAGGGGATCTTAATAACAGTAAACCGTTTCAACGGTTTTGTTCAATTTGCCGGGTTACGGCTTTTGCCTAACCCGCTTGAAAGGACACGTTTTTATGACTTTTTACTGGAACATCATTAGATGAGGGAAAAATAATTTTGTATTATGTTGATTTAGACGTGAAGTTTTTTGAAAGGAGTGCTATATTTTAATGTTTTATTTAAGTATTCATTTTTAGAGGAGTAGCTAATGTTTCCATTTGTTTCAGTTGCGTATGCACAATCTGCCGGAGAGGCATCATCGCAGAGTCCGTTTTTCCAATTTATCCCACTGGTTTTGATCCTTGGCGTTTTCTGGTTTCTAATCATCCGTCCACAGAGAAAAAAGCAGAAAGAACACGTGCACATGGTGGACAGTCTGAGAAAGGGCGATAAGGTCGTCACCAATGGCGGTATCTTTGGAACAATCATAAAAGTGGGAGACGAACGTGTTACCCTGGAGATCGCCAGCAAAGTTCAAATCCATCTTGAGCGGCAACAAGTGGCACGGATGGATAATAAAGTTGCTCAAAGTAAAGAGGACAAAGATGATGACGATGTTGAAGAAAAAAAGGTCGTAAAAAAGAAAGCCAAAAAGTAAGACAAAGAGAAAGAATAATCAGCTTTCTAAACCTGACGTAAATTAACAATACGTAATTTCAGCATAATATTTGAGCATAACCCAAGCGGCTTATTTTGTCTAAATTATAGTGAAACAGAATCTCATAATCAGTAAATCTATAACCGAAATACATGAACATTAAACTAAAAGGAGGCATCATCCTCGTCGTTTTGATTGCCGCCCTTTATTACGCATTCCCAACTTACAAGGCATACCAACCGGGCGTCGATCCGCAAACCGTCGAGAACAAAGTAAATCTCGGCCTTGATTTACAGGGAGGAATGTACCTTGATATTGAAATCAAAGTAGAGGAAGCGGTGACGGAAATTATTCGCAGAACCGCAGTTGAACTGGAAGATTTGCTGATTGATGAACAGGTTGATTTTGTAGAGGTGCGTCAAACGGCAGGTTCGCTGATTGTTGAAATGGAAGAAGGAAAAAAAGTGAATTTGGAGGTCGCGCCATACGACCGATTTCTAGTCCAGTTTGAACAAATTCCGGAAGGCGCATTGACTTTCTTAAATCTCAAAGAAGAAGAGGCAAATCGTATCCGTGAAAGCGCAGTTAGTCAGGCACTCGAAGTTTTGCGAAACCGGATAGACAGTTTGGGCATCAGCGAACCTTCACTGCAAAAGCAGGGTTCAAACAACATTATAATCCAGCTTCCGGGCTTAAAAGACCGGGACCGTGCCATTGAATTGATTGGGCCGCAAGCGGTTTTGCAATTTCAAATTGTCAACAGTAACGCCACCCCAAACACCTACAACAGGTTGACGGAGGTTGTCAAATATCAAGAAGTCTGGGATAAGACCACCAACAAACTTATTTCCAAACGACCTTTTGTATTGGAGAAAAAGATACTAATGACTGGTGAGTTTATCAGAGACGCAAGGGTGCGCATTGATTCCAGGGACAATAGTCCATACGTTGCACTTTCTTTTGATTCAATCGGAGCAGACCTTTTCGCAAAAATCACCCGACGTAATATTGGCAGAAACATGGCGATTGTGCTGGATGACAAGGTGCAGTCAGCGCCGGTCATACGTGAAGCAATTACTGGAGGAGAAGCTTCCATTTCCGGACAGTTTACTGTTGAAGAAGCAGACACCTTAAAAATTGTTTTGCGTTCCGGATCTTTGCCGGCTCCGATTGAAATACGTGAAGAGCGCACAGTCGGCGCGAGCCTCGGAGAAGATTCTGTGGAACAGGGACTGAATTCGTTAATGATAGGCAGCGCCCTGGTTTTAGTTTTTATGATTTTTTATTATCGACTGGCGGGAGTATTTGCTGCAATTGCACTGATTTTCAATGTAATTTTAATCATTGCAATTCTAGGTGCATTTGGCGCAACGCTGACATTGCCGGGAATGGCTGGAATCGTGTTGACAATCGGAATGGCCGTTGACGCGAATGTCTTAATTTTCCAGCGTATTCGTGAAGAATTAAAACGTACAGAAAATCCACGCGCAGCCATTCAGGAGGGTTTCGGCAAAGCATTCCGCACTATTCTTGACGCAAACATTACCACTCTTTTTGCCGCGCTCGCGCTCCTGCAATTTGGCACAGGACCCATCAAGGGCTTTGCGGTTACACTTTCAATTGGAATCATTGCCAGTATGTTCACCGCAATTGTTGTGACACGATTCTTTTTTGATTTTGTCTATTTGCGAAAAACAAAATTACACAAAATAAGTATTTGATTTACCCTAAAACCGCAGTTCATCTTTCAGAAAGACCATGCAATTTTTAAATTTTAAAGAAGGCCAGTTTATTGATTTCCTAGGTTATAAACGCTTTGCCGCAGTTTTTTCCGGCTTACTGATTCTGGCGGGAGTCGTCTCGATTGTAGCGCACAACGGCCTTAAATACGGTATCGATTTCAGGGGTGGAACAAATGTGCAAATTCAATTTTCGACTGCGCCCAATCTGGACCAACTGCGTCAGTTTTTTGCGGAGAGGGGCATGAAGAACGTTGTTCTGCAAACTTTTGGAGATGCCGCAGATAAAGAAATTTTACTTGGGCTTCCTATTGACAGTCCACTTGGCACAGGAGAAAACCTGACTTCGGAATTGCGTAATATTCTGCTGCCGCAACATCCAAAACTTGAAATACGGCGCATTGAAACAATCGGCCCAAAAGTTGGGGATGAATTGAAAATCAGTGCAGTGCAGGCCATCTTAATTGCACTTGGATTGGTTTTGCTTTATATCACAATTCGTTTTCAGTGGAGACAGGGAGTCAGCGCGATTGTGGCTTTAGTGCATGATGTGCTGGTTGTTGTCGGAATGTTTTCCATTTTGGACAAAGAATTTTCCTTAACTGTCGTGGCGGCTTTGCTGACAGTGGTGGGTTACTCGCTGAATGACACGATTGTCGTTTTCGACCGTATCCGGGAAAATCTAGGAAAATACCGCAAAAAATCTTTTGAGGAAACCATCAATCTGAGTATTACGGAAACATTGAGCCGAACATTAATTACTTCCGGAACCACGCTGCTCGTGGTGCTCGCCTTGTTTTTACTGGGTGGTGAAATCATTCACGATTTCGCGTTTGCCTTACTCGTCGGTGTGTTGATCGGAACCTACTCTTCGATATACGTTGCCAGCCCGTTGGCTGTGTTATTGACAAAGTTGGCTCCACCTGCCGGAACCGCACCGGCAACTAGCTGAGCTTTTGCAATGTCTGCTTCCGGATTTGCACCGTTTGAGGCAATAGCCGTTGTGGGCCTCGGCTTGATTGGAGGTTCATTTGCCAGAGATGTGCGGCGTTTGGGTTTGGCACGGCGTATTATTGGATACGACAATAACTCGGATTACCGGAAAGAAATCAGCTCCCTTAATTTAGTTGATTATCTCGCCGCAACTCCGGATGAAAAACTGGCGGAAGCAGAATTAGTCCTGCTCGCTGTTCCAGTCAAATCATTTACTGAAGTACTCGCGCAAATACGACCCCATCTTTCCGCATCCGCAATTATCACAGACGCAGGCAGTGTCAAATCTCCTTTATTAAAAATCATGTCTGCTCCGGAATACGCGAAAATACGCTTTGTCGGCGGACATCCAATTGCTGGCTCTGAACATTTCGGTCCGAGTGCCGCACAGGAAAAGCTGTTTTCAGGTAAACGTTTCATCCTCACTCCCAGCCAAAATACTGATCCGGATGTTATCCGCAAAGTCAGGGAACTTTGGGAATCACTGGGAGCAAATGTGTCCGAAATGGATGCGGAATTTCACGATAAGATGTTTGCGTCAGTAAGTCATTTACCTCACCTGCTGGCTTTCGCAAGCATCCAGGCAATCGCAAATTCAGAAACACCTGACGCACTCGGACATTCCGGAGCGGGGCTGAAAGATTTTTCCAGAATTGCTTCATCAAGTCCGGAAATGTGGTCAGATATTTTTCTGGAAAATAGCGAAAATCTGCTGCCACGAATTAGCACTTTTAAAGATGTTCTGTCCGCGCTTGAGGATGCAATCAAGAAAAAGGATCAAGACAAGTTAATCAAACTTCTTGCACAGGCCAAAACTGAACGTGACCGCTGGATGAGTTAGTTCTAAAGTCAGTGTTTGATTTTAGGCCAGTATGTTTCAAAATTAAACAGCGGAGAATGGCTGCCCCGATGGCAATTTGCGCAAACCATTTTTGGCTCATTATTCGCCGGATGGATTTTAGGATTTGCGAGATGTGCCCTGGCGGGACCATGACAATTTTCGCACTGCACATTTTTCAAATGCGGGGTAATTTGCATACTCAGAAAGCCGGTTTTTCCTGCAAATTTTCGATCTGCGGCAGAAGCATTTTCCGGTGCCACCCACGGTTTCATTCCAACAACATGACATGCTAAACATTCCGGATCAAAATGTTTTGCCTTGTTTTCCAGCGTAGCAAAAGCATGAGCGTGTCTACTTTTTTTCCAAACTGAAACAATTTCTGCATGACAACCGGCACAGACTTGGTTGCCGACAAATGGAGATTCGTCGCGTTGTTTATCCATCCGGTCCAAATTTGTAAAAAACAATTCCTTGACCGCAGCATCATAATTCCGGAAGGTTTCTGCTAATTCCGGAGCATCCTCAAAGCTGCTCCTCAACCACGTCAGCGACAAACCGGCAGGTACAGTTTCATTATTGTTTGGAATCAACTTTCCGGAAGCAGATAATTTTCCGCTTAAGATTCCCTGGCCTTTAGTTGGAATCATGGGAAATTTTCCAGATTTTGTCTTCATTACCATAACCTGCTTCAATTCATCATCGTTGTTGCTGCCCACAACAATCAGGTCAAACAAAGCCGACTTTTCAAATTTTTGCAGTTCCTGCTCATTTCCACGAAATAACAGAATCCGGAATACAGAATTAATTTTTTCAAACTCATTTTTCCAGTTTGCTAACAATTCCGGATCCACTGGAAATAAGAGCGGCGCTTCATTTTGATTTTGGTAAACAAGTTCCGGAGATAAAAATCCAACAACAAGAATAGTTTGCTGTCCAGCTTGAGAAACTGTCTTTGACGCTAGAAAATGGAGATTTTGGTTTTGATTACTGAGCAGATACGGAATTTCCGAATCAAGCGAGTGAAGTCCATTCAGCCATTCGTTCGGACCAATCAGCACAGCCTGCGGACGCAGCTTCTTGAGTGCGTCCTGAATCAAGCGAATTTTAAGATCACCTTGTTCGGAAGGTTCAGGAAAGTTATTCCCCAGGTCAAAATATAAAAGATTGGAAATTTGGGAAAGTTGCTGTTTGAAAAAAGTGAGCCTGCGGGGAAGACCTCCCATGTCACCTTCTTCTGCACACCCACAAGGTTTTATTTCTCCTCGTAGGTCACCTGAAAATATTACCAGTGATTCTTGACCAAGTGAAACTGTTGGAAAAAACAAAAAACACAGGAAAGTACATGCAACAATTCGCTGCATATTAATTTTCGGCGACACAGATTAATTCGCGGAAGGTGACTTTCCCGTCACCTTTTATACTGTCTTCAGTTCCAAGGCTGCGCGTATTCTTCATAGCTTCGTAAAGTAAGCTCTCTGCTTTTTCATATGAGTCAGTATATGTTGTTCCAGGACTGTTGGTGGCATAAACGATTCTGGCCGATTTCATAGGGAGTGCTTTCAAAGCATCTGAAGCTCCTGCAGGGAACAGACTTAAACTATCATCAACAGCATTTATTAAATCAGCCGTACTGATAAGGTTAGCACTTTTTAACTCCGATACAGTGGTGCTATTATCTGCCGCGTTTTTAACTAGTAAGAACATTACATCAAATACCGTCACTGCCGCACAAACTTGGCCAGCTGTCGGATTATTGTCTTTTGCTCCATTGTCCAATTTGCTCAGTCCTAAAGTAAGTTGCTTTCGAACACTGTTTTCTGAACTTATTCCAACCGAATCAAAGTCTGAAGAAAGTGCAGTTGAAATCATTGTTAGTTCACTAACCAATGAAACTAAAGTATTCAAAGTCCCTCCAGCCGTAATATCTGTCATATTGTCTAATTTGAAGATTGGCCTTAGATCAGTAATAGATATTCCAAGCTCAATAGCCTTGGCAGCACAAGTGGTATTGTGACTTGCATTGTCAGTATACCTGCCATTTGATTCTCCAGTGTATGGAGAACATTTTGACAGGTCACTGTTCGCAATAAAGTGATTGTCTCCAATTACTACTTCATAATTATTGTGATATGCAGCTAAACCTGTTCCCATACCATCAGTAACGCTGATGTTATCGTCGTTCAGTGCCATTACGCCTGAGATTTCTTCAGAGGAAAGAGTGCCGTCTGAATCATTATCAAAAACTCCATAGTTGAGGTATATAAAATCAGCAATATTGGCCAACATTGATATTTCAATTTCATCTGTCGACCTACTCCTGGAAGTTCCGCCAGCAGGGCAACGGATGGAGGTGACGAAGGCATCGGCTCCAATTAAACAAAGTGCTTTGGTTACATATCCACGATTTCCTGTTGTATAGTCAGTCGGAGCGGATGTTGGATCATCAGGGCTAAGTTTTTCAATGCCCAGTGTTTTAGTCAGGTTATCTGTAGCTCCAGTTTTGAGAAAATTAGCAAAAGACATTCCAGCCTGACCCAAATAAGCGCTGCCTCTCTCATAATTTGAGCAATTTTCGTTTTCTGCAACCGTAGAATATTTTTG
>Ga0208391_1000734_pt1 | contig 17049 bp, 12 predicted proteins | sample Knorr_S23_td_Bot_FD_185612 | JGI IMG/M metagenome (GOLD analysis project Ga0208391, IMG submission 185612) | Marine microbial communities from Southern Atlantic Ocean transect - Knorr_S23_td_Bottom_ad_3770_LV_A (SPAdes) (version 2) | ecosystem: Environmental > Aquatic > Marine > Oceanic | place... | reverse complement strand
CGATCTTCTTTCCGATTCCTCCCGACCCACTGCTGATCGCGCTTGCCCTGCGCAACCCGGACGACGCGCTGATGCTGGCGACACTGACGACGGCCGCATCGGTTGCTGGGGGCGTCGTTGGCCACTTGCTCGGGCTGCGCGTTGGCCGGCCGATCCTGCAGCGCTTCAAGGCGAGTCAGGTGGAGCGCGTCGAGGCGCTGTTCGTGCGCCACGGCTTCTTCGCGATCGTGCTGGCGGGCCTCACTCCCCTGCCCTACAAGATCGCCGACATGGCGCTGGCCGATTGGGGTCGCAAGGAGATCTCGCTGGCCGAGAACGAAATGCCGGGGTTGATGGCACTGCGGAAGAAGTACGCAGACGAGCAGCCGCTGGCCGAGGCCCGGATCGCCGAAAGCAAGGAAAGACCCCAGGGGCCGCTGAAGGTGACGACCACGGTGGCCTTCGGCTCGGTGTGGCTGACCTCCAGGATCAAGGAGTTCCTGACCCTTTATCCAGATATTGACGTATCCCTGGTTCTCGCCGACACCGAGCTGGACCTGTCCATGCGCGAGGCCGACGCCGCCATCCGCATGATGTCGCCCCGCCAGCCGGACCTGATTCAACGCCACCTGATGACCATGCACTATCACGTCTATGCGGCGTCCGAGTACCTCAAGGAAAATGGCATGCCGAAGACTCCGGCGGACTTGGACCGGCACAAGATCATCGTCTTCGGCGAGGACGCGCCCCCCATCGAGGGACTGAACTGGCTCCTGGAAGCGGGGGTCAAGTCGGGACACCCCCGGGAGCCGGTGCTTCGGGTCAATTCCAACTATGGAATCTACCGCGCTGTGCAGAGCGGCCTCGGCCTCGGCGCGCTGCCCGACTACATGACCCGCGAGGCAGGAACCCTAGTCGAGATCCTGCCGGAGCTTCGTGGGCCGTCCATCGACGTCTATTTCGTCTATCCCGAGGAGCTCCGGAAGAACAAGCGGATCGGCGTGCTTAGGGATTTCCTGGTCGACAAACTGGCCGGCGGAAACCTTTAGCCGGCTTCGTTTGGTCGCCTTTTTAGGCTCAAAAACCGGATTCCGCTCGCACCGAGAGGGCGAATGCGAAAAAAAGTCTATTTAATTATAAAAGGTTACTGGCCATGCAATTTTTGCATGGCTGAAATGCGCCATTGAGGGTGGCAAGCCGGGGGGCGGATTCCTATATTGTATGCAAGTGATGTTGCATTGCAGCATCAGATTCCCGGATCGATGATCCGGGAAGTTCCGGGCGCAAATCCTGGAATGAAGAGGGACCGCCCATCCCCCCGGGCGAGCCCTCGCGTCTCCCAGACGTGAAGCCTCCCTGTTTAAACTCGCCCTCGCTTTTTTAGCGGGGGCTTTTTTTTCGGCCCCGTTTTGGGGGCTAACCTTCGGCCTCGGCCGCACTGTGCTGGGAAACCACGGTGTCGGCGTCCTTGCCCGACAGTTCCTGCAGGTGGTCGAACTTCCATTCGAAGGAACCGACGCCCAGGGTCATCGAGCGGAGTTCGATAATCAGGTCATGCATTTCCGACTGCGGCAGTTGTACCGACACCTCGTCCCAGCCTGCCCAGCCCGGCTTGGCGTCGAAGCCGAGGATCTGCCCCCGCCGGCCCGAGACCAGGCGTTGGATCTTGGAGGTGAATTCGTTGGGCAGGAGGATCTCGACCTGGAAGATGGGTTCCAGCAGCACCGGGTTGGCCTTGGGCATGCCTTCGCGCATCGCCTGTCCGGCGGCCTTCTTGAACGCCATGTCGGAGCTGTCGACGGCATGGAATTGGCCGTCCGTCAGCGTCACCGAGATATCGACGACGGGAAAGCCCAAGGGCCCCCGGACCATGAACTCCTTGACCCCGTTTTCCACCGCCGGGATGTACTGCTTGGGCACGACGCCGCCGGTGATGGTATTTTTGTACTCGAAGCCCGACCCCCGGGGCAGGGGCTTGATGTTTAAATGCACGTCCCCGAATTCGCCGTGGCCGCCCGATTGCTTCTTGTGCCGGGCGTGTTGGGAAATGGTCTTGCGGATAGTTTCCTTGTAAGGCACCTGCGGGCGGGCGGAAGTCACGCCCAGGTGATATTTGTTTTTCAGCCGGTCGATGGAAATCAACAAGTGCATTTCACCCTGGCCCCAAAGCAGCAGCTCATGGGTCTCCTGGTTGGGTTCGTAGGAAAACGACGGGTCTTCCTCGGTCAGCTTGGCCAGGGCGCCGGAAAGCTTGACCTCGTCTTCGCGGTGTTCGGCATGAACGGAAAGCGAGAACAGGGGTTTTCGGGGTTCCGGCCATTCGGCGGCGGTATCGTTGCCGGATTCCGACAACGCAACGCCGGTGGCGACCTTTTCCATACGCCCCAGGGCGGCGACTTGGCCGGCGACGGCCTGGGACAGCTTTTCGTGTTTCTGGCCCAGGGCGCTGTGTAGGCCGCTGACCCGCTCGCCATTCAACGTCATGCCGTCCTTGAGCTCGCCGCGCCAAACGCGGGCGAAACTTAGCTTTCCGGCGTGACCGGCGTGGACGGTTTTGAACACCTGCGCCAGGGTGCCGCCGGTGCTGTTGATGCCGAGCCTTTCGGCGGTGGCGGCGACCTCGGGGCATTCGTGGCGCAACGCCTTCAACAGCCGGCGCACTCCGTTGTCGTTTTCGGCCGAGCCGAAGAAAACCGGCACGATCAGGCTCTGGCGCAGGTCTTCGGTCAGGCTGGTGTAGATTTCCTCGGTGGTTGGGATGACGTCCTCGAGTAGGTCCTCCAGCAGCTTGTCGTCGAAGTCGGCCAGGCTTTCCAAAAGCTCCGTCCGCGCCTCCTGTTCCCGGTCCTTGACCTCGCCCGGCATCTCGATCAAATCCGACGGCTTACCAGGGGTCCATTTAAAGGCCCGTTCGCTGACCAGGTCCACGTGGCCGATGATCTTGTCGTCTTCGCGGATCGGAATCTCGCGCAGCACCAGCGGCCGGTCGGAAAAGGCCTGAAGCGCCTCCAGCGTCTCCTTGACGCTTGAGATGGCGGTGTCCATCTTGTTGATGAACAGGATATGCGGGATTTTCTTCTCGCTCAGGAATTTCAGCAACGGCGCCACCGTCAACGCCCGCGACGCATCGGCTTCGCAAACGACGACCGCCGTATCCGCCACCATCAGAGCGTTTATGGATTCCTGAATCATTTCGATGGACCCGGGGCAATCCAGGAACGTCCAGGGATTGCCCAGGTATTCGGTGGACGCGATATTGACCTCGGTGCTCATCTGGCGGGCCTTTGCCTCGGGCGATCCATCGCCGACGGCATAGCCGTCCTTGGATGATCCTTTGCGCCCAACGGCGCCGGTCATCACCAGGATGCTTTCAAAAAGCGCCGTTTTACCGCAAAGGTACGGCCCGACGATCGCCGCGACGCGCGGCCCGGATGGATCCTTGGTTGCCATTCAATCCTCCCCAGGATGTTTTTTTGCTCGGCAAGGCGAGTTTGTCCCATTTTCAGCCATTACCTAAAAAGGGTAATGGCCCGGGCTGGGGATGCAAGAAAAAAGGGAGTCTCCTTGCCGTCAGCTAAGCTGGGCGCAGGCCCGCTGGATGCGTTGGCAGGCGTCTTCCAAAAGCTCTGTCGAGGTCGCGTAACTGACCCGGAAATGGGGGCTGAGTCCGAAGGCCGCCCCCTGGACCACGGCCACGCCTTCGGATTCCAGGATAAAGGTGATGAAATCCTCGTCCGTCTCGATGGTATTGCCGTCCGGGGTCTTCCTGCCGATGGCGCCGGCGCACGACGGATAAACGTAAAAAGCGCCTTCCGGCGTCGGGCAGCTCAGGCCCGAGGCCTGGTTGAGCATGCTGATGACCAGGTCACGGCGCTCCTTGAACACCTGGTTGTTGTCCTGGATGAAGTCCTGGGGGCCGTTCAGGCCAGCCACCGAAGCCGCCTGACTGATCGACGACGTATGCGTCGTCGATTGCGACTGCACCTTGGTCATAGGCGCAATCAGCTCCTTCGGCCCGCCGGCGTAACCGACCCGCCATCCGGTCATGCAATAGGCCTTGGACATGCCGTTCAGCGTCAGGGTGCGGTGTTTAAGCCCCGTTTCGACCTCGGCGATGGTCGAAAACTCGAAATCGTCATAGATGATGTGTTCGTAAATGTCGTCGGTCAGAATCCACACCTGATCGTGGCCCATCAGCACGTCGGTCAACGCCTTCAGGTCTTCGCGCGTATAGGCGGCGCCGGACGGGTTGGACGGTGAATTCATGATCAGCCACTTGGTTTTGGGCGTGATCGCGGCTTCCAGATCGTCGGGGGTCATCCGGAAGCCGTTTTCCGCCGTGCACTCGACGAATACCGGCTTGCCTTCGAACAGCAACGCGATGTCCGGGTACGAAACCCAGTAAGGGGCCGGGATGATGACCTCGTCGCCGGCGTTCAGCGTCGCCATGAAGGCGTTGAAGATGATCTGCTTGCCGCCGCAGCCGACGGCGATCTCGTCGACGGAATAATCGAGCCCGTTGTCGCGCTTGAACTTGGCCGAGATCGCTTCCCGGAGTTCCGGGATGGCGTTGATGGGTGTATAGCGCGTCAGGCCGTCGTCCATGGCTTTTTTCCCCGCCTCGATAATGTGGGCGGGGGTGTCGAAGTCCGGCTCGCCGGCGCCGAGGCCGATGACGTCGCGGCCGGCCGCCTTCAGGTCGCGGGCTTTCTGGGTAACGGAGATGGTCGGCGAAGGCTTGATCAGGCTCAAGCGTGAAGCGACGAAAGACATGGCCATGACCCCAGGCGCGAATTTTTCAAAGAAAATAGGTTAAAGAAAAAGGTTATCGTGGTTCCTGACCCGGACATTACGCCCGCCGCCCTGGCGGCGCAACCGCGAAACGACGGTATTTCCCCGGCCGCTTTCGGCCTCTCCGGACTCGCCTTCGGCCCTGTCCCCGGCCTATATAAGCGCTTATGGAAACCGCCGAAATCTTCACGCCACCGAAGCGCCTGCCCGTCACTGGCGGCAAGCCTTTCGAGCTGGTATCCGGCTTCGAGCCCGCCGGCGACCAGCCCAAGGCCATCGCCGAACTGACCGAGGGCCTCAAAAACGGCGAGCGCGACCAGGTGCTCTTGGGGGTCACCGGGTCGGGCAAGACCTTCACCATCGCCCACGCGATCCAAAACCTGCAGCGCCCGACGCTGGTGCTGGCCCCCAACAAGACCCTGGCGGCGCAGCTTTACGGGGAAATGAAGGAGTTTTTTCCCGGCAACGCGGTCGAGTATTTCGTTTCCTATTACGACTATTACCAGCCCGAAGCCTACGTGCCGCGCACCGACACCTATATCGAAAAGGACGCCTCCATCAACGAACAGATCGACCGCATGCGCCACGCCGCCACGAGGGCGCTGATGGAACGGTCCGACACCATCATCGTGGCGTCGGTTTCCTGCATCTACGGTATCGGCGCGGTGGAGACCTATACCGAAATGGTGGTCAAGCTCCGGGCCGGCGGCCGGGTCGATCGCTCGGACCTGTTGAAGCGCCTAGTCGAGTTGCAATACCGGCGCAACGACGCCAATTTCTACCGCGGCGCCTTTCGGGTCCGGGGCGACGTCGTCGAGATCTTCCCGTCGCACCTGGAAGACCGGGCCTGGCGGTTGTCGCTGTTCGGCGACGAGCTGGAGCAGGTGTGGGAAATCGACCCCCTGACCGGCGAAAAGATCGGCGCGCTGGACGAAATCATTATCTATCCCAACAGCCACTACGTCACCCCGCGCCCGACACTGTTGCAGGCCATCCCTCGGATAAGGGAAGAGCTTAAACAGCGCCTAGAGGAGTTCAACGCCGAAGGCAAGCTTGTGGAGGCGCAGCGCCTACGGGAACGCACCACCTTCGACCTGGAGATGCTGGATACCACCGGGTTCTGTTCCGGCATCGAGAACTATTCGCGCTATCTGACCGGCCGCAACCCCGGCGAGCCGCCGCCGACCTTGTTTGAGTACCTGCCCGAGAACGCGCTTCTAGTGGTCGACGAAAGCCACGTCACAGTGCCGCAACTGGGCGGCATGTACCGCGGCGATTTCAACCGCAAATCGACGTTGGCGGAATTCGGCTTCCGGCTGCCCAGTTGCATCGACAACCGGCCCTTGAAGTTCGAGGAATGGGAGTCCATGCGCCCGGACACGGTCTTCGTTTCCGCCACCCCCGGCCCGTGGGAGCTTGAGAGGACCGGCGGCGTGTTCACCGAACAGGTCGTCCGCCCGACGGGCCTCATCGACCCGCTGTGCCAGGTTAAGCCGGTGGAGACCCAGGTCGACGACCTGCTGGCCGAGGTCAAGGACGTGGCGGCGAAGGGCTTCCGCACGTTGGTGACGACGCTGACCAAGCGCATGGCCGAGGAACTGACCGAATACCTGCACGAACAAGGTGTGCGGGTGCGCTACATGCATTCCGATATCGACACCCTGGAACGCATAGAGATCATCCGCGATTTGAGGCTTGGCGCTTTCGACGTGCTTATCGGCATCAATTTGTTGCGCGAAGGCCTGGACATCCCCGAATGCGTCCTCGTCGCCATCCTGGATGCCGACAAGGAAGGTTTCCTGCGCTCGAAAACGTCATTGGTGCAGACCATTGGCAGGGCAGCGCGCAACGTCGAGGGCCGGGTGATCCTTTATGCCGATACCATCACCGCGTCTCTCGACTACGCGCTTTCCGAAACCAACCGCCGGCGCGAAAAACAGCAGGCCTACAACGCCGCCAACGGCATCACCCCGGAATCGATCAAGAAGGGCATCACCGACATCATGGATTCCGTCTACGAGCACGACTACGTGACCGTGGACACGGGTGCGGCCGGCGAAATCGAACTTGTCGGCCACAACCTGCGGGCCGTCATCGGCGAGCTGATGGAGAAGATGAAGGCCGCCGCCGCCGATCTGGAATTCGAGGAAGCGGCCAGGCTGCGCGACGAAATCAGGCGCCTCGAAGCCCACGAGCTCGGCCTCGACAGGGCCGGCGTGGCGCCGATGGCGGCCTATAAAGCCGGCTCCGGGGCCGGACGCAAGAAATTTAAAAAGAAAAAGCGGCGGTAGGCCTACCCCAACAGCTCCGGGCGTAGGAACCAGGTCACCGTCCAGCCGCCGCCGTTCTCGCCCCGCTCCAGGCGCGCCACCGAGCCGGGTTTGAAGTGGACCACGGTTTCGTCCTCGTTGCCGGTGACCAGGCGCGACACCATTTTCGACATGAACGGCAGGTGGCCGACGACGATGGTGTCCTCGGTCCAGCCGTCGATGGCGGCGAACAACGCGTCGGTGGAATCATTGGGCGCCAGGCCGGACTCGACCTCCTCGACGACGTTGCCGGGACCGAGCACCTCGGCCAGCAGCAGTGCCGTTTCCAGGGCGCGCAATTTTCCCGAATGGATGACCCGGGCCGCGGAGACGTGGCTGCGGGCCAAAAACGACGCCATCTTCTTGATGTCTTCGCGGCCGCTGTCGCTTAAGGGTTTCCCGGAGTTTCCGTCCTTAGGCACCGCGGCGCCGTGCTGAACCAGGTATATGTGCATCACTCGGCCGATGCGGCCGCCAGCATCGCCTCGGCGGTCTTGAGCTCTCTCTCGGCGGCGTCGGTGTCACCGTCCTCGACTTCCCCGGCTTTGGTTAGCGCCTGCTTGGCGTCCTCGAGGCGTTTTTCGGCTTCAGCGCGGTCGATGTCGGCGACGGGAACGGCTTCCTCGGCCAGTACCGTACAGCGTTCCGGCGACACCTCGGCGAAACCGCCGGCGACGAAAATACTTTCGCGCACTTGGCCTCCTTCGTGGATGTCGATGACGCCGGGCCTGACGGCGGCGATCAAAAGCGAGTGGCCGGGCAGCACGCCGACATCGCCCTCGGTGCCGGGGATGACGACCATCTCCACCGGCTCCAACTTGAGAAGTTTCTCCGGCGAAACCAGTTCGAACTCGATGGTGTTGTTGGCGGAAATTTCAGCCATTTTTTAGTCCCCGTCCGCGTCTCTTGTTGTTCGGTTCCCCGCTGGCCGGGTTAAGCCGCTTCGGCCATCTTCTTGGCTTTCTCCAGTGTTTCCTCGATGGTGCCGACCATGTAGAAGGCGGCTTCCGGCAGGTGGTCGTATTCGCCTTCGACGATGCCCTTGAAGCCCTTGATGGTGTCTTCCAGCGACACCAGGACGCCGGGGCTGCCGGTGAACACCTCGGCGACGAAGAACGGTTGGCTTAGGAAGCGTTGAATCTTGCGCGCCCGGGTGACAGCCAGTTTGTCGTCCTCGGAAAGCTCGTCCATACCGAGGATGGCGATGATGTCTTGCAGTGACTTGTAGGTCTGCAACACCCGCTGGACCTCGGTGGTGACGGCGTAATGCTCTTCGCCGATAATCCGTGGATCGAGGATGCGCGACGTCGAATCGAGCGGATCGACGGCCGGGTAAATGCCCAGTTCGGCGATTTGGCGCGACAGCACCGTCGTTGCGTCCAGATGCGCGAACGAGGTCGCCGGCGCCGGGTCGGTCAAATCGTCGGCGGGAACGTAAATCGCCTGCACCGAGGTGATCGAGCCCTTGTTGGTCGACGTGATGCGTTCCTGCAGGTTGCCCATGTCGGTGGCCAGGGTCGGCTGGTAGCCGACGGCCGACGGGATGCGGCCCAGCAGCACCGACACCTCGGACCCGGCCTGGGTGAAGCGGAAGATGTTGTCCATGAAGAACAGAACGTCCTGGCCTTCCTGGTCGCGGAAGTATTCAGCCAGCGTCAGCCCGGTCAGGGCCACCCGCGCGCGCGCGCCCGGCGGCTCGTTCATCTGGCCGAAGACCAGGGCGGCCTTGGAATTGCCGCCTTCGAGGTCGATGACGCCGGATTCGATCATTTCATGATAGAGGTCATTGCCTTCACGCGTCCGTTCGCCGACGCCGGCGAACACCGAATAACCGCCGTGGCCCTTGGCGATGTTGTTGATCAACTCCATGATGATGACGGTCTTACCGACGCCGGCGCCGCCGAACAGCCCGATCTTTCCGCCCTTCGAATAGGGGCAGATTAAATCGACGACCTTGATGCCGGTGGCCAGGATATCGGTCTCGGTGGATTGATCGACGAATTCAGGCGCGCTGGCGTGGATGGGCGCGGTCGCCCTAGTGTTCAGCGGCCCCCGTTCGTCGATCGGGTCGCCAATGACGTTGATGATGCGGCCGAGGGTTTCCGGTCCCACCGGAACCTTGATCGGCTCGCCGGTGTCGATGACCTCGACGCCGCGTTGCAGGCCCTCGGTCGAATCCATGGCTATGGTGCGGACCGAGTTTTCGCCCAGGTGCTGGGCGACTTCCATGACCAGTAGCTTGCCTGCGTTTTCACAATGCAGGGCGTTCAGGATGTTGGGCAAATCGCCCTCGAACTTGACGTCGATGACGGCGCCCATGATCTGGGTGATTTTACCGTTTGCGTTTTTAGCCATCTCTGATTCTCCTTAAAGCGCTTCCGCGCCCGAGATAATTTCGACCAGTTCACTGGTGATTGCTGCCTGACGGGTGCGGTTGAAGGTCAGCGTCAAGTCGTCGATCATTTCGCCGGCGTTGCGCGTCGCGTTGTCCATGGACGTCATCCGTGCGCCGTGCTCTGAGGCCGCGCTCTCCAATAGCGCCTGGAAAACCTGCTGGTTGATGTTCTTGGGCAGCAGGTCGGCCAAGATTTCCTGCTCCTCCGGCTCGTAGACGAAAATCGCCGATGGCCCTGTGTCTTCGACCCCGGCACTGTCTTTGCCGGCTTCGTCGTCGGCCGTCTCGGGGGCAGTAAAGGGGATCAACAGTTGCGACGTGATGATCTGCGTCATCGCCGATTGGAAGCGGTTGAAGACGATGGTGCAAACGTCGAAACCGCCGGCGTCGAACATGGTGGTGAGCGTCTCCGCCACCTTCTGGGCGTCGGCGAACTCAACGCCGCGCCGGCCGATGCCCTCGATGGTTTCGACGATGTCGGCCTCGAATTGGCGTTTCAGCCCGTCGCGGCCCTTGCGCCCGACGCAGAGAATGCGGACGATCTTGCCGTCCCGTTTCAGGTTATGGGCCAGGGTCCGGACTTCGCGGATGATGGTGCTGTTGAACCCGCCGCACAGGCCACGGTCCGCCGTGCAGGCGACGATCAGGTGGATCTGCGTGCTGCCGGTGCCGACCAGCAATGGCGGCGCGCCTTCGATACCGCCGATGCTTTCGCCGACGTCGGCGACCATGCGTTCTATCTTCTCGGCATAAGGCCGGGCCGCCTCGGCGCTTTCCTGAGCGCGCCTAAGCTTGGCCGCCGCCACCATCTTCATGGCCGAGGTGATCTTCTGCGTTGATTTGACGCTGTTGATCCGGACTTTGAGGTCTTTGAGGTTGGGCATGTCGGAGGTTCCGGGCGGCGGCCTTGGGCGTTTAAGCGTAGGTCTTGGTGAAGTCGTCCATGAATTTGGTGAGTTTGGCTTGCGTTTCCTCGCTCAGTTCCTTTTCCGTGCGGATGGCCTTGAGGATGTCTTGGCCCTTGGAGCGGATTTCGTCCAACAGCCGGGCCTCGAATTGGGTCACCTGGTTGACCTCGATGGCGTCCGTATGGCCGTTGACCCCGGCGAAGATGGTAACCACCTGTTCCTCGATCGGCAGCGGCGTGTATTGCGGCTGTTTCAGCAATTCGGTCAGGCGCGCGCCCCGGGCCAGCAGATTCTGGGTCGCCTGGTCCAGGTCGGACGAGAACTGGGCGAACGCCGCCATTTCCCGGTATTGGGCCAGTTCCAGCTTGATCGAGCCGGCGACCTGTTTCATCGCCTTGATCTGGGCCGCGGAACCGACGCGCGATACCGACAGTCCGACGTTCACCGCCGGGCGGATGCCCTTGAAGAACAGTTCCGTTTCCAAAAAGATTTGGCCGTCGGTGATGGAGATGACGTTGGTCGGGATATAGGCCGAAACGTCGCCGGCCTGGGTTTCGATCACCGGCAGCGCCGTCAGCGACCCGGCGCGGTTGTCATCGTTCATCTTGGCGGCGCGTTCAAGAAGACGCGAATGCAGGTAGAAGACATCGCCCGGATAGGCCTCGCGCCCCGGCGGGCGGCGAAGCAGCAAGGACATCTGGCGGTAGGCGACGGCGTGCTTGGACAGGTCGTCATAGAAGATCACCGCGTGCATGCCGTTGTCGCGGAAAAATTCGCCCATGGTGCAGCCCGTATAGGGAGCCAGGAACTGCAAGGGGGCGGGTTCCGACGCGGTGGCGGCGACGACGATGGTATATTTCAGCGCATCGTAGTCTTCCAGCGTCTTCACCAGTTGCGCCACGGTCGAGCGTTTCTGGCCGATGGCAACGTAGATGCAGTAGAGCTTTTCCTGCTCGTCGTCGGATTCGTTGACGGTGCGCTGGTTGATGATGGTGTCGATGATGATGGCGGTCTTGCCAGTCTGGCGGTCGCCAATAATCAACTCGCGTTGTCCGCGGCCGACGGGAATAAGCGCATCGATGGCTTTCAAGCCCGTCTGCACCGGTTCATGGACCGACTTGCGCGGAATGATGCCCGGCGCCTTGACCTCGACCCGGGCGCGATCGTCGGTGACGATCGGCCCCTTGCCGTCGATGGGGTTGCCGAGCGCATCGACGACACGGCCCAACAAGTCCTTGCCGACGGGCACGTCGACGATGTCGCCGGTCCGTTTGACGGTGTCGCCTTCCTTGATGTTGTGGTCGTCGCCGAAAATCACGATGCCGACGTTGTCGACTTCCAGGTTCAGCGCCATGCCCTTGATCCCGCCCGGGAATTCGACCATTTCGCCAGCCTGGACCTGGTCCAGCCCATGCACGCGGGCGATTCCGTCACCGACCGACAGGACCTCTCCGACCTCCGCGACTTCGGCCTCGGTGCCGAAACCGGCGATTTGTTTTTTCAGGATGGCGGAGATTTCAGCCGGTTTGATATCCATTATCCAATCCCTTTCATGGACTGGCGTAGTTGCGTCAACTTGGTCCTGATGGAACTGTCGACCATGCGCGACCCGATCTTGATGACGAGGCCGCCCAAAAGGCCGGGATCGACCTTGGCGTCGATGGCGACCGTCGAACCGATGGCCTTTTTCAGCGACCCGCCGATCCGTTCAATCTGTTTTTTCGTCAACTGCTGCGCCGAAACCACCCCGGCGGTGGATTCCCCGCGGTGCCGGGCCAGAAGATCTTGATAGGCGGCGATCATGGCCGGCAGCGCGAAAAGGCGGCGGTTTTTCGCCACCGTGCCGACAAAATTCCGGGTCAAGCCGGACATCTTTGCCTTTTCCAGGACCGCGGCCATGGCCTGGCCCTGGTCTTGGCGCGAAATCGCCGGTGAACGGATGAGCCGGGTCAGATCGCTACTTTCCTCGATCATGCGGCCCAGTTGGCCGAGATCGCCCGAGACCCGATCTAACTGTTTGTCGGCTTCAGCAAGGTCGAAAAGGGCCGTGGCATAACGCCCGGCAAGACCCGTGGCGCCTATGGAATCCGCTGACACCTGGAAGGTTCCTCTTTTATTTTTGTAAAGAGATGCCGGGTGCCTGACGGCGCCTTTGAAACCATCCCCCTGAGCCGGGGTTTCCCCCGTGAAAACGCCGATTTCGTAGCATACTCGTTTCGGCCATGCAAGACGACTCCGGGCATAAGAAAGCCCATGAAACGGGCGGATTTGAAAGCCTCATCCGGGCATTCTCCTAAGCGGCGACCTTTCGTTTCATGGTTTCCCGGGACCGTGCCCGAGGCCGCTTGTTTTACAGGAAGCTGTAGGGATCGACGTCCGTCTGGACGCGGACTTTCCTAGCCACCTTGACCCGGCCCAGCCAGTCCCTGAGCACGGCCTGAAGGTTGGTTTCCTTGGCCGTCTTCAATAACAACCGCCGTCGGTGGCGGCCGCGCAACAGCGCAAACGGCGCCGGCGCCGGGCCGAGCACGGTGACGCCGTCGCCCGTCGGTCCGGCCCGCCCGAGGTCGCGGGCGGTCCGGTCGACGGCGGCTTCGTTGAGGCCGGAAACGATCAATGCCGCCAGACGGCCGAAAGGCGGCATGCCGGTCTGACGGCGGCTTTCGGCTTCGGCCTCGAGGAACGTCTCCCGGTCGCCGGCGATCAACGCCTGCATCACCGGGTGTTCCGGCATGTAGGTCTGCAACAGCACCCTTCCGGGTCTTTCCGCGCGTCCGGCACGTCCGGCCAGTTGATAAAGAAGCTGATAGGTCCGTTCCGCCGCCCGCAAGTCGCCGCCGGTGAGGCCCAAATCCGCATCGATCGCGCCGACTAGGGTCAACAGCGGAAAATGGTACCCCTTGGTGATGATCTGGGTACCGATGACCAAATCAATGTCATGGTCCTCGATCCGGCGCACCAGGTCGGCCGCCGCCCGGGGGCTGGTCACGGTGTCGCTGGCGGCGATCCGGTAGCGGATGCCGGGGAAAACGGTTTCGACCTCTTCTGCCAGCCGCTCGACCCCGGGGCCGCAGGCGGCGAAGCTTTCTTCCGTCTTGCATTCCGGACATCGGGCCGGCGGTACGGCGGTATAGCCGCAATGGTGGCACAAAAGCCGGCCGCCGAGCCGGTGTTCGACCAGCCAGGCAATGCATCGCGGGCATTGCATCCGGTGCCCGCAGGTCTGGCACAGGGTCAACGGCGCATAGCCACGGCGGTTCAAAAACAGCATCGCCTGTTCGCCGACGGCGAAGGTTTTGACCAGACTTTCGCGGAGCCGCGGCGACAGCCAGCACTGCGATGGCGTTTCCTCTTTTCTCATGTCGATGACGTCGATTTCGGGCAACGACGCCCCGGCGTGGCGGTCGGGCAGGAGCAGGGTTTGATAACGGCCGTTCCGGGCATTGAGAACGGTTTCCAACGACGGTGTCGCCGACGCCAGGACGATGGGAAAGCCGCCCAACTGGGCGCGGACGACGGCCATGTCGCGGGCGTTGTAAATGACGCCGTCTTCCTGTTTGAAGGACGGATCGTGTTCCTCGTCGGCGACGATGAGCGCCAAATCGGGGAACGGCAAAAACAACGCCGAGCGCGCCCCGACCACGACCCGGGTTCGCCCCTCGGCCACGGCCCGCCAGGTGACGCGCCGCTGCGCCGCCGTCAGGTCCGAATGCCAAACCCCAGGCAGCGCCCCGAACCGTTCCTTGAACCGCGTCAGCCATTGGGCGCTGAGCGCGATTTCCGGCAACAGCACCAGCACCTGGCCGCCGTGCTTCAGGGCTTCGGCGACGGCCTGGAAATAGACTTCCGTCTTGCCCGACCCGGGGACGCCTTCGAGAAGAACGACCCCGAAGCCGCCTCTTTCAGTCCCTTCTTGCAGTTTCTCCGCCGCCCGGGCCTGGTCAGACGACAGGTCGGGACCCGGCTTTTGCCAGTCGGGGCTGGCCTCGAGGCCGGTGGCGCGGTCTGGCAGCTGGACGGGGATGATTGCCCCGGCGTCGGCCAGCCCGCGGACGACCCCGGGCCCGGTGCCGGCCTCAAGCGCCAGTTCCGTCACCGGCCGGGGCGGGCCTTCGGCCAGGACCTTCAACACCCGTTCCCGGGCCTTGGTCATCCGGAACCCCTCGGCCTTGGGGTTGAGCGCATAGGCGCTCACTGGTTTCGGCGGGTTCAGGGCGTCGGGCACGCTCATCGCCATTTTCAACACCGCGCCGGGGGCGCTGAGGGTATAGCGCGCCACCCAGTCGATGAACCAGCGGCAGACCTCGGGCATAGACGGGCAGTCGAGCCGGGCGAAGACGTCCTTCATTTTCGCCTCGGGGACGCTGCCTTGACCTTTTCCCCAGACGACGCCGGTCGCCTTGCGGGCGCCCAGGGGAACGGTAACGAAATCCCCGTCGGCCAGGGCCGTATCGTCAGGCACCCGGTAATCGTAGGTTCCGCCCAGGGGCAACGGCAAAAGGACGCCGACGCGCTGCCCCGGAAGATGGCGGGGAGCTTCGGACGGGGGCGATGCAGCGGCGGGGGTCATGGGCGTCGCTTGTGGGTTCCTGGGGGGTTCCTGATTGAAATCCGGTTTCTGGGGTATAATAGGCGATTCGCGGACAGTCGCGAGGCTTCTGGAGACCATGGGACGCAAAACCGACAAACCCGTCGTCGTTGACGATCAGGCCCCGGCCGAGGACGTTTCGGGCGACGCCGTCGCCGATTACCTGCGTCGGCACCCCGATTTCTTCACCGGCCGCCTGGACCTGTTGTCTGATATGGCGGCGCCTGACCGTTGGAGCGACGACAGCGTCGTCGACATGCAGCGGTTTCTGGCCGAGCGCCGTCTGGGTGAGATCGACGACCTGCGCAACTGCGCCCAGGAGGTCATCGAAACCAGCCGCACCAACATGTCGGTCCAGACCCGGACCCATGCCGCCGTCCTAGCGATGCTGTCCGCCGCCGATCTCGAACATCTGCTGAGGGTCATCAACGACGATTTGCCCCTGCTGCTGGATGTCGACGTGGTGACCTTGGGGATCGAGGCGCCGGGGTCGCCGGAGTCCGGTCTCCAGGCAGTGCCGGGGAAGGCCCTGGGCGCGCTTTTGGCGCTGGCGGAGGTCCAGAAACTGCCGCAGGGCGGCGTCGATGGGATTTTTGGGGCCGAGGAAAACGTCCGCCTGCTTGAGGACATCGGGGACGGGACGGAAGTCGGGGGCACGCTGTTCGGCGCCGCCGCTGGATTGGCCCGTTCGGCCGCCCTGGCCCGCCTGCGTCCTGGACGCGAGGTCCCGGCCGGGCTGGTGGCTTTGGGGTCCCGGGGTTCAGCTTTCCGTCCCGGCCAGGGGACGGAATTGATCGGCTTCCTGGCCCGAGTGCTCGAATCCTGCCTGCACCGGCTGGTGGAGGCTCCTGCTTGAACGACAAACCGGCGTTCGCCGCCGAACCGGCGGTCGTTTCCGCCATTGAGGACTGGCGAGCCTGGCTGGCCCACGAACGCCGTATCTCGAACCACACCCTCGACGCTTATAGCCGCGACCTCGGGAGCTTCCTCCGGTTCACCGCCGAACGCCTCGGCTATGCGCCGGGGCTGCAGGACCTTCGGGCGCTGGAACCGGCGGACTTTCGCGGGTTTCTGGCCGATCGCCAGGCCCGGGGCCTGGCCCGCTCGTCGACGGCCCGGGCGATGTCCACGTTGCGCAATTTTTTCAAGTTTATCGAGCGCCAGGGCTTGGTGGAAAACGCTGCCATTGGCGGCATCAAGACGCCCAAGGTGCCAAGATCCGTGCCTAAGGCGTTGGACGAGGTGGACGCCCTGGAAACCGTTTCGGTCATCGAGGACTTGTCCGAGGAGCCTTGGATCGGCAAGCGTGACGCCGCGGTGCTGTTTCTGCTGTACGGGTGCGGGCTGCGCATCGGCGAGGCGCTGGGCCTCGACCGGGACCAGGTTGCGGAACCGGGCGACGCCATGGACACCATCGTCGTCACCGGCAAGGGGGACAAACAGCGCCTGGTGCCGGTGCTGCCGGTGGTCACCAAGGCCTTGGGCGATTACATCGACGCCTGCCCCCATGACTTAGCCCTCGACGGCCCGCTGTTCGTCGGCAAGCGCGGCAAGCGGCTGAGCGCGCGCATGATCCAGCGCCAGATGGGCCGCGTCCGGGCGCTCCTGGGGCTGCCGGAAACGGCGACGCCGCACGCCCTTCGCCACAGCTTCGCCACCCATCTGCTGGCTGGCGGCGGCGACCTGCGCACGATCCAAGAATTGCTGGGCCATGCGTCCCTCAGCACCACCCAGCGCTACACGGAAGTCGACGCCGGACGTCTGAAGAGCGTTTACGACGGCGCCCACCCCCGCGCCCGGCGTTAATCTTTCTTTTTCTCCCGCAGCAGGGCCAGCGCCAGCGGCCCGAGCGCCACGATCAGGCCGGTAAAGGCGAAGGCCCAGCCCCAGGAGGCGACGGTCTCGCCGCCGGTGCCGCCCCCGGCTCCACCAGGTCCGGCAAGGTCGAGGACGACGCCGAACATCAGGGGGCCGGCGAACGAACCCATGAAGCCGATGCACGAATGCACGGCCATGGTGGCGCCGCGGTAGCCTTCGGGCGCGGCGGCGATGACGCCGGCGGTGATCGAGGCCGAATCG
>Ga0208391_1000727_pt1 | contig 17138 bp, 13 predicted proteins | sample Knorr_S23_td_Bot_FD_185612 | JGI IMG/M metagenome (GOLD analysis project Ga0208391, IMG submission 185612) | Marine microbial communities from Southern Atlantic Ocean transect - Knorr_S23_td_Bottom_ad_3770_LV_A (SPAdes) (version 2) | ecosystem: Environmental > Aquatic > Marine > Oceanic | place... | reverse complement strand
CAATCATCGTTGGCATAGCTGGCGCCGCCCTGCCCGTCTGTAACCCTTGATGATGAACCGGAGCTACCATTGGAAATCAGTATGCCCGACAATCCTAAAAGAGTTTCAAGGCCCGTGTCTGCGCTTGAACCATATATAATGGCATCAACCTGTGTTCCACTAGAAACCAGTGCAACTGCGTCCACCCCGTTTTGGAAAGAAGTCCAGGACGCGTTCTGATCTGGGGTATAACCGTAAAGATCTGATGCTGCGCTTTCGGCCAACACAAAGAAACCGTTTGCGGGAATAGTCCCCGTTAGGGCCGTTGCTTGATATTCGGTGTCACCGTTCCCATTATAAAAAACTAAGGAATAGGCGGATGCGGCTAAGTCGATATCGGCGGCTGTTGTGTTAAATAATTCTATATATTCCGAGGATGATGTGTTGGTATCAAACTCATTAATAAGAACATCGGCACTTGTTGTTACTACTTCAACGGGGTGATTAAAGGATGTGTCTACGCCTGCATATGCGTCGTCGACATCATCAGCGTTAATGTAATCAATCATATCTGCGGTGTTCAAAGTGGCTACATAACCAAGGGAATAAATACCGCTCGTGCTTCCTACGTTGAAATTTAAAGTCGCAACGTGCTCCACACCCGCATCAGTCGCACTACCTTGATCTGATACGAGAAACACCCACATCATATCGTCCGGCGTTGTGAAATATGTAGTAATGTCTCCTCCGCCTAACCATACTGAACCATTATCTGGGTCAACTATCATTCCACCTGAACCAATATCATCTGTCGTTGTAAAAGAACCTGAAGTATATGACCAATCATCTGGCACCATTACAGCCATAGCACCAGGGTGGGGATTGGCTTCTGCGCCAGCACATGATACAGTTACGGTTGTGGAAAAGGTGCTTCCGGCACCAACCTGGGTTGGTTGTACAACGTCTTCAATCAAACAGCCTGTATTGATGACAGCAATCGTAAGCAAGATCGCTAATTTCCCATATTTATGCGTGGATTTTTTCATTTTATTTAACTTTATTTTATTAGCTAATGTTGACATAACAGGTTCCTGTTTTTATTTATTAGATGTTATTTGACCGTCTAAATACGATCAAAATCTTTGTTATGGCGTTGTTGGTATGTAGAATAGAGAGAAAAAATGCGTTTGCCGGCATTCTCTCAGAACAAATGTAGGTAAAGATAGTCAATGGGTCAAGATTTAGATTTATTTGATTCACTCTGACCATAGTTACGTTATTGTAAGGCTCAATTCTTGTTTTAGTGTATGAACCATCTTGCCAATTCTTTCATTTTTGGCCTTTTTATTGTCAATGGTTTTTACGGCATGCATGACGGTGGTGTGGTCTCTCCCGCCAAAATAAACACCAATATTATTTAAAGACGTTCCAATGATGTTCCGGCAAAGATACATGGAAATTTGACGTGCCTCGGCAATTTCCATTTTTCGGCTTCTTCCTACAATTTCTCTTTCGGGTACATTGGAAATCTCGGAAACACGGCGCACCACATCTTCTACTGTAAGATCTGCAGTAATTGTTTTTCCTGCTCTTTCTTTCACCACATCACGTACCAGTTTATAATCGATCTCCCGGTTCATTAATGACGAGCAGGCAAGGATCCGGATTATGGTCCCCTCCAGGTCTCGCACATTGCTTTTAATGTGTGTGGCAATGAATTCGATTATATCATAAGAAAGGTCTACCCTGTTTTGTTCTGCCTTTTCCAATAGGATTGCAACCCTCATTTCAAAATCAGGTGGTTGTATATCTACAGATAAACCGGATTGAAACCGGGACAACAAGCGATCTTGCAGTCCTTGCATTTCTGCCGGATATCTGTCTGCGGTTAATACAACCTGTTTACCGGATTGGTGAAGCTCATTGAAAGTGTGGAAGAATTGTTCCTGGGTTTGTTCCTTCCCGCGAAAAAATTGGATATCATCAATAAGCAACACATCTGCCTTTCGATATTGTTTTGCAAATTCAACTGTTTTGTTTTTTCTTAAGCTGTTTACAAAATCCAGTGTGAATTTCTCACTGGTAACTAAAACGACTAGAGCCCTGGAATTTTCTAAAAGTATTCTATTTGCAATTGAATGAATTAAGTGTGTTTTACCTAACCCCACACCGCCATAAATAATGAGTGGATTGAAGGAGCTGTTTCCCGGATCGGCCGCAACAGATTCAGCAGCCGTTTTAGCAAATTGATTATTGGAACCTTCTATAAATTTTTCAAATGTATAGTTCTTGTTTAACGGGGGTTTGTTGTGTCTGTTTTGTTTTGAGTAGTTTTTAAATGTTTCAGAATTTTTTTCTAAATCATTTTTTTTTGCTGAAATAATAAACTTAAAATCCATTTCTCCATCTGCGGTTTTTAATAATGCATTATTTAAATTCTTTTTATAGTGGGATTCAATCCACTCATAAAAAAATTGATTTGGAACCTCAAGTACCAATTCTTTTTCTGAAAGAGCCACGGGAGATATGGGCTCAAACCAGGTGTTGATTGCGTGTGTCGGCAGCGTTTCGGTCAATTCATTGTAAATTGCCAGCCATAATGTATCTGGGGTCATATATTTAAGTTATCCACAAGTTGTCCACAGGTTAAAATGAGCTATAATTTAGCTTTAATTACCCATAATAATTCAAGTGTTAACTGTAAGTTTTTTTAATTTTTTCTCTCATTATAAATTTTGTGATTTTTCTTTCATGTTCGTAGTTTCCCGGGCTTTTTTGGAGACGAAATGAAGCGAACATATCAACCAAGTAACAGAAAGAAAAAAAACAAGCACGGTTTCCGGTCACGAATGTCATCTGTGGGCGGGAAATCTGTGTTGCGTCGACGTCGTAAGAAAAGCCGTAAACGCATCGCGCTTTAGGGGCCTTGCCGCTATGTCTGTACTGGGGGTAGTTGACCTTCTTTTCAGGAGGCTGTTCGTTTACCTTGTAAAAGGATACAGGTACTTTCTTTCCCCTGTTTTCGGTAAACAATGCCGGTTTTATCCCACTTGCTCCCGGTACGCGCTTGACGCTCTTAATTCAAAATCGTTTTTCAAAAGCCTAAAACTTATTCTTTTAAGAATTTCAAAATGCCATCCACTTCATGAGGGCGGCTATGACCCCGTTAAATAACTTAAATAATTATGGATAGAAATACCCTTCTCGCATTTTTTCTGATTGCGATCATTTTAATTTTCACACCTAAATTTATGGAAATGGTTGCGCCTGTGTCGCCGCCACCAACGGAATTAAATGAAGATATCGTTGAAACAGAACCTCCCCAACCTGGCGTAACCACCGCGGCTTTAAATGATTCGCCCCAAAAAATCCCTAAATTAGAAGCGCTGTCTTTACCCTTGGTGAAAGAACAGCTAATCACCCTGGAAAACAATCTTTACGAAGCGGTTGTTTCATCAAGGGGTGGTGGTTCATTTGTCTCTTTTTCTTTTAAAAATTATTTCGATCATGACAGCCAGCGGGTCAATTTGATCAATGGGTTAAATAAAGAAAATTTAGCGATCCGGTTAAAAAACCTTGATGGGGAAAATGTCAATCTCAGCGACAATTGGAGCTATGGTGGGTTACGTTTCATATTTATCGATCGGGATGAAACACTGGTTTTTTCTACCGAAATATCTCCCGGGAAAACCATTACAAAAACCCTCACATTCCACCCCGATTCTTATATAATTGATGTGGTCGTTAATACTGAGGAGGCCTCAAATCAAATTTTTTCTGGCGCTTATACTCTTGGGTGGTATGGGGGCTTACCAACAACAGAAAAAAACACAAAAGATGATCTCGTTTATTTTAAATCCTATGTCTTTCAGGGTGGCGAACTTGAGGATATAAAGATTAAAAAAGGCGATACCGAGTCCATCACATTTAACGGTGCTACAGACTGGGTGGCAATTCGAACAAAATATTTTATCGCTTCCCTTATTCCTGAAAACTCAAACCAAGTTGCATCTGCGTCTATTGGGGGTTCCTACAATGATCGGGAAATCTACGACATGGTTCTGTCTTTCCCCGCTGCAAGTACTTCATATTCGTCCTTATATCTGGGTCCATTAGAATATGATAGAATTAAAAATGTGGGCCGGGATCTTGATCGTGTAATGAATTTCGGAATTTGGCCTGTTATTCATATTTCAAAGATTGTATTGTGGACCCTGAAAAAGCTTCATGAGGTCATTCCTAATTATGGCTATATCTTGATTGTGTTTGCATTTTTTGTAAAACTTTTAGTTTATCCTCTAACAAAGAAAAGCTATCAATCCACCGCTGCCATGCAGCGGTTACAACCAGAAATAACTGCCCTGAAAGAAAAATATAAGAACAATGCTAAAAAACTAAATGAGGCGACTATGAAGCTTTATAAAGAAAAGGGGGTAAATCCCCTTGGCGGTTGTTTGCCTATTTTGCTTCAAATGCCGTTGTTGTTTGCATTGTTTATTGTTTTTAGAACAACCATCGAGCTTCGTGCAGAGCCATTTATCTTTTGGATCAAGGATCTTTCAGCGCCAGATGCTGTGTTTACGCTTCCGTTTTCAATTCCTATCTATGGGGCCCATGTTGCAATCCTTCCAATATTAATGGTTGTCTCCATGTTTATCCAACAGCGCATGATGGGGGGTGGGGCTGCACAACAACCCCAGCAGAAAACCATGCAGTATTTCATGACCGGTTTTTTCTTTCTCATGTTTAACACTTTTCCTTCAGGATTAAATTTATATTATACTCTTTTTAATGTTTTAACTATTGCACAGCAAAAACTTATTCCACCTGCAGAAACCATCACAACATAATGATTTTTGACACCATTGTTGCTCCCGCCACGCCGCCAGGGTATGGTGGTGTTTCCATTATTCGAATAAGCGGCAATCTTGCAGAAATAATTTTGAAAAAGGTTTCTAAGAGAAATATTTCATTTTTAGATCGTGTTGCAACATTTTCTGGTTTTTATAATAAAAGCGGTGAGAAAATTGATGATGCTCTTATTACTTTTTTTAAAAATCCGTCATCATATACCGGGGAAGATGTTGTTGAAATATCTTGTCACGGAAATCCCTTTGTTGTTGATCAACTTGTCTCTGTTATTTGTAATGCCGGCGCGCGGATCGCTGAACCGGGGGAGTTTACAAAGCGTGCATTTTTAAATGGCAAGCTAGACTTGATCCAGGCAGAATCTGTTTCGAAACTAATAGGATCACGGTCAATTAAAGCTGCCGAAATAAACAATAAAATATTATCTGGAGCCCTTTCAAAAAAACTAAAAAAAATAAAGGAATCTATTATTGGTGTTTTGGCTGAACTTGAATTTGAATTCGACATTTCTGAAGATGAATTATTAAGACCAAATCTGATAAATAATTCGCTTAATATTATTAATAACAGTATCTTAAAATGCATATCACTTATTGTTTCCTATATGGAGGGGCGTATGTATAACCATGGTGCGAAGGTTGTAATATTTGGTGACCCCAATGTAGGTAAATCCACCCTTTTCAATTCTCTTTTGGAAAAGGATCGTGCCATAACAAGCGAGATACCCGGAACAACACGGGATACGGTAGACGCTCAAATCATTTTGAACGGCATTCCTTTGTTGCTTGTAGATACGGCTGGAATGAGAGATTCCGTTAACGGTCTAGAGTCCGAGGGTATCACAAGGTCCATAAAAGAAATGGAGGCAGCTGACCTTTTATTGCATGTTGTTACTGCAGAAAGCACAAATGGTTATCACCTTGATAATATTATAAAAAGGAAACGTATTGTTGTTTTTAACAAGTGTGATTTACAGCTTCCATCGATTAAAAATAATGATGTTGTTAAAGTGTCAGCAATAAATGGGAACGGTATAACCAACCTTAAAAAAATAATCGGGGAGGAATTAATTTCACAGAACAGCTCGGAATCGGATGTTGTTCTAACCACCAGAAGACAGGAGGTGGCCATTACAAACTGTAAAGAAAGTCTTTTAAAGGCAAGGGCGCAACTGGAAGAAAAATCTCCAGAGCTAGAGCTAGTGTCTTTTGATATCCGTGAATCTATTAATCACATAGATGTTCTATTGGGAAAGACAACCGTAGATGATATTTTAAATAAAGTTTTTTCTGGTTTTTGTGTTGGGAAGTAGTTTCACGTGAAACAAGAAAACTCACATGATGTTATTGTCGTTGGCGGTGGTCATGCTGGTGTAGAGGCTGCTCAAATTGCCGCCCATAAAAACTGTACGGTCTTAATGGTGACCATGGATAAAAAAGCTGTCGGTCGTATGTCGTGTAACCCTGCGATTGGCGGACTTGCCAAGGGTCAGATGGTTCGTGAGATTGATGTATTGGGTGGCCTGATGGGGCGTCTTGCTGATCGATCTGGTTTGCAATTCAAAATATTGAACAGATCAAAGGGGCGGTCTGTTTGGGCTCCCCGGGCACAAATAGATAAGCGTCATTATGAGTCCCTAGTGATTGACGCCATTTTAACCAAAAGAAATATTAATGTTATTGTGGGTGAGGTTGTGCAACTTATTGTTGAAAACTATTCTGTTTCGGGCGTGGAATTACGAGATGGTACAATCCTCAGATCGAAAACGGTTGTTTTAACCTGCGGTACCTTTTTATCTGGATTGATCCATGTGGGTGAAAGAAAAATATTAGCAGGGAGAATGGGAGAAGAAAGATCTGATGGAATTACAGAATCGCTTAGGTCTCTTGGGTTTAATACCGGCCGGCTCAAGACAGGAACGCCCCCAAGGCTGGATAAACACTCCATTAATTGGCAAAAAACCAGCCTCGCAAAGGGAGACGATTTCCCTACGCCTTTTTCTTATCAAACCCGGGAATTTAATCCGCCCAATGATCCTTGCCACACCATACGAACAAATAAATCTGTACATGAACTTATTCAAGAAAACATCCACCGGTCCCCTATGTTCTCCGGAGATATTGCTGGAACGGGGCCAAGGTATTGTCCATCAATTGAAGATAAGATTCATCGCTTTGCCCACCACGATTCCCATACTCTATTTCTCGAGCCTGAGTGGAAAAACTCAGACCAAATATATTTAAACGGGTTTTCTACCAGCCTCCCGGAGGAAATTCAATTAAGCGCTTTAAAGAAAATACCCGGATTAGAGAACGTTGCGTTTTTAAGACCGGGATATGCCATCGAATACGATTTTTTCCCACCAGCACAACTCAAAGCAACGCTTGAAACTAAAGACATCTCCGGGCTGTTTCTTGCTGGTCAGGTCAATGGTACGTCGGGATATGAAGAGGCTGCTGCACAGGGTCTTATTGCGGGCATAAATGCGGCATTAACCATTGGGGGGTTTGATCCTCTCGTCCTTTCAAGGGCATCGTCTTATATTGGTGTAATGATAGACGATCTAATCACAAAAGATACTTTGGAGCCCTATAGAATGTTTACCTCCCGGGCAGAATATCGGCTTATGCTTCGCTATTCAAACACAGATGAAAGGTTGGTTTATATTTCCGAAAAACATGGTCTCTTAAATAACGATGTGTTGTCAAATATAAAAGAGAGATTGGAACAAAAACGGGTTGTTTTTAATAATCTTTCTCAGTCGGTTCATCCGTTGATGCTTCCAAAAAACATCAATATTCATCAGTCTGCGCCTGCAAAAATCATTCTTAAAAGACCGGATTGCTCCATCTTTGATCTTCCGAAAAACATAACCGCTTTTAGAAAATCACTACCCCGGTGGTCATCTCACGAATTGTTACTGGATATAGAGGCCGAAATAAAATATGAGGGTTATATTAAACGCCATTTAAACGAATTGGAAAAACAAAAGAAAAATGAAACTTTAATCATTTCGAATAAAGTGGACTATGTCGCGTTTACGGGTTTATCAAATGAAGCAGTGGAAAAACTATCGTTTGTACGACCGGAGACACTGGGTCAGGCTATGCGGGTTTCGGGTGTAACACCCGCTGATATTTCTGTTCTGCTCGTAAACTTATCAAGGTGATTCATGGTTTCACGTGAAACAAGCTTGATTAACCGCGTTGATTCTGGTCTCTTTGACAATTCATTGATAAATGAGTTTTTAAGTGGCGCGTCGTTCGAAAAAATGACCTTTGACTCTGCGGCTCTATTTCTCAATTCTTTTATCTATAAATTAAAGTCAAATATTTTATTCACATTTGAAGATGAAAAAACTGCTTACAAGTTTTATTTGTTAAATTTAGGTTTAAATCGAGATTCATTTCTCTTTTACCCAGACATTGATATGAGTGAAAAAGTTCCCGGTTTTAATATTGAGAGTGAGCGATACCGTGCCGAGGCACTCATAAAATTGAATGACAAAAAGATGAATTACTTTTGTATTGGAACAACACATTCGTGTAACAAAAACAATATCCCGATCGATCTTTCTTCATCTATGTCCTTATTGTCCTTAGGCCTGGGGGACATAAAAGACCGCGATGAAATCATTAATTTGCTCTCGTCGTGGGGATATCAAAAAACAGATACTGTTTTTGAGCCAAAAGACTTTGCCTGGCGAGGTGATATATTGGATATCTTCCCTACGTATTTTAGACAACCCATCAGGGTTGTTTTTGATTTTGGCCAAATTGAAAATATTTTCATTTTTGATCCAATCACCCAATTAACCCTAAAAAACTTATCTAATCTCAATATAAAAGGCGAATTAATTGATAAACAATTTGATGATTATATTAACTTAATAGAATATACAAACTCACCAGACGTTATCAATTGTGTTGTGCTGGGTAAAAAGGTTGATCTCCTTCGGGGTACACAAAAGCAAAAAAGGCTTTTAGACGTTTTTCCAATTTATTTAAATAAACTGACCTTGAATAAAAGGATTGAAAGGGCAAAGGAATTTATTACAAACAATGTTGACGTTTATATAGTTGGTGGAAATAAAGCTAAATCACTTTTATCAGAAAATTTCGAAAATGCTAAATGGATCAATGGCGACATTGGAACCGGGTTTTATTCAACTGTTTTAAACTGTGTTGTTATTTCATCGTCTGATGTGTTAAATGAAAGAATATCTATTCAAAAATGGGCGCCCTTACATTCTTATTTACCCACACCTATCACGTTAAATGACATTTCATCACTTACAAATGGAGACCATGTTGTTCACAAAATGTTTGGTATTGGTGTTTTTCGCGGATTAACCTTACAAAACAGCGTAACCGGTGAAAGGGAATCGGTTGAAATTGAATACACAAACAATTCCCGTGTTTTTGTTTCTATCGAAAAAATGGACCTTATTCACCGCTATGTCGGTTCTGCTAAAAATCCCAATATCTCAACCATGGGTTCTAAAAAATGGATGAATGAGCTCGCAAAGACACGCAAAGCTGTTCAGCTTGTTGCAACAGAATTGATTGAGCTTTATGCGAATAAAAATCAGAATAGACATTTTCAATATTCATCAGAAAATGATTTAAACGATGCTCTTTCAAATTCTTTTCCCTTTGTAGAAACACCAGATCAAAAAAACGCTATTAATGATATTTTGTCTGACATGAATAGTGATTCTCCGGTTGATCGATTGATTTGTGGCGATGTCGGTTTTGGGAAAACAGAGGTTGCGCTTCGTGCAATCATGAAAGCTGTTTTATCTAAAAAACAGTCTGTTTTTCTTTGTCCAACAACCATTCTTGCTGATCAGCATTTTATTACATGTAAAGAAAGATTGGAGTCTTTGGGTGTAACTATTGGTTTATTGTCCCGGTTTAAAACAAAAAGGCAACAATCTGAAATAATAGAATTGTTGCGTAAGAAAAAAATAGATGTTTTGATCGGGACACATCGTGTTTTATCGCAAGATGTTGTTATTCCTGAACTTGGCCTGCTTATTGTTGATGAAGAACATCGCTTTGGGGTTAATCACAAGGAAAAGATCAGAACCATGAAACAACAGGTTGATGTATTAACTCTTTCTGCCACACCTATTCCCAGAACGCTTCAGCAATCCCTAGTGGGTATTCGTGATATCAGCCTAATTCAAACTCCGCCAAGGTCACGAAAGCCCATTGAAACATCGGTTCGTTTTTTCGATTGGGATATAATTAATTATTATATTGAAAGAGAATTAGACCGAGATGGCCAGGTATATTTTTTACACAACAATATTAAAAGCATTCCTTTTATCACCAAAAAACTGCAGGGAAGTTTTCCAAATGTAGCAGTGGAAAACATTCATGGTCAAATGAGAAGTAGGGAACTGGAACATAAAATTCTATCTTTTTTTAAAGGGGGAGTGGATATTCTTGTCTGCACAACAATTATTGAATCTGGATTAGACGTAACCAATGCAAATTGCATTATAATAAATGACGCGCAAAATTTTGGTCTTTCACAACTTTACCAGATACGCGGTCGTGTGGGCCGGGGACATAACCAGGCGCACTGTTTATTATTGGTTCCAAGAAAACCATTGGAACAAAATGCACATATGCGGTTGAAAACAATTGAACAATTCACATCTCTGGGGTCTGGATATGACATCTCAATTAAGGATCTTGAGATTCGCGGTGCGGGAAGTTTATTTGGCTACAAACAGAGTGGCCATATATCATCTATGGGGTTTGAGTTGTATTGTGAACTCCTGAAAGAAGAGGTTAATCTTGTAATTGGGAAAAATGAAAGGTTGCGTTTTCCAAATGTGGTATTTGGCGAAGATGCTCTCATAAACGAATATTACATTACAAACCCAACTCAGCGATTGGGATTTTACAATCGTTTTTCACGTGCAGAGACACAAAAAGACGTATTTAAAATAAAACTTGAATTAATAGACCGATTCGGGAAATTACCCCGGGAAACAAAAAATCTGGTATTTATTGCTGAAACCAGGGTCTTGTTTAAAAACACATCTGTTTCAAATATTGCCATTAATAAAACCGCTGTAACTCTTATTTTGGAAAATATTTATCCCTACAAAACGCTCGATAAACTTTTTGCTGCTGTGGCGAGATTTAATGTCCCGGAAAACAGGAGTTACCAATTTTGTAAAACAAAAAAAGGTGAATTGTCTGTTTCTTTTTCCACTGTGGGAATCGTGGCCTCCATGGCATTATTATTAAAATGCTCGCAATTGTTTTCTGTGGATAATGACAAGTAATTTCATGGTCTTGAAAGCCTTATTAACCATAAATGTCCTTTGTTTGTTGGCATCCTGTTCCATTCGGGAAAAAGACGATTCTGTTGTGTTGGCGCGGGTCAACGACCAGGTGTTGACTGTTAACAAACTTGAAAAACTATTACCGCCGGAAGATCGTACCGATATGCGGTTAAAAAGATTTATCCATGAGTGGGTCGATAATGCTTTATTTTTCGATGCGGCAACCAAGGACGGGTTCCACAAAGACCGGCACCTTAAAGATGTGAGAGACCGGTATTACAAAAAAATAATGATTGGTGCTTATCTTCAGACAAAAACATTTTCAGATATTACCATTTCCAACGATGAGATTCGTAACTATTATGATTCTTTTTCAGCCAGTTTTATCCGCCATGCAGATGAGGCCTATATTCATCATTTTATCACAAACAAACATTCTGAAGCCCGTTCAATACGGTCAAAACTATTAAGGAAACGATTAGGTAAAACAATGGATGAACTTTTCAAAGTTTTTAATGTTGAAACAAAAACTGTGACAAAGGGGCTATTAATAAAAGAACTGGATCGGGCAATTTTCAAAAATAAAAAAGTAACAGTTGTTGGCCCCGTGCGTACGACTAACGGATACCATGTTGTTGAGGTAATTAAAAGATATAATAAAGGAAGCCGAAAGGGAATGGAAGACGTTTATGATGAGATCTACCAAAGGCTTTTAAAACAAAAACAGGTAAGTTTTTCCGCCAATTTATTGGATAGCCTGAAAGAAATAACGAATGTATTTATTAATTCAAACTATCATTAAAAATGAGCTTTAAAAAATTATTTTCAATTTTTATCATTTCAATATTGTTTTCACAAAGTAATGTACAATACATTGATGGTGTGGCTGCGGTGATTGAGGATCATATTATTTTAAAGAGTGATTTGATCCAAATGGTCAACATGACTGCCATTCAAAACCGCATCGACCCCAGACTAAATCCTGATGCCTTTATTCAATTGCAGAATTCCGTTGTGCAATCCATGATCGATCAAAAAATCATGCTTGAAATGGCTGAATTGGATTCAATTACAGTTGAAGAAAAAGAAGTGAATCAGGCGCTGGATCAACAGATCCAAATGTTGATTGCCCAGGCGGGGAGTGAGGAGCTGGCAGAAAAAGCGCTGGGCCAGTCCATTAAAGATTTTCGCCGTGAATTTTGGTATGATATGAAGGATCGGATGATTTCAGAGCGATATCAACAACAACTCTTGAATGCTATCGCTGTAACGCGATTTGATGTGAAAGAATTTTATAAAACGTATCGGGACAGTATTCCGCATTTACCCATGAAAGTAAAAGTTCGGCATTTGCAGATTCCTATTAATCCCAGCGATATGGCCAAAGAAAAAACAAGAAAATTTCTTTTAGATTTAAAAACAAAAATTAACGGCGGAGCTTCTTTTGCGGATCTTGCAAAAGAACATTCCTTGGATCCGGGTTCTAAAAATAATGGTGGAGAATTGGGCTGGGTTAACCGGGGTTCTATGGTGAAAAAATTTGAAACTGAAGCATTCACCATTGAGCTTGGCCAAATCAGCGATCCCATTGAAACAGAATTTGGATATCATATCCTTGAGACACTGGAAAAGCAGGGGGATAAAATTCGGGTTCGTCATATATTAATGGCACCTGAAATCACCCAGGAAGATAATGAGCGCGCTTACAGTCTGGCGTTTACGTTGAAGGATTCCGCTAACACCCTGAGTGAATTTAAAGACCTTGTTAATAATCACTCCGCAGATAAAACCACTAAAGACATTGGCGGAGATCTTGGCTGGATCGATCCGGCAAATTATACGGTTCCTGAAATAGGGCAGGCTATAAAATATATTGAAATGGGGTCCTGCAGCCCGCCCATTAATTCATCCATCGGGTTCCATTTGCTATGGGTTGAAGCATTAAAAAGGGGTGGGCGTCCGAACTTATCAGACCATTGGCCAGAAATTGAATCCATGGCGCTGAACAAAAAGAAAATGGATTGGTACCGGGAATGGATTGCCGGCGCACGAGGAAAATTTCACATCCAAATCACAGCAAATTAATTTCCACAAAGTTTTGCACAGGCGCTATGTGAATATGTGGATATCTTTCTTAAACTGAATCTTTAGCCTTTATTTATTATTTCCCGTGGATAACTTCTATGTTATTCACATACTTTTCCACTTGTCCACATCAAGCGGTTCTTTAAGTGATTTTTTATATGGTTTATAATAAAGGATCCTGTTAAACATCTTTTGTAAATTCATCCACATTTCCACACCCTATATAAATAATATATATATTCTTTTTAAAGAAATCTTTATTTAATACACCTTCATAACTGTGGATTATTCCCTGATTGAATATTGGTTCCACTCCGTCATACTTTTCAGTTCGAAAGAAGGAACTAAACAAGGAGAAAGGAATGAAATATTTCCTTTTAACAAATAAAGGTTCATCCATATCCAACCTTTCTTATTTAAAAACCATCATTCTATTCATGGTGATGGCACAATGGAGCTACAGATCAACCGTTACCGATAGCCTTTTTATCCAGCTCGAAATTTTAAACGGCAAAAACAGAATTCCTGTTCTCAATCAACTGGCTGATGAATTCAAGTGTCACCCTACATCATCCCAAACCAAGGATTATGCAGTAGAAGTGGTAGAACCCGGTGTGGTACAAAACAGCGTCAATAACTCAACAACCTTGAAAGAAAACCTGATGACACTGGCGAAAATTTTAATTAACACCAACCGCTAGACGATGATATTACAATTGTGTTGGTAAAGAAAAAGTAAGGCTTTGGATTAAAGATCTTGCTATCTAATTTTCATAAACAAATTCCCCTTAATAACCTAAAACGGGGTAAACCATGAGTCCAAAAGAACCACCTAAAGTAGAGTTAACCCTGCCCATCATTCCAGATTTGGAACTGGCGGCCACAAAGACCGCGGAGGTTGTGGCTAAACATATGAACTTAGATGAGGAGAAATCAGCCGAGATCGGCATGGCGCTCATTGAAGCCACCATTAATGCCTTCGAACACAGTGGAAGCGATTCTGAAAATGTAGAGATCCATTTTGTGATTCAAGGCGACACCCTGGTAATCAAAGTGACGGATAAAGGGAAGGGTTTTGACCCGTCCAAGGTGAAAATACCAAATATCGAAGAAAAACTTAGGTCTGATAAAAAAAGGGGCTGGGGCTTAAAACTCATTCAAGAATTAATGGATACGGTGGAATTTGAATCCACACCGGAAGGCACCACCGTTACCATGACCAAAAAGAAATAAAAGAATCCCTTATCAAGGGGTTCTAATAGTTATAAAAGGAGATATTATGTCTGATTTCAGTTTAAACGTTCGGGAAGAGGGTGACATTGTTATTATTGAAACAACGGGTTACCTGAACAACGTGGGGGGCGAAAAAGTATCCGAAGCCTGTTATGAAAAAATGGATGGCGGGAAAAAACATTTCCTGCTAAACCTTGAAAAATCAAAAGTGGTGAACAGCATTGGTGTTTCCATTTTGATCGAGATCATTGAAAAACTTCAGGATGTAGATGGAAAACTGGGCTACTACAATTTGGCGCCTATTGTTGAAAAAACATTTAACATTATGGGGCTTACAAAATATTCCACTGTGTACTACTCTGAAGCCGAAGGATTGGCAGGCATGGCATAGCCGGTTGAATAGCCCACCGGGTGTGGTATTTTTTCATCTCTGGATATGGAAACAAGATTTATATAACCTTAAACGTTTTCAAATGACCTATAAAAAAACACTTTGATTAAGTTGATCTATTGGAATCTGTAGAAGAAGACACCTAGCCCCACCGCCCCCAGACAAATATAGCCGATAAGCCGGGGCCATAAACCATAAAACCGTGAATGCCCAGTTTGTTTTACAAAACAATTTGGACTTGACAAAAAGCAATTATTCAAGAATTGAATTTTTTATATTATCGTTGTACTTTTTCACTCTAACAATCAACAAAAAGAAGAGAAGAAAAAAAGTGAAAAAAACCGCATTAATATTATTTATTAGCATTGCCTTACAATGTAGCAAAGAAGAAACAGTAGAGCTTCATATTACAACATCTTCTGACGAAGCGCTGGCACATTACAAAACAGCGATGACATATTGGGAAGTTGGTGATGATATTGAAAAGAGGGCATCTTTAGATTCTGCTATAAGAATAGATCCAGACTTTGCTTTAGCCTTGGAAATGAACGATGTCCCGGACTGGTTAACCAGAAAAAGCTACCAGGAAAAAGCACAATCCCTAATAAACACGGTCACGGATCAAGAACGATTAATTTTATTAATACGAGAAGCCTATAGAAATGACAACATGAATAATGCACTATCTTATGCTAAAGAACTGGTGAATAAAAACCCCGAATCTTATGAAGCCCATAACTGGCTTGGTATCGTTCAAAGTGATCGCAATGAATTAGTTGATGCTATACAAACTTTAAAAAAGGCAACAGAACTTAATCCAGATAATTACCAAGCTTACAATCTTTTAACAGGACATCATATTGCAGCCGGGGGTCAGGTTATGTTGCCCGAAGAAGAAAGAAACATCGAACAAGGTTTAAAATATGCTAATGAGCTTATCAGAATAAGACCAGATGCCGGCTATTCATACCATTTTAAGGCTAATTGTTATAGACAAGCAGGAGAGTTTGAAAAAGCAATACCTCTATATGAAGAATCTATAAATAAAAGAAGAGGAAAATCATCAGAAGGAACAGCGCTTCTTGTTTCGGGACACAATTATATGTTCAGCGGAGACTATAAAACAGCCAGGCAGAGATATGGCGATGCGATTAAAACAGCGAGAACAAAAGAGGGGTGGTTCTCTCTTACTGACTATCTTACATGGTCATATATATTTGAAGGGGATTATAGGGGCGCAATAAAAACCATAAAAGAAGCTGAGTCCAAACTTGAGAAAAAAGGCTTTAGCGGAACACCTTTATTATTTCGCAAAGCCACTAAAAGCTGGCAAAAATTTCTCTGTTACGCCCATAACCAGATGGAAAAAGACGCTAACGATGCCCTAGCATCATCCATAGATTTTAGTGAAAAACGAGCAGACAACCTTAAGGACCCGCTTATTGACAGAAGCACGAAAGGCAATATTGCATACAATAAAGCCTGGAATCACACCTTATTCGGAAGGTATGATAAAGCGAAATTAAATCTTGAAGAATTAAAAATGATTCAGGAAAAGATTAACAGTCCGACAGCCATGTATGGGTACTATAATCTGTTGGGAATGGTAACGTTAATGGAAGGAAAATCGGATGAGGCCCTGCGATACTTTGAAAAAGGAAACCCAAACGACATATACTTTTTATATTTTAAAGCGCTTGCATTGAAATCGATCGGGGACAAAATTGGGGCAAGACAAATATTAACAGATATCGCAAATACGAACTTTAGTTATTGGCAACTTGCGATCATGAAAAGCCGAGCGAAAACAATGTTGGAGAGCGCATGAAATACATAACCAAAAAAGCGGCATATTTTATAATCATAATCTATATCTGCCTAGGCCAGGTATACGGACAGCAGTCTGTTCGAGACCAGGAGGGCAACTACCTCGTCTGCGAAAAAATGCCGGAAATTAAAGGGGGCCTTAAAGCACTTCAGAAAAAAATACGCTACCCCCTGCAGGCCAAATCCCTTGGTGTTCAAGGCGTGGTTTATGTACAGTTTATTGTAAACGAAGAAGGAAAAGTTGAAAAGCCAGTGGTTATTAGAAAGCTTGGCGCAGGCTGTGATGAGGAGGCGCTCAGGGTTTTGAAAAAAGTAAAATTCACCCCGGGATATGATAAAGGAAAAGCGGTGAAAGTAAGGTTTACCCTGCCAGTAAGGTTTATGCTTTGATTAACAGAAAAATTCTCGTTTATTTGTTTTTTTCCGTAACGGGAGCGCTGCTCAGCG
>Ga0208391_1000722_pt1 | contig 17168 bp, 15 predicted proteins | sample Knorr_S23_td_Bot_FD_185612 | JGI IMG/M metagenome (GOLD analysis project Ga0208391, IMG submission 185612) | Marine microbial communities from Southern Atlantic Ocean transect - Knorr_S23_td_Bottom_ad_3770_LV_A (SPAdes) (version 2) | ecosystem: Environmental > Aquatic > Marine > Oceanic | place... | reverse complement strand
TGAATTCCTTATTGCCGCCTTGAATGTTGGAAGGAACAAGTTTGGCTGGCATGATGCGAGAGTGAAGGAAATCATCCAGTACTAAACGATCCATTAAGTATTAACCTTAAAAGCAGTCCCTGGGCAGTCCAGCCCGGGGGCTGTTTTGTTTTTAAAGACTGACTGTTCGAGGGAAATCATTTCTCGAACAAGATTAGGCCTTTTGTTCCTTGAGTTTTATCCCCGGTTAGCCTATCTCCCAACAGATATTCCAAATATCAAACCAGAAAAAGAGTTTCATCGAGATCTCGAACTATCAGGTCAAGGGAGGTCATTTTGCCTTCCATATTCTTAAAGAAAGGAGACCCGCAGTGTTTAATTGTGAAATTTCATCCTTCAAGGCAACACCATTGAATGAACACACAATTGTTTTTCGATTAGAAGGAGAATTCGGGAAGCACCTGAACAATGAGTTAAGAGCAGAGATCATGACTGCATTAAGAGATTTTAAACAGAATGTAATCATCGATCTTACCAAAGTCGATAACATTGATACGTCCGCCGCAGCTCTTCTGGTGGAATGCATCCGGGTCAGTGAAGTCACGAATACATCATTCAAGGTGGTCGGTATAAATAATAAGGTTAAGTCCATATTCGAGATGTTGAAGCTTTCCACCATATTCAACAATATCGAGCTGTCCCAAATTCCAAGGACAAATGAACACATATTGTATCGCACAAGAAATGTTTGATTCAGTTCCTTTAAATTAAACAATTCCGACCAGTCTGAAAGGAAATTCAATGAACAGCTTTTTAACACGGAGAGACACCATCGCCGTCATGGTCATGCAGGCCATCATCATCAAGCGCGAGGTACTGAGGCTCACACCACAGCAGGCGGCCCTGTCAGCGTTGGAACATGCCGATGCATTGCTTGAAACCATGGGAAGACAAAGGAAAACCAGGAAACCTTCATCCAACCCACTGAGGATCAACGGGAACCTTATAAAATTATGAAAACTTATTTCAGGAACTTCTTCGTCGCCGTTTTTGTCTCAATGCAGTTTTCAATAGGCTTTACGCTACTCGAAGCTTCTCAAAGCGTTTCTGAAGTTAATTCCAGCGAACACTTTACCATCAAGAAAATCACAATAGCCCGACCCTATGAGAAACAAGTCACACTTGAACTCAACCATGATATTTCTTATCCCGCTTTAATAGGCTGGTTCAAGAGAGACAAACCAAAAATTATGCCCCGCTTGGAATTGGATTGGGATATCAGCTACACAAAGCGTAATCAGATCACCTTAAAGGGAGATTTCCGAGAAGGACAAAGGTATTCCCTTATATTCAAGCCAGGATTTGCAATAGATGGGAAGAAGTATAAACCTACGAAATCCAGTTTTGTCATTGAGCCGTTATCTGAAATAGGATTTTTTAATACAAATAATGTCATTGAGAGAAATAGTAAGCAACTGCTCCACTTGAACCTGAAAAATGTTGATAGGTTCACAGTCCACTCCATGCACATTCCCCCGATTTATCTTCCTTTTGCCCTTGATCCAAGCACTGAATGGGGAGAAACCTTGGAGGAATTAAATTCTTATCATGCGGATAGGGGATTTGAAAAATTTCCTGAGGAATTCAGGGAATTATGGGGGCAGTTGGCAAAGGACAAACAGATATTCAATTTTCAGAAGAGCTACAAGGAAAAGCCATTTTCCATTCCTCTGACTTACAGACGAGATAGTGACAAGGGATCGATCCAGCTTGTAAAGGTTGCAAGTGAAAACTCAGAACTCAAAGCAGAATCGCCCTACAAACTGGTAAGGATTACTGACATTGGAATCACCTACAAGCGTTCAAGCAAAAATCTGCTGGTCTGGTTGACCTCCATTCAAAAAGGAGTTCCCCTTGGTAGTCAAAAGGTCTATGCATTGGATGACCAATCCCAGATATTTTATCTTGGTAAGACTAACTCCGATGGAGTCATTATCGTCGAACCCGGAATTCTTAAGGCTATGAAAGTTGAGAGGCACGGCAGGTACACGGTGAATAAAAGACATTTAGACGTAAGCCGAATATTAGCTTTAGTTGCCTTGTCTCATGACGACACATCCTTTATAGAGATTAAAAAAGGAGATGAGTTCTATCCTGGGGATGTCCAGAGAGAAAAACATGACGGCAAACCACAGGGATTGATAAAGGCTAGCATCTTCACAGAGCGAGGAATTTATAAGCCCGGTGATATGGTCTTTTTTAAAGGAACGTTAAGGAAATACTCCAATGGCAATATTAGTCCTTACCTAAATGAAACGCCAGTCAGGATTGAAAACCCCAAAGGAGAGACGGTTTTACAATCCACATATATACCCACTGAATTTGGGACCCTGTCAGGTAATTTAAGGCTAGATGCTCATTTCCCCTTGGGAACCTACACGATATTCATGGAGTCTGAGGGTGATTATGTAACTACCCGGACATTTCAGTTGCAAGAGTTCCGGGCCCCCAAACATAAAACCCGTATTACGTTTGATACCGAAACACGAAAGGACAAGGAGTTTGCAAACATTGAGGGAGAGACCAGGTATTTAAAAATAAAAATTGCAGGCCAGTACTATGTTGGTGGGCCGCTGAAGAATGCACAGGTCAGATGGAAAATATTTCATGGAAAGACCCGCTTTAAAGTCAATGGATACGATAACTTTAGGTTTGGAAGTAACGAAGCGGAAGAAGAGCTTATAGAAAGCAGCGAAACAATACTCGATAAAAATGGAAATGCTGAGTTTAGTTTCCCTATTGATTCACTGGTAACGTCAGGTAAAAGAAGCCTGGTTGTCGTAGCTAGTGTTATTGATTTTGACGGTCGAGTTGCTACCAGTAAAAGTGTTTACCAGGGTAAACCGGATTATCTTGTGGGTATGAGCAAGCACTCACATACTGTTAAAGCTGGTATGGATTTGCCTGTCAGGTTTGTGGTTCTTAACAATGAAGGAACCCAAATGCAAGAAGGAAAAGTCAAGGTTGAGGTCCTGAGAAAAGGCTGGAACTATATCCGCAAGCGAAACGATAGAGGAGAAACTTATTGGAGCTATCAGAAGTTATGGAAAAAAGTGTTTTCAGTTGAACACGAAATCCGCGATTCTGAGAACCCATTTGTTTTCTCTAATTCCAATGGCGGAGATTACTTGTTTACAGCTTCTTTTTCATCGAATGGAAAAACCTTCACTTCCGGAACTATTTTGCAGGTGGAAGATGGTTACAACTCCTACGACCGCAGAAACAGGTTGAACCCTTATGAGAGAATCTCTCTGATTTCAGATAAAGTTTCATACGCCCCGGGAACCACTGCAGGAGTTAAATTTCGTCCTGCTCAGAAGTCACCGGCCTACCTGGTTACTATCGAAAGAGAAGGAGTGCTGGATTACTCCCTTCTTAAGACAGAAGAGGATCAACCCAGCCTGGAAGTCCCATTAAACGATAGCCATGCTCCCAATATTCATGTGTCCATTTTAGGTGCCTTGCCCAGAAAGGCATTTCCACATTACCCTTCATCAATTGATGAGGGTGCTCCCAATTTTCAGTATGGCGCAATCAAGCTCCAGGTGCTGAAAGAATCTGACAATCTAAAAATTACAGTAAATAACGGAGTTGATTCTATTACTCAGAAACCTTCATCCACAGGAACCTTGCAAGTATCGGTTAAAGATAAAAATGGTATTGGAAAAGCAGTCGAACTGGCTATTGGAATTATCGATGAAAAAATCCTGGCCCTGACCCGTTACAAAAGCCCTGATCTTTCTTCGTTGTCCATGATTGACATTCCTCTTGGTGTGGGTACGGCTGATCTTCGTTCCTGGCTTTCAAAGCAGACTCCGCTAAAGATGATCTGGAACAAGCCACTTACAGGTGGAGGAGGGCTTGAAAAGTCTTCAGCTTCTGACACGATCATCAGGTCAGACTTCAACCCAGTAGCCTACTTCAATCCATCAGTCGTGACGGATTCCAGCGGAAACGTAACAATTGAATATGAACTGCCAGATTCCATTACTTCCTATCGCGTTTACATTGTGGCTTGTGATAAGGGGAATGGTTTTGGTAGCACAGAACTTCCATTAATTGCAGCTAAGGATTTTTACATAGAGCCTGGGCTTCCTAGATTCTTTTCAAAGGGGGACAGGTTCAATTTTCTGGTAAAAGCCATCAATAACTCAGAAGCCAGTTCTTCGCTTGAAATCATGTCAGAGGCGACAGACAATCTTCGCATTTCACAGCAAGGGGAAGATTATTATTTAGATGCCATGGACTCTACCCAGATCAAGATTAAAGGAGAGGCATTATCAACGGGAGTAGCCACAGTACATCTTTCTGGAACTCTTCAAGGTAAAACGGATGCTGTTCAACTGGAGGTGCCAGTCCACTCAGGTCACACAATTGGAACGGATGTGCTGATAGGTTCTTTCAGGGGAGACACGAGGCTGATACTTCCGCTTGACCGAGCTTTAGAGAAGAAGTTTCCAAAAGATGAATTTATCGATAACTCTAAGCTCAAACTGACATTTTCCAAGTCACCATTTTTAAGAATGTCTGGAGGGATAGCCTATCTCCTCCAGTACCCCTATGGGTGCATAGAACAGACCAGTTCAAGGCTCATGCCTCTAGTAGCATTGCGTGGTCTCCTTGGCGAAGGACAAATCCCCGAGATCACCGTAGCTACTACAGATAAATATATCAAGGCTGGAGTAGACAGGTTATTCATGATGCAGACTGAATCCGGAGGCTTTGGATACTGGCCTGGAAACAAAAATCCTCACAAAATGGGTACTCTATATGCGATGGCTGCATTGAGCATAGCAAAGAAAAATGGGGTGGATGTTCCAAAAGAGCGAATGCAAAAGTCGGTTAGCTATCTTCAAGATCTGCTCAACACTGATGAAAACCTGAGTGAAACATTCATGGCATTTGGGAATTACGTACTTTCTTTAAATAATGCTTTCAAGCCGTCTTCAATGAGCCTCTTTAGAAGAGTAAGTGGAAGGAGCACTGAAGCGGAAATGTTCATGCTTCTCGCAAGGAACAACTCGAGTGCACCAAAACAATCAAAACCCAGGAAGAAATTCTGGAATATTCTTTACCCTAAGAAATTAGACATTATTGCTCCTTCTAATCTGGGCGAGTTTAATGCAAAACACAGGCATAAAGCCGTGGCTCTTCTTGCCGCAAGCTCTATCGACCCTGATCACCCTCTCGCACACAGGATGGCGAAAGCATTACTCAGCGGAATGGAATCAGGTGGATTCTGGACTTCGACGAGTGATACAGGATGGGCCTTGTACGCCCTTGGAGAATATTACAAGAACCAGAAAACCTCCATCTCCCCCGCAAATATTAACGTCTCATGGGGTGATTTCTCTTCAAATGAGGTTTTAGAAGGGCAGAAATTTAAAACTGTTGATCTAAATATCTCCTCAAACCTTACAAACCCTACACTAAAACTTAAGTCAGGAACGAGTGAGCCTATTTACTATAAGGCAACTCTAAAATATCCAAGGCTGGGTTATGCCGAGTCAGGACACTCCAATGGATTTCGTATATGGAAAACCATAGAGAACCAAAGTGGCTCAGGAGGCATCCACGTAGGAGACATCGTTAAAGTAAAGGTCAATATAGAGGTCAAAGGTCTATCCTACAACAAACCTTACTCCTACGTGGTGCTTGATGATCCGCTTCCATCAGGACTTGTTGCCATTAACAGTGCCATCAAGACTGAGGAGCAAGTAGATAAGCAGGATGATGAGAGTAGTTACTGGAACAGCAATGGCACATATAAACTCGTTCCTAATTTTGTTGAGTTCAAGGATGATCGTGTACTCGTATTTAAAGACAGGATGTCCTGGAATGGGATCTATCAGTACACTTATTACGCGCGGGCAATTATGGAGGGAGACTTTGTTCTTCCATCAACCAAAGTCCAGCTCATGTACTCACCTCAGGTATCAGGCTTCACACCGAAAGATAGAATCCAGATTTCAGGAAGGTGAAGCATATGTCTCGATCTTTAAAAGCTTTCCTCCTGGCAATGGTTGTCTTTATAGTGGTTCACTTTGAATCAGCCAGTAGAATTTCTATTTCTGATCTTTATCTTAAACCGAATACGGTTTTTGAAGATCGATACGGAAATATTCTACGCTGGGTTCCCGATGTAAAGGGGGAGCGTCATACCTGGACTCCTCTGAATAATATTCCAAGCATAGTCCAGAAAGCTTTTATCTCTGCCGAAGATCACCGGTTCTACAGTCATCCTGGAATTGATCTTTTAGCAATTCTACGCGCAATCAAAAGTAATCTTATCGAAGGACATATCGTATCCGGGGCTTCCACTCTCACCCAGCAGCTTTCAAGGCTCACCTACCCGAGGAAAAGAACCTATTACGACAAGCTGGTTGAACTAATAAGGAGCTTGAGGATTGAATGGCTGCTCGACAAGGAACAAATCCTTGAGCTCTACCTCAATAAGGTTCCGTTGGGGAACAATTTGGTCGGGATCAGGGCCGGTTCAATAGTGTTTTTCGGAAAAGTTCTTTCCAGGCTGACTATTTCCGAAGCCGCACTGCTCGCTTCCCTTCCAAAGGCACCGGGCAAGCTGAGTCCTTATGGTAGAAATATCCCTTCCCTCATTGATAGAAGGAACTGGGTGTTAAAACAAATGTACGAATACGGGCACATAAGTTCTGAGGAAATGGAGACCAGTTTACAAACCATGCCTTTCATAAAACCAAAGTCCTTTCCCTTTAATGCCCCTCACTTTATAAACCAGGTGTTGCCGGTATCAATAAAGGGAAATCTCACAACAACGATAGACTTAAGACTCCAGAAACGTGTAGAGCAGATTCTAAAATCGCACCGTTTCAGGTTGAAGAGAAAAACCGCCCATCAGGCATCAGTTGTGATTCTTGATAACGCTAATTCAGAAATACTGAGCCTTGTAGGTTCAATCGAGTACTCAAGGCGACACCAGGGATTTAATAACGGGGCAAACGCTTTGAGGTCCCCAGGTTCTACCCTCAAACCATTTCTTTTTGCACAAGCCTTAGACTCCGGGTTAAATACCGCAACAGTACTCGAGGATATAGAAAGAAAATACTCCTCGCCGCAAGGCATTTTCAGTCCTGTTAATTTCAACCGCAAGTCATACGGGCCGGTATCCATGAGAAATGCTCTTGGAAATTCCCTGAACCAAACTGCGGTCAGCCTACTCAATACAATTGGCTATTCATCCTTTTACGAGACCCTGCAGTCCTTGGAACTTATCAATTTTCCTCAACGAGGCCCTGAGCATTACGGGCTTGGGATGGTTATTGGTAATCCTGAAGTGACCTTGGTCCAGTTGGCCACAGCCTACGCGGCGCTTGCAAGAGGCGGACTATTCATTCCTGCAAAATACTTTATTGATGACAAGAGTTCTAAAGGGAAAAGAATATATTCCGAGGAAGCAAGCTACATCTTAACGGACATGCTTTCTGATCCCTCAGCAAGGAACATTACTTTTGGTGACTTTTTTAATCAAAAGCTCCCATTCAAGGTAGCCCTGAAAACGGGGACAAGCACCAACTACCGGGATGGCTGGATTGTCGGCTACACCCAGCAACATACCATTGCCATATGGGTGGGTAACTTCAATGGGCAACCAACAACCGGCATGAGTGGAGCCCAGGCAGGCGGACCCATTCTCGTTGACATATTGAATGAATTGTATCCGAATGGTTTTTCATCATCATTTTCTAAGCCTGAAGGAGTGGTTTCTGCAGATGTTTGTTCCTACTCGGGGATGAAGCCGAATAAATTCTGCCCCCATGTAAAGCGTGAATTGTTTATTAATGGAATGGAACCTGATGAAATCTGTAACTATCACAACGGATCATTAGGAACACATGACCTTCCTGCGCAATTCGCTACATGGCTTCATGGCAGATATAGAAAAGGTGTTGAAGGCAATTACCGCCTTGCTGGTTTCTCAAAAAACCTTAATCAAACATTTCAAAAGAGGAATAGAATCTACAGGGATACCGGAAGAAGATACGAACCCGCTGATTCATCAATTCAAATCACTAGTCCGGTACATGGCGAAATATTTATCTTGAATCCGAACAAGGATGCTTACGAAACCGAGCTGGATGCATCCAGCAGCCAACCCTTACCTGAAATCACCTGGTACGTGGATGGCAGGGAATATGACAAGGTAGGACCTCCTTATAAAACCAGATGGCGCTTTTCCAGGGGTACCCACACCCTTACAGCAGTAGGCCCCGGCCATTCAGGAGACTCTGTTGATATAGAGGTTAGATAAGCCGGCTTAATCCCACCTGACTTGTTCGAGAATTAACAGGCAAGCAGTAAGCACCTCAATCCCCAGCAAAAACTTCAGGTATCCCTTACAGCCCCATTTATAAGGTGATTAGCTTATCTCATCTATTTAGCTCCCTGTTTATTCGAGATCTCGAACTATGCATTCAAGAGTACCTGTTTATCAATCTTTTAATTTCAAAACTCAAAGGCCTGATGGAGGAACCTGTGATGATTAAGGAGCTGCTATCAAAAAACATTGTGGGAATACTGGGGATCAGTCTTGCAACGGCTACTGGGCTACTTGCTTACCAGCTTCTGATCAGCTTGTTTATCCAAGCTGCTCTAGATTCACTGAGCGCATTGACTCATTAATATTTTATTTTTACTTAAGGGGGCACAATGAAAAATCCAAGTATAGCATTACTGGCTACCGCCGCATTAATCACTCTTCACTCAACTCCCAGCTGGTCGGAACCCACTTTACAGACTACTCAATCCGGCAGTCAGGAGGAAATCATTAGGTTGGAGAAAAACATTAATAAGAATTACCGGGATATTAAATCCATTAATGATCTTGGCGTTGTTCACCTCAAACTTGGTCAATACGATGAAGCAATTATCCAGTTCAAAAAGGCCTTGGAGATTGATCCTCCTTATACATTAGGGCCTCTTTTTTCTGGCAACATTTACACGGATGCAGAAGTCTACCAGGACAAAATCAAGGAGTTCCAAAAAGTCATTAAAATGAATCGGGAATATGCCCGTGCTCATAACTACCTTGGGTTGGCGTACCTGCAGCAGAAGAACTATTTAACAGCAAAACACTTCTTACTGGAATCCATAAAAATCAACCCCAAGTACGCCAAGGCACATAACAACTTGGGCGTTCTCTATGAACAACTGGGTGAAACGGTTAAAGCCATTGAAAGTTACAAAATGGCGCATAAGGTTGATCCCAACGATCCAGACAGTCTCTTTAACCTCGGCCTTGCTTATGACAGCCTGAAGGATGGAGAACATTCAGTTCGCTACATGGCCCTTGCAAAAAAAGCACACGAGAAAAATCCTAGTCAGAAGGGAATTGATCGTATCAGTGACAAGCTCGATCAGTTGCAGGCAAAGTACGCTGACACCACGGCAAATGAATCGGTTGCTTCCCTGGACTCAAACATAACAGGCGATGCTGGCAGTCCTGCACTTACCATCACAAACCAAACCTCGATAATTTCTCCCCCTACTTTGTTTACTCCTCTTAGCCAATCCCAAACCTCCAACAGTATAGGCTCCAGCATCGCCTATGAAACTCCTAAGGTCCTTACGGTTAACTTGAAGCCTCATTTGGATCTATCAACACTGCCCATTAACCCTATAGCTGAAAACCTTCAGGATCAGGTCAAGGATGAATCCATCTCTGAAAATTCTGTTGAAGAACTCAAGGTGGCAAAAAAAGACGAGTTAACCGCGGAAGCCGGTATCAAGGAAAGCACTTTTACCGACTCGCAAGGCACTTACACCCATCCAGGAATTTCATCAGAGTTGCAAGAGAACGCCGAGATCGCGTCAAGCACATCTCCAGATGTGAAAAAGAAGGTGATTGCTAAAAAACCAGAAAAGAAAACCTGGGTCAGCGACTGGGTTTTCGATTATCCCAAATAGCCAAATAGGCGTTTATGAAATGGCTGGCAGGAATACTAATTGTGGCGGTTATGACTGCCCATCTGATATTGGGACGCAATATGAACATGTACGAGCAACAACTTGGATATGAAAAAAATCTCCCGACCACGAGCTACGAAGGAACCATCAATGGAAAATATTTCTTCAGAATGGCCTTCACCCGGGAAGACAACATGCTAAGCGGCACCTTGATAAATACCTATAAAAAGGAAAACGAAATCTTTGGAACCATTGACGATGAAGATTCATTTGTCCTTACAGAATATGAGGATGGACAGAAAGCCGGTGTTCTGGAAGGAAGAATCGTGCAAGGTGGTGGAATTAGGGGTACCTGGTCCACACCTGATGGTAAAAAGTGGTTCCCCTTTTTTCTGGTTAAGACAACAGGCTGACTCTTTGGACCAGCCCCTGAGTTGGTGGGGTGACCGCCTGGAATACGGGTACAACAATCAAAATAATTCCAGGTGTACCTCCCGTTTCTCAAAAAGATTTCTCCCCAGCTTTGAGAGAAATGCCTGTCACCTCGCCAATTCACCAAAATTTAAATAATAGGAGTTAATTATGAAACACAAATTACTAGGTTTAGCCCTGGCAGTTTTCATGACTGCCTGCTCTTCAACAACAACTGGAAAAATTCCTGATCTTACAAAAATGTTTCCACCTGAATCAGAGGAGCCTCCTATTATGAATAAGGTTCTTGCTCCTGAGTGGACTGCTCTTAAGAGCGGTGTCTATCATAATGCATCAGGCAAAGCTGTCTTTCACGGTCTGGGCTCAGTGAGCAAGGACGAAAATAGTTCGAATAGAAAAATCATTTCGGAAGATCGAGCGCGGGATGAACTGGCAAAAGTATTTACTTCATACATGGAGCGGCTGGTTAAGAAGCTTTCCAAAGCACATACTAATAATCCATTAACTAATGTAAATAAAGACCAATTGAATAACTCTATGGAGGAAGGAACCGCAACGATTCTGATGGAATCGGAGATATCTGATCACTGGGAGAATCCTGATAATGGAAGCATATTTTCATTAGCGACATTGGATTTAAGTAGATTGACAGACAAGGTGGATGGCTTTGGTGCCATCTCCGTGGAGGACAGATCCTTCCTCAAAGAATCTATTGTCCAGGCTCATGCCAGCATGACAAATGTAATGACAGGGCAGATCACATTGGTCGAGAAAAGCGCCGATGTACAACCCAAACTCGGCAGGATGCTTTCGTACTGATAGCGAGCCATGAAAAAATTATTGGGGTTTACTGGTAGAGTAGGGTGGGGCGTATCGGTATTATTAGTTCTGATAATGGCTATGTTCATGGCCGGCTACTTCTATCTTGAAGAAGATCTTCCGCAGCTTCCCCAGAATCTCTCCTATATCAACTACAGGCCTCCTACAGAAATCTATTCTAGTGATGGGGAAGTTATTAAAACCTTGGGCCTCAGAAACACGGTACGCCTTGACATGATCTCCTTGAAATTTCAGAAAGCCATTCTAGCTACCGAGGATAGCAGGTTCTTCAAACATCACGGCATAGACCCCATTGCCTTTCTAAGGGCCATGTACGTTAACTTTAAAAGAGGAAAGTTAGTCCAAGGGGGAAGCACCATAACGCAGCAGTTGGCCAAGAACCTGTTTTTTTCTTTTGATAAAAGCTGGGTTAGAAAGTTTAAGGAATTGCTGATGGCTTTTCAGATTGAAACAACTTTCCCAAAAGAAGAGATTTTGGAAGCCTACAGCAACCTTGTCTACTTTGGGAGTGGCGCATACGGTGTTGATGAAGCAAGTAGAGTCTATTTTGCAAAACGCGCGAAGGACCTGACCCTGCTTCAGGCTGCCATGCTAGCGGGAGTCATCCGGTCTCCCAATAAATTTAATCCTTTCAACGATAGGGCGCTTGCGATGAAAAGGGCTAAAACCGTATTGACTCGAATGGTTCACGAGGGGTTCATAGATAAGCATCAAAAGGGACACGCCTTAAACTCAGAGTTGGATTTGGAAAAGAAAAGAACGAAATACAATAATAACCACTACTTCGTGGATGCGGTACTGGAGGAACTCAACTCAATATATGGGCCTGAGCTTGTGAACTCTGGCGGACTAAGAATATTCACCACATTAGATAGTAAATTGCAGAAAAGTGCAGAAGAAGCCGCATTGCACCATCTGAAATTCTTGGACAGGAAACTAGTCCAAGGTAAGGAAAAGCTGCAAGTGGCGGTTGTCACCATTGACAACAGGAGCGGAGCCGTCCGTGTCATGCTCGGGGGATCAAGCTATGAAAATAGCCAGTTCAATCGAGCTCTGTCGACAAACAGGATGGTCGGCTCGTCTTTCAAGCCTTTTGTCTATATGAGTGCCATGCAGAACCTGGGGTATCACCCTGGAACCGTTTTGGTTGATGAGCCGATGATTTTTGAGCTTCCCCATAATAAAAAGTGGGAACCTGCCAACTACAATGATGAGTACATGGGGCCAGTTGTTCTTAAAAAAGCTCTCGCAAAGTCTCTCAATGTTATTTCCGCCAAGCTCATCTTTAAGGTAAAGCCCGCTGAAGTTGTTAAGACTGCGAGAAAGTTTGGATTTACAAGCCCACTCCGTGAAAACTTTTCGTTGGCACTGGGAGCAACGGGAGCTTCACCCCTTGAACTTGCTTCGGCCTATAGCGTCATAGCCAACCTTGGGGAATACAGAGACCCTTTTTATGTTTCTAAAATTGAAGACTACCAGGGGAATATTCTTTATGAGCACTTTATTGAAAGTGAGAAAAGGTTTGAACCAGCGGCTGTCTATCCTTTGCTGGATATGATGCGAGGTGTCATGGATGACGGGTCAGGGAGAGTAATACGGAGAATGGGGTTCAAGCATCCTGCAGCTGGAAAGACTGGAACAACCAATGGATTTAGGGACGCGTGGTTCACAGGTTTCACTAAGGACTTAACAACTTCGGTCTGGGTCGGATATGACAACAACGAATCAATGTTTAGGCCCAATGAGAAGGGAGTTACGGGGGCCCATGCTGCTGCGCCGATATGGGGGCTTATCATGGAGCAAGCCTTAGATGACATTGAAATGATCAAATTCCCTATACCTCGCGAGATTAGGTTTGAGTACGCAAATATCTCTGATGGTTATTATGAGCCAAAGAGTTCCAAGACAGCCATCAAGGTAGCATTGAATAAAAATGATGTTCTGCCAAGACATCCGACGCATTTTGTAGCTACTAAAATTTCCAAGCGCCTGAAAGTCGTATCACTCCAAAGAAAACCTGTGTTCCTGCCTCAAGAAGCTAACAGGCCAATTAAAGTTAAACATAGTTCCTCGAACCTGGATTCTAAAATCTGGTTCATGCTTAACCTAGAAAATGCTTCCATGGGTAAACTCAAGAAGATACCAACCAGCTGGTTTGTCAAAATGCTACAGAACACTAGGGATGTTGAAACAACTTCTCCGCGGAGGTTGATCAAGGGAAGAAAGGTGCTGATAGAGAAACTATTGACCCGTGTAGGTTCGTTAGACAGAGGAGTACTGGAGGGAGTAAGGATTAAAACCCTGCTTCGACCAAGTGAGATTAAAAACTTTGGTGTTCAATCAATGACAGACAATTAAAGCGATCATTTTTATTAACTTTTAACTTATTAAATAAAATGACTAAAGCAGAGTTGGTTAGAAAATTAGCGAACAAAATTAAACTAAACAGAAAACAGGCGGAGGATGTCGTCAACGCGATGACCCAAAGTATCAGCGATTCTTTGGCAGGAGGGAATAAGGTTGAAATACGAGGTTTTGGGAGTTTTGTAATTCGGGAACGGAATGCAAGAATTGCCCACAATCCCAGGTCCAGAGAAATAGTGGAAGTTCCCGCAAAGAGAGTGCCTTTTTTTAAAGCAGGAAATGATTTAAGAAAAGTTGTTGATGGATAAGGTCAAGAATAGTCTTGGAATAAAATAACCGCTCCAGCGTTATGTCACTCAAGCTTTGCTATGAATGCAGTAATCAGGTCAGCAGAAAAGCTATAGTCTGCCCAAAGTGCGGTGTTCCTCTTCAAAAAGGATCTCTTGGTAAAAAGGTTTTATGTTCTCTAGTATTTATTTATTCAATTTTATTTTGGTATTTCTTTCATCCTTTCTGGACAGAGAGATGGGTTGATACGACTGGAGGCGTATGGCTTTCAACGTCCAATTTTATTTGCGGTTTAATTTTTATAGGAGGGCTCTTTTTATGGAATAGATTATATCCGCCGGACAGGTACTAAATACCCTGAAACTATTAAATAATAAGAAAGGTGGTATGAAATGGATAGCACTTGGATTGAGAATACTTTTGATTGGTGCGTAAACTTTTTATTAAATGCTGCGGATACTATTGGGATTACTTATGAGGCTTTGAACGTCTGGGTTTTTTTGATCATAGTTCTATTATCTCTAGTGATTTCTGTTGCTATAAATTTATATCTTCTTTGGAAGCCAGGCAGACACAAACGTAGCCTTCCCGTTATGGAGAAAAATTTAATTAAGGCAAATCCCTACGCTAAAACTCTACCTAGCTAAGATTAAACAGTCATGCAGTAACCACTGCATAGCTCCTTTAAGGGAAGACCCTAAGGTGATTGTTGAAACCATTCGCAGTGTTAAAGGCGGTGAGGCTATTTTATGTCAGTTGTCCGTAGTGTTCGATAAAAAATAATTCTACTTTACCCGATCATAGTTTTCCATAATATAAAACCCCCTGACAAATATTCAGTGTAAACCTGACTATTTAGTTTATCGAACCAAACTTTCGAGTTCTCGAACTATATATATGGAAGTAGCTAATCAACTTTAAACTCAAGAGCATAAACGCTGTAATCAGAAACGAATATTAAGAGGAGCTTTGAAAATGAAAAAACTATGGATAATTTCAGGGGTGATTGCTGTGACACTAGTGATTGCTCTAGGCCAGTTTGAAACAAAAGTCCCGGAGGATTGGGGCTTTGTTCATTGTACTTCAACCAACAAAAACTGCGGCAGACTGGAATGACCGTTGAACGAGCACAACTCAACTTGGGATTGATGTATGCCCAAGGACAAGGAGTTCCACAAGACTACAAAGAAGCAATAAAGTATTTCCGACTTTCTGCAGAACAGGGGAATGCTGATGCACAAATGGTATTAGATGCACTCATAAAAAAGTAAATAGAGATGAGATGCCTTATATTCTCCATTGTTCTTCTATTAGCATCCCCGGTCCACCTAGGTATGGATGTAATTAGCTTATTAATAAATAATATTATTTTTTAAAAAGCCATAAGGAATTTTTTAATCTAGGTATAGATGTAGTACTAACTAGCTGAACTCTGTTCAGCAAAGTCCACCCCCGCCCCCAAACAAAAAACGATCTTTACACAGCAGCCATCCCCTTCGGGTAGGGGGGGTATTTATTATTAATCTTCCTTAAGGAGATATGTTATGCAAGTACTCGATTCAGGTTCTCACGTAGTCGTTCGTGCCTGTGACGTTACAGTCAAAGGCTTCGACGGTCTGTACCACCTCACCGCTATGGGTACTGATGCTATCATCGTAGAGCGCAAGCTCCAAGCTCTACGCAATATCGGTCGTACTGCTGACGTCAAACGCGAATCCAACATCGATGACGATGTCTGTGAAGCTGTGTTTGCTGGCATCGACGCCGAGTAAACTCACCTCTACTGGAGTGCCTGGACTAATCTAGGCACTTTGCAGAGTTCTTTGGCAATTACGAGGGAGCCATCTACCTAAGGAACTATTTATGAGTCACTCAAAGAGTAAATTGGGATTACGGTTAATCCAACTCCCGCTTGGCGTTTTTTCTCTGTGGGCAATACTGTACGCGCCCATTGCTTTGTTGTGGCATGCCCCTTTGGCCAGCATTATATTTGTTCTTCTTGCATTACTGCTTAATCCATTCAATATTAACCGACGTCGCTCTTGGTTCATCCGTAGTACGGCACTTACTATAATTATCGTACTTCTACTTTTGTTTCCCTATAAGGTATTAGAATCTACTGAAAATAGGATGAGGTTCCTGAGTGACAAATTAGTATCTGAAGGTATCGGTGGTTTTGGGTTGGGTGACAAAATTGCAATTTATGGAGCCCATATATTTATGGGGATGGGCGGTCTAATTACCGGGTACCCTGAAATAGCCATAGAGACCCTGTCCATGATCATACCTAGTTCAGGTGTCCGTTCATGGTCTTCAGATTTTGCCATGGAGTCACCCCGTATTCGCAAGCCACTAAAACGCATGGTCGCCCAACTAGAACAGTTACCCCTGCAAACTAATGAATACGCTCTGAAGAAGAAACGGATTGCATGGCCACAATACGGCTCCGATACTCGGGTTGGATTTGCTCTAAATCCGGTTCACTTGAAGGCCACAGCAAAGCGTATAGAGGGTCGCTGGCAAATCATTTGCAAAGCTACTGTAAATATTAAATACCCGCCGCGAACCTGGCTTCTACTCTTCTCTTACGCGGGTAGGGATATTCATTTCGAGGAGGGTCTGCTCTGGGTACTTCAAGAAAGCGGCTGGATTTTCCCTTATCAGGGGCACTGGGATTGGACCGTTTATTCTGATGACTACCGCTTGAAATAAGCCGTAAATATATTCATAAATTATATCTATGTAATGTAAGGTTATCATCGTCCAAGAACACTAATTTTGTTTGGAGAAACATAGATGGAAAGAAAATCACTAGGAGAACGCATAGGTCTAAAATGGGCGTTTTTTGGGGTAGGGTTTTTGGGCATATACCCTCTTCTTGCAGTTGTTATAGGAATAGTAGCTGTTGATTAGGGAGGTAAAATGGCTAGGAAAAGGTATCAGCCGGAGCCGATTATTGGAATTGAAATCTTTGCGGTAAATCACCCCTTAAATGTATAAAATAAGAAGTATGATCTCCAACCGATTTGCTCAAGCAGTTGAATTTGCCACAAAACTTCACGACGGCCAAGTTCGCAAAGGTACATCCATTCCGTATATTTCCCATCCGATAGCCGTAGCCAGTCTAGTGATGGAACATGGCGGGACTGAAGACGAGGCAATTGCCGCTTTATTGCATGATGTCGTCGAAGATTGTGGTGGCCAACCAGTCTTGAATGAAGTCAGGAAGCTATTTGGTGACAACGTTGCCACTATCGTGGACG
>Ga0208391_1000719_pt1 | contig 17210 bp, 10 predicted proteins | sample Knorr_S23_td_Bot_FD_185612 | JGI IMG/M metagenome (GOLD analysis project Ga0208391, IMG submission 185612) | Marine microbial communities from Southern Atlantic Ocean transect - Knorr_S23_td_Bottom_ad_3770_LV_A (SPAdes) (version 2) | ecosystem: Environmental > Aquatic > Marine > Oceanic | place... | reverse complement strand
CTAGGCGACTCTGGATATCTGGTCGAGCCAAGTGCTGATTGAGAGTATGCCAATACCTGATGCTAAGATGGATGCAGGTGGCGTTTGCTCAACCCAGGATGAGCGGGCCGGTGGAGCATACCTAATAGTACGGCCCATCAAACAATGAAGCGAGATTCCCCAACCGCTCATGGTCAGCTCCGGCCGAAGGTCGAGAGTCTCAATGGAATCGGACCTGTCGGACCATTGCTAGCTCAGCCCCAGCACTTCGCCATCCGGACTAACGTCCATGTCCAGCGCTCTGGGCCTGGACGGCAGGCCGGGCAGGGTCTCGATGCGGCCGGCCAGAGCGTAGAGGAAACCGGCACCCACCGATGCCCGGATGTCGGTGATGGGGAAGGTGTAGCCACTAGGGCGTCCCTTCAAGCTCTGGTCGTGGGAGATGGACAGGTGCGTCTTGGCCATGCAGATGGGCAGACCGCCCCAGCCCTTGGACTCGAAGTACCGCAGGCGCCGCCGGGCCTCGGGCGACCAGCTAACGTCGGCCGCGTTGTAGATCTTTTGGGCCAGCGCCAGGACTTTGTCTTCAGCGGGAGCGTCGGTGGGATAGGCGTAGGTTATCTGCGGATCGCCTTGAGACGCGTCGACCACTGCCTGGGCCAGTTCTTCCCCTCCGGCCCCGCCTTGGGCGAACCCGTCACACTCCACCGCCGCATCGGCCCCGGCATCCAGGGCGATCTGTTTCACGGCGGCCAACTCTTCGTCACTGTCGTCGCCGAACCGGTTGATGGCCACCACGCAGGGCAGGCCAAATCCCTTGACGATGCCCACATGATGGGTCAGGTTGTCACCACCGGATATCAGGGCAGCCGTGTCGGGGTTGGCAAGGTCGCGCCGCCGGACGCCACCGTGCCATTTCAGGGCGCGGGCGGAAGCCACCAGGACTGCCGCGCTGGGCAGCAACCCACTCTGGCGAGTCTTGATGTGCATGAATTTCTCGAAGCCCAGGTCCGATGCGAACCCGGCTTCGGTGATCACGTAGTCGGCGTAGCCCAAAGCCATCTTGTCGGCGATGATGGAGCTGCAGCCGTGGGCGATGTTGCCGAAGGGTCCGGCGTGGATGATGGACGGCTGGCCCTCCATGGTCTGGACCAGGTTGGGCATCACCGTCTGATGCAGCAGGGTCATCAACGCCCCGGCGAACCCTAATTGCGCAACGGTCACCGGCTCCCCGTCCGAGGTCTCACCCACCACGATGCGGGTCAGACGCTCCCGCAGGTCTTGGGGGCCATCGGCCAGGGCCAAGATGGCCATGATCTCGGATGCCGAGACGATATCGAACCGTGCCTCCCGAAGGGGACCGTAGCCCGAGCCTCCAACCCCGGATACCACCTGGCGCAGACCCCGGTCGGAGGCGTCGGTCACCCGGTTCCACATAAGTCCGCCGGCATCCAAACCGGGCACGGCGCCCCGGAACACGGCGTTCTCCACCAGTGCGGCCAAGAGGTTGTGGGCCGACCCCACGGCATGGGCATCGCCAGTAAAGTGGATGTTGATCTCGTCTTCCGGCACCACCCGGGCCATGCCGCCCCCGGTGCCGCCGCCCTTGATCCCAAAGATCGGCCCTAGGGTGGGCTCACGTAGGTTGACCGAGACCTTGTGGCCCAAACGGCCCATGCCTTGGGTCAGGCCGATGGCCGTGGTGGTCTTGCCCTCTCCGGCGGGGGTCGGGGTGATACCTGTGACCACCACCAGCTTGCCCCGGTAGTCGGCCGGATCTTTCAGGGCATCCAGGGAAATCTTGGCCTTGTACCGGCCATAGGGAATCAGGTGGTCCGGGTCCAAACCCAGCGATTCGGCGATCTTTGTTATTGGCTCCACTTTGTCTCCAGGCGGAAATTTCACGGTTGTCGTCCTCGCGTATTTAAAGAACGCTGAGGCGTTATGACTATATGCGGTTGTTGGGTAATGTCGCAACTTCGGCGTCGTACGAACCATTCAAGGACTACTCGAGTCAACAAAATCCGTGGAATTTGTGGCAATCAATCTTCGCTGCAGAAGGCATAGGAAGTAAAATATATTCTGCGATTCGGCACACCATTTACTGCGATGCACCGGTAACCTACGATGAGTTCGACTATCACCGATTCTGTGCAAATCGCACGACTAAAATTGTATAATCATGATGCCGGGAGAAGTAGGGTATTATCGGCAGCTCATAATTCTATTCTAGCCGGGGTGATATCACGGTTGATCCATTTTCGCTGGTGATTACCGCAGCAACTTATGGGTAATTGGGCGTATGCTCGACACCGTAGCATCATGTGTCTGCGAATCAGACAGACAACGAAATATTGACAACAATTCAACTACGAACTTGTATTGCTCTAGCTGCAATGATGGACTGGACCAATTCACGAATGCAACTCAACACGCCGTCAATCGAAATGGATCGGTTGCGGCAGCACACATTTCTGACCTTCACTGGGGCAGTTGGGGAGGCCTATTCTCCCCTAGATTCAATCCGCATTTTTGAGTAGGAACTGTGAACTTGAAGTACGAAAATATCGTGGTTCGGTTCCAATTAAGCAAGTTTAAGGGTGGAACCTTTTACAAAGATGAGTTGATCCTACGGCCTACTCGTGAACGGACACACTTCGACGACGTGTATTGGAAAGTGTCACGTGATACTTTCCCAGAGGAGGGTGGGGCTTTCGCTATCGATTTGACGGTATCCAATATGTGGGGCGATGAACTGCATTCAATAAGACAACTTGGCGATTTGCATAAATGAAATCGAAAGTTGCCACTCGCGAAATACCCCAAATCTATGACGTGGTAATTTCCCCTGCGCCTGGGCGGTTGAACCACGTGTTCAAACTGTGTCCCGCAATTAGATAATGATTTGGACTCCGCCTAAAATAGCTGGATTCGAAGCTGTCTAGCGCTGGGAGAATTCCTGCTCCAGCCGCTCGATGTCCCTTTCGCTGAGTTGGAAGTACTTGGCGTCTGGGTGGTGGAAGACTAGTGCCGATACCGACGACTCAGGGTCCATCATGTAGCCTTCGGTCAATTCCACGTCGAGGTTGGCCGACACGTCCAGCAGCCGGAATAGCTGCTCTTGGTATTCCAGCCGGGGACATGCCGGATAGCCGAACGAGAACCGTTTCCCCCGGTATTGGGTGCGGAACAGGTCCTGGGGGGTGGTGCCCGCTGGGTCGCCGAAGCCCCACATCTGCCTGATCTGCTGGTGGAGATATTCGGCGAACGCCTCGGCGCTTTCCAAGGACAGGGCCGACAGGATGTGGGAGTTCAGGAATTCGCCGTCAGCCATAAACTTTTCGGCCAATGCCCGAACTCCGTTGCCGATGGACGTGACAAACATGCCGACATAATCGACCTGTCCGCCGATCTGGGGCAGCAGGTAGTCGGCAAGACAGAGTCCGTCCCGCTGGGACTGGCGGCCCATATAGAATTCTTCAAGGACATTCCGGTCTCCGGGTTTGTCATCTGGCCCGTAGACCAAGATACGCTGGCCGTCGGAGTTGCAGGGGAAGAATTTCAGCACAGCGTTGGCCTTGATGTCTTCTTGGGCCAACATCAAGTCTTCAACCCGCCTCACGGAATCATGAAGTTCGATCGCTGACTGGTCTCCGGATTCCAGGTCGTCGGCGAACCGGCCCTTGTATCCCAGATGCCTCACGTATAGCATCTGCGGGTTGATCAAAGGGAATATCTCCTCCAATGGGTGGTCGTTCAGGACGTGCAGCCGCAGGTCAGGCGGGTTCGGGATGTCAAAGTCGTGCCGCACCTGGGCCGGTGGAACATCTTCACCGGCGTCTTCCTCGCGGTCCCGAGCCGCTTCGTCGGCGGCCAGCATCGACCTCGCTTCCTCGTCGAAGGAGGCCACCAACTTTTCCCGCTCGTCGGCGTCTTGGATGGTATTGGCTAACGCCAGCCCAGTCATGGCGTCGGGGGCGTAGGCCACCAAGCCGTCGTATTCGGGGGCGATGCGGAGCCGCGTGAACCGGTTGGACAGGGCGGCGCCGCCAACCAGCACCGGACAGGATATGCCCGCTTGCCGGAAATCTTGCGCTGTCTCGACCATCATCTTGGCGGATTTCACCAGCAGGCCCGAAAGTCCGATCATGTCGGGCTTGTGCTCTTGGTAGGCGGCAATCAGGTCCTGGGGCGGGACTTTGATACCGAGATTTATCACTTTATAGCCGTTGTTGCCCATTATGATCTCGACCAGGTTCTTGCCGATGTCATGCACATCGCCCTTTACCGTCGCCAGCAAGACCTTGCCCTTGATGGCAGACTCTGTCTGTTCCATGTGGGGCTCCAGATGGCTGACCGAGAACTTCATTGATTCGGCCGACTGCAGGACCTCGGCCACGATCAATTGGTTGGCATTGAACTGGCGGCCAACCTCGGCCATACCGTCCATCAGGGGCCCGTTGATGATCTCCAACGGGGTCCGTTCCGTGAGCGCTTCGTCCAGGTCTTGCGCCAGCCCCTCTTTGGTGCCCTCGATGATGCACAGCGCCAGTCTTTCGTCCAAAGACAGGTTCATGCGCTCTTCGGTCGTGGCCTTGGGCGGCTTGTCGCGGAAGTGTTCGGCGAAGGCCGCCACCGGGTCGTCTCCCCGGTACCAGATCAGGTCTTCGGCCAGCTTCCGCTCTTCCTCAGGGATCGACGCATAACGCTCCATCCCCTCGGAGTTGACGATGGCCATGTCCAGCCCAGCCTGAACACAGTGGTAGAGGAAAACCGAGTTCAAGACCTCTCGCCCTTCCGCGGGCAGGCCGAACGAAACGTTGGATATCCCCAGCACCGTCTTGGCGCCGGGCAGGGCTTCCTTGATCAACCGTACGCCCTCGATCGTCTCAGCTCCGGACCCGATGTAGTTCTGGTCTCCGGTGCCCACGGGGAACACGAGGGGGTCGAAGATGATGTCTTCGATGGGGACGCCGTACTTCTCGGTGAGGATCTTGGCGGAGCGAATGGCCACCTCAAGTTTGCGTTCCTTGGTGATGGCCTGGGCCTGTTCTTTGTCGTCGTCGATACAACCCACCACCAACGCCGCTCCGTAACGCCGGGCCAAGGGCACTACCGATTGGAACCGTTCTTCGCCGTCTTCCAGGTTGATGGAGTTGATGATGGACTTGCCCTGGAGCCGCTTCAGCGCCAATTCGATCACCTCAGAATCGGTGGAGTCGATCATGATGGGCGCTTTTACTTTCTTGGTGACAAGGTCCAGAAACCGGGCGACGTCGGACGCCTCGTCCCGGTCGGGGTCTTGGAGGCAGATGTCTAGGATGTGGGCGCCGTTTCTTATCTGGCGGCGGCCAATCTCGGCAGCCTCTTCAAATGAACCCTCTTTGATCAGACGGCGGAACCGTCTGCTGCCCAAGACGTTGGTGCGCTCGCCGACGATGGCCGGCCGGACGTCGTCGTCCACCAGCAGTGATTCGATGCCGGACACGCGGGTCTCATCGGATTCGACCCCTGGACGGAGGGGCTTACCGGAGGCCATCTCCACCAGTAACTCGATGTGCTTCGGGACAGTGCCGCAGCAGCCACCGATGATGTTGACCCATCCGGACTCGGCGAACCGGCCAACGGTCGTAGCCATGGCTTCGGGGCTCTCGTTGTAGTTTCCGTCTTCGTCGGGCATGCCTGCGTTGGGGACGCAAGCCACCGGGAATTTGGAAAGCGAAGCCAAAGTTCTGACGTGGTCGGTCATAAACGTGGGGCCGGTGGCGCAGTTCAGCCCGATCCAGAGCAGGTCACGGTGCGCCAAAGAGATATAGAAAGCTTCGACATCCTGACCAGCCAACAGAGTACCCATGGGTTCGACTGTACCCTGGACCGCCACCGGCACTTCCCTCCCCAACTCAGCGAAGGCCCGGTCGATGCCTTCCAAGCCCGCTTTGACGTTCAGCGTGTCTTGGCTGGTCTCTAACAGCAGCAGGTCAACGCCGCCTTCTATGAGCCCGGCTGCCTGGATTTGGTAGTCGCCGGCCAGTTCCTCAAAAGTGATGCCGCCGGTGACCGAGATGGTCTTGGTGGTGGGGCCCATGGACCCGGCGACGAACCGGAGTTTGTCCGGTGTCGACGCGGCATCGGCGACCCGCCGGGCTAGCTCGGCAGACTCGCGGTTGAGGCGGCGCGCTTCGTGGGCCAAGCCGTACTCGGCCAGCACCACTGGCGTAGCGCCGAAGGTGTTGGTTTCGATGATGTCGGCGCCGACTTCCAGGTAGCTCCGGTGGATGTCCTCGATCACGTCGGGCCGGGTGACGGTCAGGTATTCGTTGCAGCCCTCATATTCGAGGCCGCCAAAGTCATCGGGGCCCAGGTCGCGGTCTTGGATGGCGGTGCCCATGGCCCCGTCGATCACCAGCATGCGTTGGCTTAACGCCGATTTCAGTTCATCTATACGGGAATTTGTTGTCATAAATGTTTATGGTGTGTACGGGATTCGATTACTGCACGCCTACGATTGTAGCACCGGAGCGTGGCTTGTGAACCGGATCGAAGAGTTTGCTATCACGAGATGATGGCGGTTGGATCAGGTCTGACGAAATTTGGCCAACTCCTGTCCCATTTCTCTTAATCGGTCAAGGGCTTCCTGTTTACGCAAGAGACTCATCCGAGCCCTTCAGCGATGCCATTTTTCCTTCTCTCGGAACGCTAGTTCCCCGAAGCCCTTGGCGGTATCCCGCAAGTGTATTTTCTTCATCGATTCGTTCTTAGATCAGCCCGAGCCAGCCTACCTCGCGAACCAGTCGGTCAGTTCCTGCCGGTTCTGTTCCAGCCATTTAATGTTCAGGCGGACCCGTTCAAGGGCTTGGCGGATGGTCCGCTCGGCGGCCGGGACCGGGTGCTCGGCGAAGAAGCTGTCGACCTCGTCGGCCTTCTCCTGCGAATTGAAATGACTGCAGATCGATACCAGACGCATCAGGCCGAACCCGCCGCCGCCGTAGCGCCGGTCGAACTCGCCCCAGTTGGATTTAACGAACTCCCAGGCCAGGTCGCGGCCCTTGGGGTTGGCGGCGACACCGCCCACCAGTGTAATGGTGTCCTGAGACCGTACCTTGGCGGACAAGGAGTCCTCCAAGGCCGCGTTAAGCAGCTCCGGTTGCTGGAACCTGGTTAAAGACATCAGCAGCCGGATCTTTTCCTCTGCCAAGTCTGTCTCGTTTTCCAACTGCCAGATCTGGTCGTAGACCTCCTTCCCGCCAGATTGGGCCGCCAGGGCGAACACCACACCGCGGAGGTCGGGCGCCAAAGAGTCCCGGTCCTCCAGGTACCGCTGGAACCGCTCGGTTGCCTGGGCTGTGACGTCGGTGTCGTGGTAACTGCCGGCCTGGCTCAGTACCGTGGAGCGGAGCAGGGCGTCCAGATGGCCCTCGCCGGACTTTGGTTCCCAGCCGATCTTCCGCGCCGCTGGGCCAAAGATGTCGCGGGCGAAACCTTGGTACGCCGAGTGCACTGGTTCTTCAGAGATGAGCTGCTCGATGTCCCTGAGATTGCTGGCCAGGTCGCTCCACACCGAGGCGTCATCCTCGTTCCGGTACGCCTTGGCCAGGGAGAGGAATTGTGTCACCGGCAACAGCCCGGCCCGGGAAAGGGCGTAGGCGTCGTTCTGAATCCCCAGACGGTCTGTGGCGTGTAGCTCCAACGACTCGATGGCCGGGACCAGCCGTTGCCAGTCTTCGTTGCTGTAGTTCACCCGGTAGAAACCGGTCTGCAATGGGTTCAATTTGACCCAGCCGGCGCCGTCTCCCGGCACGTCCAATTGGGCCTGCCGTCCGTCCATCACGATAACCCCGGATTCCTGTCCGCCCTGGCTGGCGCTGATGGGCACGCGCCATACTTCGGTGTCGATGTCCGGCTCGCTGTCGCCCAGAAGACGGTCATAGACGAACCGCTCTTGGGTGACCGATAGCCGGGTCTGGCCGCCGCTGCGTTCCGATTCAACCTGCAGCACGGGGTATCCCATCTGCTTGACCCAAGAGTCCATGATCGCGGTGACCGGCTGGCCCGATTCCGTCTCCAGGGCCGACCACAGGTCTTGGGTCCGGGCGTTGGCGTACATGTGGGCCGACAGATACCGGTTCAGACCCTTCCGGAAGGTCTCCTCGCCCAGGTAGTTCTCCAGCATGCGGATCACCGAGGCGCCCTTGCTGTAGCTGATGGCGTCGAAGAGCTGGCTGACCTCCGCCGGATTCTTGACTTCTTGCTCGATGGGGTGTGAGTTCTTCAGGCCGTCCAGGCTGAGCGCCCGGTTGGTGTCCATGTTCACGAACTGGGTCCACATCTCCCATTCGGGGAAGAGCCAGTCGACCGCCTTGTTGCCCATCCAAGATGCGAAGCTCTCGTTCAGCCACAGGTCGTCCCACCATTCCATGGTGACCAGGTCGCCGAACCACATGTGGGCCATCTCGTGGGCGATGACTTCAGCCACCCGCTGCCGGGTGCCGGCCGAAGAGTTGTCCGGGTCGACGAGCAACGCCGTTTCTCGGTAGGTGACCGCGCCCCAATTCTCCATGGCCCCGGCGGCGAAGTCGGGTATCGCGATGTGGTCAAGCTTGGCCAAGGGATAGGGGATACCGAAGTATTGATTGAAATAGCCCAGCAGCTTTACCGACGTATCCAGAGCAAACCCGGCCTGGTTCTCCTTGCCGGGAGTGGTCCACACCCCGACAGTGGTGCCGCCTTCCGCCCGTTCTTCTATCGAAGTCAGGTTTCCGACGATGAAGACCAGAAGATAGGTCGACATAACCGGGGTCTCGGCGAACCGGACCGACTTCAGGCCGGGGCCGGGGACGGCTTCTTCCACGACTGGCGTATTGGAAACGGCCTGGTATTCGTCGGAGAAAACCAGCGTAACTTCAAAAGTCGCCTTCTTGGCCGGTTCGTCCCAGCAGGGGAAGGCCCGGCGGGCGTCGGTGGCTTCGAATTGGGTGGTGGCCAGGTAGCGGGTCTCCCCGTCCTGGGACGTGTACTCAGACCGGTAGAAACCCACCAATTTGTCGTTCAGTTCACCGGTAAAAACCATTTCCAGACGGGCGTCGCCGGGCTGGACGGTGTCCCCGAAGTCCAGGGTCGCAGTCTCGGCATCTTTATCCAGGACTATGGAGCGGCTGGACAGTGTGGTCCCATTGGCGTGGAGAGTGGCGGAGCTGATCTCCAGATCGACCGTGTTGAGCACGATCGTGGAGGTTGGCTCCAAGACTTGGATATCGACGCTTTGCTCGCCTGTGAAGGTGAAATTCTTAAGGTCGGGCTGGAGCTTGATGCGGTATTTGCTGGGGCTGGCTGTTTCGGGCAGGACCACCGCTTCAGATGCGGGCATTACGATATTCCTCCGTGGGTGTGGGCCTGGGATTTCGACCGGGAAAACAGACGCCAAAGTGTCCGGTGGCCGGAGAAGACGGTGGCTATGAAACGGGCTTTGGGCCTGTTGTCTAGGCGCAGCGCCAGTGTACCATTAACCTGACAGCGGCTCTACCTGTAACGATAATAGCGGCAGCGGCGTAGCCGGCCTGGCAGCGAGCCCACCTGGTGCTATATAATACAGCCCGGATTTTGTCCCCCCAGTTTAGGCGTGGGAAGGGCATGTGGCGTGCGGGTATAAACGATGGGGAGGCATACCGCTCACGGAATCAGATTAATGCTAAGGAAGTCCTAAATGCCTCCCAAGACCATGTTCGAAAAGATCTGGGACGACCATGTGGTCGCACAAGAACCAGATGAGCCAGCGGTCATATATATCGACCTGCACCTGGTCCACGAAGTCACCTCTCCCCAGGCCTTTGACGGGCTCAGGGAAGCCGGCCGGAAAGTGCGTCGGCTGGACCTGACCATTGCCACCGCCGACCACAACACGCCCACTTGGGACCTTTCCCTCCCGGTGACGGACGAGATCTCCAAGAAACAACTGGACGCCCTGGACCGCAACTGCGCCGAGTTCGGAGTCACGCTCTACGACCGGTTCAGTCCCCTTCAAGGCATCGTCCACATAATCGGCCCGGACCTTGGCTACACCCAGCCCGGCAAGACCGTCGTCTGCGGCGACAGCCATACCTCCACCCACGGCGCTCTCGGGGCCTTCGCCATCGGCATCGGCACCTCCGAGGTCGAACACGTTCTGGCGACCCAGACGCTGCGAGCGTTCAAGCCGGACACCATGGAAATCAGGGTCAACGGACAATTGCAGAGAGGCGTCACCGCCAAGGACATCATCCTGGCCATCATCGGCAAGATCGGCGTCTACGGCGGCGTTGGCCACGTCATCGAATACGCCGGCGAGGCCATCCGCGCTCTGTCTATGGACGGCCGGATGACGGTCTGCAACATGAGCATCGAGGCCGGGGCCCGCGCCGGAATGATCGCCCCCGACCAGACGACGTTCGACTATCTGAAGGGACGCCAGTTCGCTCCCCAGGGCGCCGATTTTGACGCCGCGGTGGAGCGGTGGAAGGCCCTGACGACCGACCCCGGCGCCAAGTACGACCGGGTGGTGGAGCTTGAGGCGTCGGAGATTGAGCCCCATGTGACCTGGGGGACCAACCCAGGTATGGTCGCTCCCATCTCCGGCAAGGTTCCGGACCCGGCGGACATGGAAGACGAAGCCCAACGGGAATCCACCGCCCGGGCGCTTCAGTACATGGACCTCAAGCCCGGCATGGCGATCACAGACATCAAGATCGACCGGATTTTCGTGGGCGCTTGCACCAATGCCCGGCTGGAAGACCTGCGGGCCGCGGCCGAAGTTGTCAAGGGCAAGAAGGTCCACGACGATGTCTACGCCATGGTTGTGCCCGGTTCAGCCAAGATCAAGAAAGAGGCCGAAGAAGAGGGACTGGACAAGATCTTTGAAGAAGCGGGCCTGGATTGGCGTATCGCCGGCTGCTCCATGTGTCTGGGGATGAACCCCGACATCCTTGCGCCGGGAGAGCGCTGCGCCTCCACCTCCAACCGCAACTTTGAGGGGCGGCAGGGCAAGGGCGGCCGCACTCACCTGGTCAGCCCCGCAATGGCGGCGGCGGCGGCCATCGCCGGCCACTTCGTCGACGTCAGAGACCTTTAAAGCCAAGCAGTTAACAACAACCGCTGAATTACCCAGGGAGATAACTCATGGACGTATTTACGAAATTAACCGGCGTGGTCGCACCCATCGACCGCATCAACATCGACACCGACCAGATCATCCCGGCGGTGTTCTTGAAAAGCATCGAACGCAGTGGGTTTGAAGACGCTCTGTTCTCGTCTTGGCGCTATAACGCCGACGGCAGCCCCAACCCCGATTTCGTGCTGAACAAACCCGCCTACAAGAACGCCAACGTCCTGGTGGCCGGCCCCAACTTCGGCTGCGGCTCGTCCAGGGAGCATGCCCCCTGGGCGCTACGGGACTACGGGATCAAGTGCATCATCTCCACCAGCTTCGCCGACATTTTCTATAACAATTGCTTCAAGAACGGCGTGCTGCCCCTGGTCCTCCCAGCCGAACAGGTGCGGGAGATCATGGACAAAGCCGAGTCCGACCCCGGGATCGAGCTGAACGTGGACCTGGTCAGCCAGCGCGTCTGGGACGAGAGCGAAGAGATATCCATCACCTTCGAGATCGACGCCGCCCGCAAAGACGCCCTGGTAAACGGCTTGGACGACATCGGCCTCACCCTCCGCATGGAGCAAGACATCACGGACTTTGAGTCCAAGCACGGGCTGTAGGCGCTTGCGCCTGGCGGTCAGCGGTCAGCTTTCAGCTTTTGAGGGCGGCCTGGTAACGAAAATGTAAGGGCACGCTATTGCGTGCCCTTACATTTGTGTTTCATGTCATTTCGAGGCGTCAGCCGGGGAATCTCGTTGCTGGTGGTAGAGCACAGTGGACCAAAGCAAAGACACCCGTCGCTGTACACATGGTGACAGGGCTGAGGGCAGGTTTGGGGGCTCGGAACGGTTTGCGGAAAAAGGTGCGTGAACCCCCCAACCACCAGCGTGCCCACACCATGTCATTCTGAGGCCGCAGCCGAAGAATCTACCAAACAACAATCTGGCAGACCCATCGCTTCACTCAGGGTGACATTGCTGGGATTGGGTTTGGCGGCTCGGAGTGGTTTGCGGCGAGAGTGCGAAAATCCCCCAACCCCCTTTACGAAAGGGGGCTTCCTGGGAAACCCTGGAATTACAATCTTCCCTGATAGCTGATAGCTGATAGCTGATAGCTGATAGCTGATAGCTCGGCACTACCCCGGAAACGCCCGCCTGACCTGCTCTTCGTAATCCGTCTCGTAGCGTTGCATCCGGCCCTGGCGGACCTGTTCGTCTAGGGACGGGCGTTGGACTGGGCGGGGGTTGGTGGGGCCGTAGCCGATGATTCCAGCCTCTTCCAGCGCCGTCATTTCCTCAGCGGTCTTGCCCAGTAGGTCCGAGAGGACCAGGGTGTTGTGCTCACCCATGAGCGGGGCGGGTTGGCTCTTCACCGCAGGCGTTTTCGACAACTTCCAAGGGCGGCTGGCGTAGGGTAGGGGCGGGATGCCGGTGCTGTCGTGGTGGGTAACCACCTCGTAGAAATTCCGCTCGCCAAGGTGGGGGTCGAAGAGCAGGTCCTTGCTGTCCAGGACCGCCCCGGCCGCTACTCCTTCTTTTTGGAGAGCATGCATCAGTTCATGCGGGTCCCAGGAGCTGGTCACAGGCCCGATCAGGGCGTCCAGATCGTCCCGGTTCTTCCACCGGCTAAGGGAGTCCTCGAATCGGGGATCGGTTGCCCATCCGCCCTGCTCCAACACGCGGCAAACGGCCTGCCATTCAGTATCGGTGGCGACGGCAATGGTGATCCAACGGTCGTCGCCCTGGCAGGGATAGCAGCCGTGAGGCGACATAACTGCGTCCTGGTTGCCCAGGCGCGGGTTGGTGCGCCCGTTCGCCGAGAAATCCATCAGGACCTCTGGGGTGGTAGAACTGGTGGCCTGGGTCTGGGAGATGTCCACGAACTGGCCCTGCCCGGTGCGCAGCCGGTGCATCAGGGCGGCCATGACCGCGAATACGGTGTGCTCGCCGGAGGTGTAGTCGGTATAGGGAATCTCGGACATCACCGGCCCACCGCCAACATAGCCGGTCTGATATGCCAGACCCGCCGCTCCCTCCGTGGCCGGTCCGGTGGCCCCGTAGTTGTTCCACGGGCCGTAGAACCCATAGCCGGTGGAGGACACCATGATGATGTCCGGTTTTATCTTCCGTAGGTCTTCGTATTCCAGCCCGAAGTTCTTGATTACCCTGGGGGTGAAATTCTCCGAGAATATATCGGCCACCGAGACCAGGTCTTTCAGTATCTGCAGTCCCTCGGGTTTGCTCAAGTCTAGGGTGACGCCCAGTTTGTTGCGGTTCTGCTCGTAGAAGTTGGCGCCTTTGTTCCAGAACTCGCCCGAGATGTCGTTCTGGTAGACGGAGTCGCTGCGGTAGCTCTCCAGTCGGCCCGCGGACTCCAGTCGTATCACCTGGGCGCCCATGTCGGCCAGCATCTTCATAGCGAAGGGGATGGCGATGAGCTGGCCCATCTCAATTATGCGGACGCCTTCCAAAGGACCTGGCATGTATTAAAGAATCTCCATCAGATGACCGTCTATCAGATAACCTTCTATCAAATAACCCCTAAGGCCCGCATCTGGGCCAATTGTTCCGGGGTGTGGCCCAGCCTGGCGCCGAGGACTTCCTGGTTGTGCTGGCTCAGCGTTGGGGCGGGGCTGCGGGCCTCCCAAGGTGTGCCGCTCATCTCGAACGGAGCGCCCGGATATTTCAGTGTGCCCAATTCCGGGTGGTCGATATCGACGAAGTAGTTGCGAGCCTCGAATTGGGGGTCGGCCATGACCTCTTCGGGCGACTGGACAACGCCGAAGATGAACCGCTTCTCATGGGCGGCGTAGAACCGCTCGTACTTGTTCTGTTTGATGAAATATTCGTCCAGTATCCGGCCCAATTCCTCAGCGTTGACCAGCCGCGCTGAGGGCGTTTCGAACTTCTCATCATCCAGCTCAGGTAGGTCCAGGAATTCCACCAACGTGTTCCAATTCAACCCGGCCCCGATGCCCGGATTTGGGGTCAGGTGGCCGTCGGCGCTGGCCCGGATACGGCTCAGGTCGCCGCTATGGTTCGGCTGGCGGCGGCGGACGGCGCCGCTGTAGGTGAAGTTGTTGACCACATCTCGGAGCCCGGTGGCCACTGCTTCTTGAATGGATACATCGACCCGCTGCCCATCCCCGGTGAGGCGCTGGTGGTACATGGCCATCAGGGTGGCGGATGCGGCGTCGGTCCCCGCCTTGAATTGAGCTTGGTTGAAGGCGTGCTTCAGCGGTTCCCGGTCGTAGGCCCCCGAGATATAAAGCAGGCCGCCCATGGCGTACTCAACGATGTCAGCCGCTTTGTAGTCCCGGTAGGGCCCGGTCTGCCCGAAGTTCGAGATGGAGGTCATGACCAGGCCGGGATTTATCTCTTGCAGAGCCTCGAAATCCAGCCCCAAGGACGGCATCACCTTGGGGGCGAAATTCTCCACCAAGACGTCGGATCCTTCGACCAACGCCTTGAGGATCTGGATACCCGTCTCGGATTTGAGGTCCAGGGTTATGCTCTGCTTGTTGGTGTTCAGGTATGCGAAAACCAGGCTTTTTTCCGGGTCCGCCTCGTCGTTGAGAAATGGGGCCATGCGCCGGGCCGGGTCGCCGCCGGGCCGCTCGATCTTGAGCACTTCGGCGCCGAAATCGGCCAGTAATTTGGTGCAGTATGGTCCGGATATGTGATGGGTGAGGTCCAAGACCTTCACCCCTTCCAGGGCGCGCTCAGTCAATGGTTATCCTTACAAATAGCTACTGGAGATATTTGCCGGGCGGACGATCACTCGGGAAAGGTCAGCCGCAGCAGGGTGTGTCGACGGTTGGTGGTATAGGGCCTGACCTGCTCCGGCCAGCGGCCCAGTTCCACAGCCTCGCCCCATTCGGGAGAGCTAAGTATCTCGGGGCTCTCGATCTCGTACATGGCGTGGAATTTGGGCTGGCCGTCCGGCGAGATGGTCTGGGTCTGCCCTCCGATCAGCACCTGAAAGGCCTGGGCCTCGAACCGGGTGATCTCACCCACTCCGGCCAGCTTGCCCAATTCAGGGCAATGCTCGGTGTTGTAGACCTCGTGGAACAGGGCCTCCTTGGCCGGGTCTACATCCATGCTCGCTATGAAGAGGTATTTCGATTTCGGGGCCATGAGAAGCCTCCTTGGATTCTTGATCGAAGTTGTTTGCGCACTACCAACGCCCTCATCCTAACCTTCTCCCCGGACGGGAGAAGGGACAAAACACCCTTTTTTAAGGGGGAATTGGATGGGGCTAGAAAGCCCTTCTGTGGGAGAGCTCAGTCTCTTCGCTGGTTATGAACTCTAACAGGACGGCCTTGCCTTCTTCCTCGGTTACTTTGCGGGCCCTGGTGAAGGCGGCGCTGATCTGGTTGGGGTCTTCGATGCGCTCCGCATACCCGCCCATGGCCTTGCCCAGGTCGGCGTAATTACCGCCCAGGTCGCGGGTGCCGTAGAGCCCGTGGGAGTCGGCCATCTGCCGGGTCTCAACGGCCATGGTGGAGTTGTTCAACACTACGGTGATGATCGGGATGTTGCTGCGGACGGCGGTCTCGAAGTCCAGGCCCACCATGCCGAAGGCGGCGTCGCCCATGAAGTTGACACACACTTTCTCCGGAGCGGCCAGTTTGGCGCCAATGGTCAGGCCCAGACCGGTGCCCAGGCCGTGGGACTTGCCCCAGCCGATGTAGGTCCGCGGGCCGTTGGACCGGTAGAACGGGACTATCTGGTCGCGGGGGCTGCCCGAGTCGTGGGTCACGATGGCGTCCTCCGGCGGGATGGTGTGCATGAAGTCCCAGATCACCCGGTAGGGCGTCATGGGCACTTCCGAGGATGAGAGTTTGGCCCGCCACTGGGACAGCCAGGCGTCCCGCTCGGATTGCACCTCTTTGGCGGTTGCCTGATCGTCTTTGCGGCCGTCGCCGACAATCTCCCGGCAGGCGTCGATCATCTGGCGTAGGACCAGTTTGGCGTCGCCGACGATGGGCAGGTCGATGTTGTAGTCCTTGTTGATGTCTGACGCGTCGTTGGTGGCCTGAATCAGCGTCTTTCCCGAAGGGATGTTCATCACCATGCCATGTTTGGTGAAGCTGGTCCCGATGCCGAAGATGAGGTCGGCCCGGCGGATAAAATGGTAGGCGTGTCCCGACATCGTCGTGCCGGTGCTGCCAAGGGCCAGAGGATGTACTTCCGGGAAGGCGCTCTTGCCCAGCAGTGTGCTGCAAACGGGGACTTGAAGCAGTTCCGCCAATTCCACCAGTTCGTCGGTCGCTTTACCGTACAACACTCCCTGGCCGGCCATGATCACTGGGAAATGGGCGGCGCACAGGGCCTTGGCGGCCGCCTGGATGTCGCCGGGGTTGCCCTGGCTGGCGACGGGCCTGCTTGCGACGTAGTAGAAGGACTCTTCGCTCACGTCTTCCAATGCGATGTCGGCTGGAATCTCAACCGCCATGGGCCCGCCCCGCCCCTGGCGCAGCCCGGCAAAGGCGCGGCGCATGATGTCTGAGGTACGGTTAGGGGCGTTCACCTGTTCGATGGCTTTGGTGATCTCGGCGTAGCCCTTAAGCGAACTGTAGTGGGGCGCGATGCCGGCCCGTTCTCTGGGATGGCCCAAAGGAAGGAGCAGCAGCGGCACCGAGTCGGAGAACGCCGAGGCAATGCCGGCATAGGCGTTCTCGGCCCCCGGGCCGTACTGCATGGCGAATACGCCCATCTGATCGCCGTTGGAGACCCGGCTGATGCCGTCCGCGATGCCGACGCCGACCCGTTCTTGGCGGCAGACTATGGGCCGGATCCCGCCCAGGGCGGCTGCTTCGATCACTGGTGTTGTGGGAAAGCAAGGAAGATATTTGACGCCTTCCCGTTTGAGAATCTCGGTTATGGCTTCAATCGTATTCAATGGGAGCCGCCTCCTGACCCAAAATGGGTATCTAGTATTAGGTTAAATCGTGCGTCAGTTCTGGGATATCGGCTGTTGGCTGACGGCGTGGGGAAATTACCCGCTCCGAGCCTAGTTTTTGGCCACGGGGAGTATACCACTGCCCAGGCGCGAGGGCATCAGGGGGACAGCGAACAAGGACCGCCACCCGTCCCGTTCGTCGTGA
>Ga0208391_1000705_pt1 | contig 17385 bp, 14 predicted proteins | sample Knorr_S23_td_Bot_FD_185612 | JGI IMG/M metagenome (GOLD analysis project Ga0208391, IMG submission 185612) | Marine microbial communities from Southern Atlantic Ocean transect - Knorr_S23_td_Bottom_ad_3770_LV_A (SPAdes) (version 2) | ecosystem: Environmental > Aquatic > Marine > Oceanic | place... | reverse complement strand
GTAGGCATTGCCACTCAAGATAAAGAATTAAGAAAGAAATTTGAAGGAGATCCTGAACATGTAATCAATTATCTTTTCATGGTAGCAAAGGAATTAAGAATGATCATGGCCCAGCTTGGATTCAAGACCATAAATGAAATGATTGGAAGAGTTGATTGCCTAGAAGTGGACAATGCAATAGATCACTGGAAAAGAGAAGGTTTGGATTTTTCCAGTATTCTTCATCCAGCAGAAATAATCTTTGATAATACAGAAGTCTTTCATACCCAAGATCAAGACCATGGACTGGAAAAAGCTTTAGACCACGAACTGATTAAACAAAGTAAAAATGCAATTGAAAAAGCAGAAAAAGTTCATATTGATCTTCCTGTAAAAAATATCAATAGAGTTGTAGGCACCATGTTATCTAACGAGGTTTCAAAAGTATGGGAAGACAAAGGACTGCCCGAAGATACGATAAACATTAAACTCAATGGCTCTGCTGGACAAAGTTTAGCCTCTTGGTTAGCCAAAGGAATCACCATAACCCTAGAAGGTGATGCTAATGATTATGTTGGAAAGGGATTATCTGGAGGCAAACTCATTGTCTACCCTCCCAAAAAAAGTAGTTTTAAACCAGAAGAGAACATTCTTATCGGTAATGTGGCTCTATATGGAGCCACTGGAGGAGAAGCATATTTCAGAGGGGTTGCAGCAGAAAGGTTTTGTGTTAGGAACAGCGGTGCCAAAGTGGTAATAGAAGGAATAGGAGATCACGGATGCGAGTACATGACCGGAGGTCGGGCCGTGATTCTAGGTCCTGTAGGCAGGAATTTTGGTGCGGGTATGAGTGGCGGGATGGCTTATGTTTACGATCCCGAGGACAATCTTGAGCAGTTATGTAATCTCAACACCTTTGAATTAGAAAAATTAGAAGTTAAAGAAGATATAGATGAATTAAAACTGCTGATAGAAAACCATTCAACCTACACAGACTCAGCCGTGGCTAAGAAAATATTAAAAGACTGGAAGAGAGAATTAAACCTATTTAAAAAGGTCATGCCCACCGATTATAAAAGAGTTCTTCAAGAAGAGCTTAGAAAAGAAAAGAAGGTTGGATAGATGGGTAAAACAACTGGTTTTAAAGAGTTTAAAAGGGTTGTCGAGCCTTACAGGCCCGCCAAGGAAAGGGTCTTGGATTTCAAGGAAATCTACACAGAACATGATGAGAACGGTCTGAGTACACAAGCATCGAGATGCATGGATTGTGGAGTGCCCTTCTGTCAGTCAAATGAAGGTTGTCCTGTCTATAATTTAATACCTGAGTGGAATGATCTCGTTTATCAGAATAGATGGGAGGAAGCATTTGAGAGATTAATCGAAACCAATAATTTTCCTGAAATTACTGGGAGAGTCTGTCCGGCAGTATGTGAAGGGGCTTGTGTCTTAGGAATCACAGAAACACCGGTTGCTATAAAAAATCTTGAAGCCGCTATTTCAGACAAAGGTCTTGAAAATGGTTGGTTTAAAGCAGCACCTCCAACAAACCGAACTGGCAAAAAAATAGCCATTGTTGGTTCAGGACCCGCAGGTTTATCGGCAGCTCAAGAATTGAATTTTGCCGGCCATACAGTGACTGTGTATGAAAGGGATGACAGATTAGGTGGCTTAATGATGTACGGGATTCCCAATATGAAGCTGGAGAAATCAATATTGGATTTCAGAGTGGAAATCATGGAACAAGAAGGCATTAGTTTTTTTACCCGTACAGACATTGGAAGTGATAACAAGAATTCAATCGGTATTGAAGAGCTTTCTGAAAGTAACGATGTTATTTTACTGGCAACAGGTGCAACTCAGCCTCGAGACTTACCCATACCTAACAGAGAAGCAGAGGGAATCCACTTTGCCATGGACTTTTTAAGAGCCAATACCAAAAGCCTTCTGGATAGTAACCATAAAGATCAGAATTATATAAATGCTAAAGATAAAGATGTAATAGTTATAGGTGGTGGAGATACCGGTACTGATTGCATAGGGACAGCCCTTAGACATGGATGTAAATCTTTAACTAATTTCGAGATCCTTCCTCAACCCCCTGTTGAAAGAGCAGAAGATAATCCCTGGCCAATATTTCCCAAAACTTACACAGTGGATTATGGCCATGAAGAATCCAATGAACTATTTGGAAGTGATCCAAGAGTATTCTCAATATCTGGTAAGAAATTTTTAAAAGATGACCGGGGTAATCTGACTGGCATAGTTACCGTTGAAGTGGACAATAATTTTAAAGAGATTTCGGAGACTGAGAAAGAGTGGAAAGCTGACCTCATCTTTCTAGCCATGGGATTTTTAGGTCCTGAAGACTATGTAGTAAAGAATTTACAAGTAGATCTTGATGAAAGAAGTAACTACAAAGCTGAGCACAACATTCATGTGACCAGCAATCCCAAAGTCTTTGCTGCGGGGGATTGCCGAAGAGGACAATCTTTGGTGGTTTGGGCAATTAATGAAGGTCGAGCGGCAGCACGAGAAATTAATAATTTTCTCAGTTAACCCTTTACTACTCTCATTAAACCTTCCTGTACCGCTGAAGCTATAAGCACTCCCTCCCTGGTATAAACACTACCTCGGTTAAAGCCTCTGGCATTACTCGCGTTCGGACTATCAGTGGAATAAAGCATCCATTTATCTGCTCTAAAAGGCCTGTGAAACCACATACCATGATCTAAGCTAGCACTTTGCACATTGCCTTTGGCAAAACTCAGTCTGTGAGGATTTAAAGAAGTGCTTAATAACCCCATATCTGAAGCGTAGGCCAGAATGGCTTGATGACAAATATCGTTATCAGGGAGCTTAGCTACTGCTTTCATCCAAACCTGCTTATAAGGTGGCTTCTTTTGAGGTTCATCGAACATACCTTCACCAGGCAAGTTTCTTATCTCTATGGGTCGTTCTCTGGTAAAAAATTCTCTAAACCTCTCTGGCACCTTATCTATCATTTGTTTTCTTATCTCAAGATCACTTATGCATTCTTCAGGCCCTGGTATATCTGGCATATCAATTTGATGAGTCGGACCAGTTTCTTTTTTATGAAACGAAGAAGACATATTAAATATGGCTTCGCCTTTTTGTATGGCTATTACCCTTCGAGTTGTAAAACTCCTACCATCTCTTATCCTATCTACGTCGTAGATAATCGGTTGTTTCATATCACCCGGTCTTAAAAAATAAGCATGTAAGGAATGAACACTACGCTTTTTGTCCACCGTCTTTGCTGCAGCAGTCAACGCCTGCCCTAAAACTTGACCTCCAAAAACTCTTGGTCCACCTATGTTTTCACTTTGTCCTCTAAACAGATTGTCTTCCAATTGTTCCAAATCGAGAAGTTTTATAAGTTTATCTAGCGCTTTTCTTTTCATATTTACTTAAATTTTCTTTCTTCCCACCAAGGATAAAATTCGGGCATGTCTTTCGAAACTTTACTTGGAAACTTGGGCGAACGTTTTTCAAGAAAAGATTCAACTCCTTCCTTAGCATCTGCGCCCTGACCCAATTCATAAATAGCTCTTGAATCTACTTTATGAGCTTCCATTGGATGATCGGCGCCTAATAATTTCCACAGCATTTGCCTGGTCATGGCAACGGATACAGGACTGGTATTCTCAACTATTTCTTGGGCAATTTTATTCGCTTCTTCCAAGAGTTCATTCGCGGGGTGTATAGATTTGATTAAACCTCCTTCTTTTGCTTCTTCTGGAGAAAAAACCCGTCCAGAGAAGGTCCATTCTAAAGCTTTATTAATGCCTACAACTCTAGGTAAAAACCAACTTGAAGCTGCTTCCGGAACCAAGCCACGACGGGCAAAGACAAAACCAAATTTAGCTTCTTCACTGGCAATTCTAATATCCATGGGAAGGGTCATTGTCACCCCAACTCCCACCGCGGGACCATTAAAAGCAGCAATTATAGGTTTTGGACAATCAAAAATGGCTAGGGTTGTTCTACCTCCTCCGTCCCGCATCCATTCAGGATCATCTTTTATACCTTCTGTCTCGCCCTTATTGTTTCTTACCTCTCTATTAAATGTATTGCCTCCGGCGCCTAGATCAGCTCCTGCACAGAATCCTCTGCCTGCTCCTGTAACGATAATTACCCTTATATCATCATCCTTTCCAGCCTTGTCGAAAGCTTCAATTAGGTCAGCTTGCATTTGACCTGTGTAAGCATTGAGTCTCTCTGGTCTATTTAGAGTAATGGTTAACACTTTGTTTTTTACTTCATAAAGAATGCATTCAAATTTCATAAAAATACCTCATAAATTTCTATATATATTGTGATCTACTTCATAAGCAGGACTTTTTTACCAGATTTTCCAACCTCTTCAGCTGGGACCCCTGCAACAGTTGTTCCTTCTTTCACATCAGACAATACAACGCTGCCAGCAGCAACTTTGGCATTTTTCCCAATTTCTACGTTTCCTAAGATTGTAACAGCGGCACTCAAAAGAACTCCTTCTCTTACCTTGGGATGCCGATCACCTGATTCTTTGCCAGTGCCTCCTAAAGTAACGCCTTGAAATATAGATACGTTATCTTCAACGACAGCAGTTTCACCTATTACTACTCCTGTGCCATGATCCATCATTACCCCTTTGCCGATCTGAGCAGCAGGGTGAATATCAACCCCATAGACTTCAGAACATCTACTTTGAATAAATAGGGCTAAAGTATGCCTCTCATTAGCCCATAACCAATGCGAGACTTTGTGGGCTTGCAGTGCTCTAAAACCTTTGTAAAACAGAAGAGGAGTTGAAAAATATCTACAGGCTGGATCCCTTTCTTTGGTTGCTATTAAGTCATTAGCTATATCAGAGATCATATCTTTGCTTGAGTTTATGGCCTCTTTCATAACTCTTCGAAGCATCATCGGCTGAATGGAGGCATTTGAAAGATCATTAGCTAAGTGATTGGCCAAAGTTGAAGAAAAAGAGTCATGCTCCAACACAGTCGTATGAAAGAAACTTGCCAAGACTGGCTCTGCTTCAGCCCTTTTCCTCGTTTCTTTTCTAATTTCTTCCCAGACTTCATTCACTTCCATGAAATTTTTCCTTACTTAATTTAAAAGGAGCGTAATTGTACTCTACTGTGTGTTCTTGCTGAAATGAAACAAATAAGGATAATAGGCGTCCCTTTTTCATATTATTAATAGAAATGACTTTGGAAATAATTGATCAATCAGGTGTCACACCTGACATAGAACTGGATGTACGTCAGACTTTTGATCTTGATGTGGATCTTAAGGTACCCGCATTCAGTACCGCTAACGATTATGTGCCATCTATTGATGAAGCATATAAATTTGATGAACAAACCACTTTAGCCATTCTGGCTGGCTTTGCCCACAACAGAAGGGTAATGATTCAAGGCTATCACGGTTCTGGAAAATCAACTCACATTGAGCAAGTGGCGGCAAGATTAAATTGGCCTTGCGTTCGAGTAAATCTAGACAGTCACATAAGCAGAATAGATTTACTAGGAAAGGATGCGATTGTCCTCAAGGACGGCAAACAGATTACCGAATTCAAGGAAGGTATTCTTCCTTGGGCAGTTCAAACTCCAACGGCTCTTGTCTTTGATGAATACGATGCAGGCAGACCAGACGTAATGTTTGTAATACAAAGAGTTCTTGAAGTAGAAGGTAAATTAACTTTACTGGACCAGAATAAAGTAATAACTCCTCACCCCTCTTTTAGACTTTTCTCAACAGCTAATACAGTAGGCTTAGGTGACACCACGGGCCTTTATCACGGAACGCAGCAAATAAATCAGGGACAGATGGACCGGTGGCATATAGTTTCAACTTTAAACTATCTTGATCCTGAACTAGAGCTTAGTGTAGTCCTAGCAAAAGTTCCAAGTTTTGACACGGAAGAGGGCAGAGAGGAAGTCATTAACATGATCTCTACTGGCAATTTAACCAGACAAGGGTTTGCTAGCGGTGATATTTCTACTCTTATGTCACCAAGAACAATAATCACTTGGGCTGAAAATACTTCAATATTTAATGATAGAAATAAAGCTTTTGAAGTTACTTTTCTAAATAAATGTGATGAAACTGAGAGATCAATAATTGCTGAATACTACCAAAGATGCTTTAACGAAGATCTAGAGGATTCCGCTGCAGAGTCTTTAGAAGAAGAATAAGTATACACTCCATGCCTCCCCACTCCTCTTCAAACGAGAATCTTAAAGAAGCAGTCTCAGCAGCCACAAGAGCTTTAGCCCAAGACCCAGAATTAGAAATTAGCTTTGGAGGAATGCCTTCAACAGGCTCCAAGGTAGTTCTTTCCAATCCACCTACAAGAAAATCTGAATTGGCCTCTTTCAGAGGTAAGGCCGATGCCCTAGCCTGTTCAAAGAGATTTAGTAGTGATGAGATCTCTGTAGACACTGGCTCTTCAAAATTGAACTCTCTTTTAACAAAGTTTGAAGATATGAGGGTAGAAATACTGGGATCTAAGAAATATGAAGGTGTCGCTGGTAATTTAAACGCGAGATTTGAAGATAAATGTAAGGCTTTTGCCGCTCTAGAGGAAAAAGATGATTTGCTTGAACCTGCATTAGAGTCCTGGTTAAGGCAAATGCTTTTAGAAGAAAAGTTATCAAAAACTCAATTACAGGTTCTTAAGCCCTGGAAGAATCTATTAAATGACAAAGGCGCATCTTTTAAAACAGAACTCCTAGAATCATTGGAAGATCAGATTCAATTTGCCGAGACATCAAGAAAACTTCTTCATGCTTTAGAAATAGACCAAGCTAGCTCTGAAGATGAACTGGACAAAGAAGGTGCTGATTCAGAAGACTCAGACAGTGAAGAAAATAGTTCTGATACAAATGAAGATGAACTCCAACTTGATTCGGACATGTCTCAAGAAATGGATTCGTCAGATTTAGTGGAAGAGGACATGGAAATTGGTGATATCGATGAAGACGCTATAGTCGATGAAAACCAAGAGACTATCTCAAATAATTCCTGGTTAGAAAGGCTCGTAGAACAGACACTTAATTTCAAATACAAGGTTTATGCCAGAGATTATGATGAAGAAATTTTGGCCGAAGAAATGTGTAGTTCTGAGGAGTTACAGAGACTCAGAAGACATCTTGATCAATTAATGGGCCCAAGTAAAGCAACTATCTCCAAGCTAGCTCACAGACTACAAAGGTTTTTACTGGCCCAACAAAACAGGTCTTGGGAATTTAATAAAGAAGAAGGTTTGCTGGATTCCTCTCAATTACACAAAATCATTCTAGATCCAATTACGCCTTTAAGTTATAAGGTGGAAAAAGAAACAGAATTTAGAGACACAGTAGTTTCTATCTTGGTTGATAGCTCAGGTTCAATGCGTGGTAGGTCGATGACAGTGGCTGCAATATGTGCAGATATAATCAGCACTACACTTGAAAGATGTAATGTAAAGACAGAAGTCCTAGGGTTTACAACCCGACAGTGGAAAGGCGGAGAAAGCAGGAGAAGATGGGTAGAAGATGGTAAGCCTGAAAACCCAGGGAGACTTAATGATATAAGGCACATAATCTTTAAATCTGCTGATACTTCCTGGCGCCGAGGTCAGAAAAATTTTGGTCTTATGCTAAGAGAAGGTCTTTTAAAAGAAAATGTTGATGGAGAAGCTTTAATTTGGGCTCACGACCGCTTAGCGAGAAGACTAGAACAAAGAAAAATTCTCATGGTCATATCTGACGGTGCCCCTGTGGATGACAGTACTCTTTCCACTAACCCCAATAACTACCTAGATCTACACTTGAGACAAGTAATACACTCAATAGAAACGCAGTCTCCAATAAAACTCATTGCTATTGGTATAGGCCACGACGTTACCAGATATTACCAAAAAGCTGTTACTATCCACAGAGCTGAAGAATTGGGTGGCGTAATGTTGGATCAATTAACAGAATTGTTCAAAATCGATTAAAATTAGTTAAAATTGACAGATAATTTCTAAAGGAATGGGGTTGAATATATGAAGATTAAGTACCTAGACGAGTGTCCAAAAGGTTTACGTTATTTCGATGATGATGACCTTGAAAGTAAGCTAAAACCAAAAGATATAGAAGATGTAGTAGAAATTTTCAAAACCCCATTAACGGGAAGCTATAACTGGGACTATACCGAAGCCGATAACAGGCTGAAGAAGCTTTACGCCTTAGGCAAAAAATTGAACTGGAATGCAACCTTGGACTTAGACTGGTCAAAAGACCCATACCCACTTACAGAATGGGCATCGGATCCAGAACTTCAAGCTTTTAGAGGGTTTGAACCTTATGAAAAGCTGTCTGAAGAGGAAAAAATTGAGTGCTCCTGGCATGTTTTAGCCAGCGGTTTAAGTAATATAGTGCATGGCGAACAAGGAGCCTTACTAGTTGCCTCTCAATTAGCTACTTGTGCCCCTACTTATAATGCAAAACTATATGCTGCTTCTCAAACATTTGATGAAGCTCGCCATGTAGAGGTTTACAACAAGTACCTTCAAGAAAGAATAGGATGGAACTATCCAATTATGCCTGGACTAAAGCTTTTATTAGATCGGATACTGACAGACCCAAGATGGGATCTTAAGTTCATCGGTATGCAGATAATTATTGAAGGTCTTGCATTAGCTGCTTTTGAAAGGCAAAGGGCCACTGTTATGGACCCTCTACTTAAAGATATTTTTTATCTTGTGATTAGAGATGAGGCTAGGCACGTAACCTTTGGTGTAAATTATCTTGAAGAATTTGTTGATACTCTTTCAGAAAAAGAAAGAGATGATAGAGCTCAATTTGCTTATGAAGCTTGCGTGGTAATGAGAAACAGATTTGGATCCACAAATGTAATCAATCATTACGGGTGGGATGCGGAATCAGCTGCTCAAGCTCAGGTCGGTTCTGAAGCAGGAAAATTGTTTGCCAATCTCTTGTTTTCAAAGATTATGCCTAACCTTAGAAAAATAGGATTATTGACAGAAGAAGTCTCAGAAAAATACGAGGAAATGGGCATACTTCAATTCAAAGATCTTGATGATGCTACGGTTACAGATTGGGATGAAATGACAAAGCCACTTGAATACGCTTCCAAAACCGCCTAAAAGTTAAGGAAAACTAATATGAAAATAAAGTTTGTAGACACTCAACCTACTGATCCAAGAGAATTTGATTTACCTGAGAAATTCTCTCCTGAAAACCTAGAAGATATTGCCGAAATTTTTCAAACTCCGATGACAGGTCACTACAATTGGGACTATTCAGATGCTAATACAAGAATCAAGAAGCTTTATGAATTAGGGAAGAAACTAAACTGGGATGGTGCTATTGACCTTGATTGGTCAAAAGGAATTGGTAGAGATGAATTCCCAGTAAAAGCTGAATTGATTGCTAGGTTAGAAGGCCCCTTGGCTGCTCTCCCAGAAAAAGATCGTCTAGAGTATATGCGTCATGATCAGGCATGGGCACTTAGCCAATTCCTCCATGGTGAACAGGGCGCCCTTTTAGTTGCTTCTCAATTAGTTTCTTGTGCCCCAACCTACCAAGCTAAACTTTATGCAGCTTCTCAAACTTTTGATGAAGCCCGACATGTTGAGGTTTTCGCTAGATACTTGCAAAGGATCCATGGCCTGGAATATCCATGTAACAAAAATCTTAAAGCTTTATTAGATAAAACTCTTACTGATCCTAGATGGGATCTTAAGTTTATAGGTATGCAAATAGTTATTGAAGGACTTGCTTTAGCAGCTTTTCAGACCACTAAAGAAACATCCAACTGCCCTCTTCTAAGACAACTCGTCCATTACGTAATCAGAGATGAAGCAAGGCATGTAACTTTTGGAATAAATTATTTAACTGAGTTTTTACAAACTCTTTCGCAAGAAGAACTGGAAGAAAGAGCGCAATTTGCATACGAAGCTTGTGTCGTCATGAGAAACAGAATCATCAACACTGAACTTCCAGCTAAGTGGTTTGGAATTTCTGAAGAAGAAATACTTGAAATGGTAGCTACCGATGAAACTCAAGATATTTTTAACAATCTTCTTTTCAACCGAGTCATGCCTAATCTTAAAAAAATAGGCCTCTTAACTGATAAAGTTTTACCTCTCTACGAGAAATTAAATTTATTGAGTTTTGCAGATGAAGATAGTGATTTTGAAGTTGACTGGGCGGTAATGAATAAACCGCTTGAAACTTCAAAAGAGATTGATAAGCAGTCTAAAGTACAGTTAAAGGCTTCCCAAAAAATAATGGCAGAAGCTACCAGCTCCCTAGCTAATTAAAACTTCGCATCCTGAACCTTGAAGAAGTTGAAGCACTTTGGTTTTATGTGCTTCATTTAAGTTTCCAAACTCTTCTCTTATCCAAGCCAGACATTTAGCCTGATACACAAATGGCATTTGTTTCCATAACTTGTCATCAATTTCAGATTCCCATTCTTCTTTCCCTTCAGCAACAGCTTTAGCGTTGGCAAGAAGGAAGGGTGCATAGGTTCTACCTATTTCTTTAAATATTTCACTTAAGGTTTTAGGAATGCCTTCTAACTGCATCCAGTCATTGCCTTCAGGCTCAATACCACTTAAATCTTCAACGTTGTCACACCAAGCAAAAACTCTAGGAGCCACTTCTAGTGTTAAATCTCTACAAGTAGGATCAGTCTGAGCTAACTGGGTTAGTTGACCAAAGACACCGAAGTCTGAAGATCCTGGCCTATCACCTAGGATAAATCTTCTCCCAACAAGGTGTGCGGATAATAATTCAATAAAGTTTTGATAACTTTCTTCTATAAATTCTCCGGTCACCTCATTAGAACCCACATACCGTAGCCTTTCTATCTGTCTCTCGCTAATAACTTTTGACATAGGTGCAATTTCTTCATCGCTCAAGTGGTTCATGGTCCACCTGGGTAAGATCGATCCTGCAAAATCTACATTCCGTTGATGAGCCCATCTAAAATGAAACATGGCTTTAGTTAACCACTCGTCGGCATAGTCCTCTATTAAATAATCTAAAAAGGCCATGACAGGATCCAGGGGAATAACAGATCTTCCAGGGTGATGTTGTTCTAAAAATCTGATAATCGGAGTCGAATCTATTTTGGCCTCAGTGTAATCGCCGTTTTCTCCTGGCAGGACTAATACGGGCAACAAATTAACCGGTACCGAAGGCGTATTAACATCTTCTTTGCTGTTTCGGTTAGCCCAGATAAAAGGGATTCTTCTATATCTTAAAACCGATCTTAATTTCCTACTGTAGGGTGATCCAGGTGCCCCTAAAATCTTATAAGGTAAAGTCATATTTTTTCTTTCTCATTTTAAGTCTTTAATTTATCACTTTCTTTAATTCTGTGGTTAAAATCCTCTTATGTTAGATATTTTTATAAAAGCTGAGCAATACGATCAACGCTTAGCTTTAAGAGATCAAGATCGGTCTTACACTTATAAGGATCTTGTAAAAGCTTCCACTAATATCGCTTCAGCTCTGCTTTCGGAGAAACTAGATCTAAAAGAGGAGAGAATTGGATTTTTAATTTCACCTAGCTTCAACTACGTATCAATTCTTTGGGGAATTTGGAAGGCAGGCGGTATCGGTGTACCGCTAAGCCTTTCTGCTACTGAATCGGAACTTACCCATTATCTAGAAGATGCAAAGATCAGCCTTCTTATTTCCGATAATGAAGGCTGTAAAAAATTAAAGAAATTGTCAGATGATTTAAATATACCCCTAGAGGATGAAAAAAACTTACAAGGAGATGAAGACAAAGCTCTACCTGAAATAAAAAAGGAGAGAAAAGCAATGATACTCTTCACCAGTGGTACCACCAGCAAACCTAAAGGAGTGGTGTCCACGCATTCAAACATAGAGGCGCAAATAAGTTCATTGGTAGATGCCTGGGAGTGGCATAAAGATGACTTCATACCACTGATACTGCCTCTTCATCACATACACGGAATTATTAATGCCCTTTCCTGTCCGCTTTGGATCGGAGCTTCAGTAGATATTTTGGGAGCTTTCGAGGTAGAGAAAGTAGTTGAGGCAGTGTGTAAAAATAATTACTCTGTCTTTACAGCGGTACCAACAATATATTTCTCCCTGATAGATAAGCTAGAACGCATGACTGGAAAAGAGTTAGAGCTTATACAAACAAAGTTTAAAGGCATGAGGTTGATGATGTCAGGATCAGCTGCACTTGCTCCAGAGATCCATAAGAAATGGAAGGAACTTACTGGACAAGATCTGTTAGAAAGATACGGAATGACCGAGATCGGCATGGCTCTCTCTAATCCTTTAAATGGTGAAAAACGACCTGGATCTGTGGGTCTACCGCTTCCAGAAGTAGAAATATGTCTAATGGAAAACAATAAAATTATTACCCGAGAGAATACCCCAGGAGAAATAATGATTAAAGGTCCCCAGGTTTTTTTCGAGTATTGGAACCAAGAAAAGACAACTAAAGATTCTTTTTTTGAGGGATGGTTTAAAACTGGAGATGTGGCTGAGCTAGTTGATGGTTATTACAAGATTTTGGGGAGGGCTTCAGTAGATATCATTAAATCTGGAGGGTATAAAATATCAGCCTTAGAAATTGAAGATGTATTGCTTAAACATCCCCTAGTTAAGGAATGCGCTGTCATAGGAGTAGCAGATAAAAAATGGGGAGAGGTAGTAGCCGCAGCCGTAACAGCCAGTGATGAATTAACACTCGAAGACATACAAGCTTGGTCATTAGACTTTCTTTCAGATTATAAAATACCCCGAAGCCTTAAATTACTTGAAGAACTTCCTAAAAACGCAATGGGTAAAGTTGTTAAACCTGAAATTAAAAAACTATTTTAGAATTAAAAGATTTTAAATTCCCAACTGGTTTCAAAAAAAGGTTGGAGTTTATTACTTGATATATGTCCTTGGTCCTTTGAAAGACCTATTCTGCTTCTAAAAAACCCATTTCTTATCGGAGTGCTATAGATGAACTCCATATCTACCTGCCTACCTGATGGATCCAAAGATGCTGAGAAATCATTAAAAAGAACCTCTTTGGTCACTGTTCTCCTATAGGGCAGAGAAAAATCTATTTCTCCACTTTCTAGTCTTAAAGGCTGAGAAAGGCTGAAACCGAAAGAGTCCTGTTTGTTGAAAAAACCTTCCTTATATAAAGTCAGACTAAACGACGAGGAGGTTAAGGCGCTGACATCTTTGATGATACCTTCTTGACCTAAATCAGGCTTCGTCATCCCATAAAAATAAGATCCCATGAGCCTGAAATTTGAAAAAATAAACGCTGTGTTAATTCCTGAGAAATAAGTAAGAGAATCATCTAGCCTCCCATAAGCCCCTCTAAACGAACTCCCTAACATCGCCGATGATTCCAATAAAACCCCTGACTGAAAGGAAACTTCTTTATTTTCTAGTAAGGTTTGATATTCAATCACCAGACCTGAACTCTTTTGATTATGGTTTGGAAGATAAGCTAGATCAGGATGCCTTCCTGTGAAAAAAGCTCCTGAAATGGCAGATCTCCTTGATAAGGATTTTCCCGCTCCGAGAAAAGAGCCTTCTTTGGCAAAATTTAAGTAAGGCGATGTACTTTCTTCTCTTCCAAAAAATTGATTTAAGAATTTTCTATCTTGGTTAAAACCCAAGAATAGAGAGGGGTTAACCCCTTGACCTAAAAAGTAAAATCTATCGTTGGCTAAATATTTTTTAAGAGCAAAGTAATTTATTTTTTCTTCATCTCGAGCCCAAAGCGATGGAGCGGCTTCGTATTCCCCATAATTCAACTGATTCAACCCAAGAGTTAAAAAAGTATTATCGGCCAATTCTCTGTCTACTCGATGAACTCTTAAAGAAGGGTTTGTGTATTGATAACTGAGATGTTCCAAGGCAGGCAGGGCATTAACTGATGTTGATCGTAGATTCCTGTAAAAGGGAGCTCCCAATTCATCCAAAACAATAAAGCCCTTATTTAAATTCATTGATAAGCCATCTCCTATAAGGCCTTTTACAAAGCCTATGGAGGTAGAAGAAGTAGGAAATATTAAACTTGTTAAAGAGTTAATGGTGGCAATGGAGGTTTGTCCAACCGGCACAGTAGCAGTTTCCAGGTCCATCAAACCCTGCCCATAAATATCATTGTCTGCATAAATTCCTGACTTGTTAGCTGTAAGAAAGAGACGTTGTAAAACTTCTGTATTTCCAAGCTGGCCATCAAAATACTGGTAAAGTAAAGCGATGGCACCGGCAACATGGGGTGCTGCAAAAGAAGTTCCTGAGCCTATGGCATAGCAAGAATTATCCATAACGCACGCATCAGTGGTCTCAAAAATACCTGGATCAGATAGTGTCGTTGGATAGGCTATTCTAATACTCTCTCCGGGAGCCGCAATACAATAATCCTTGGATGCCCCACATCTGTTGGAAAAATCTGAGATGACACCATTTTCATCAACTGAAGCTACTGCAACAGTAATACCTTGTAATTCTGAAATTAAATAAGCCATTCCTGGAATTACTTCAGGACTAGAGTAATCTGCCCCTTGATCAGCGTATGAACCTGCGTTACCAGCCGACCAAACGAATATTGTCTTATCAAAATCTGGTACTCCTGCTTGGGCCATGGCTGCTATGGTTTTCGGAAAAGCATTTCTGAGTTGAGTTTCGTTATAATCATTAATATTCCCAGACCAGCCATAACTATTGTTAACTACTCCTACGCCATTACTTTTAAAAATATCAAACAACTGATCAAAGAAATTATCTATTCCAGAATAATCTGGTGCCCCTGCACCAGTATCATCGCCCAAATCTATTGGGTCATAGTCTGGATCAGGTGCAGAAAGCTGAATTGCCACAAAGAAAATTTTGGCGTCATAAGCAACTCCATGGATACCGTCGTCATCTTTTATGCCTGCGGCTATACTTGAGACAATTGTCCCATGCCTTTTTTGGTCCGTATTAGGTGTGTAGTTTGAATAACTTAAATCGCTCCCTGGAGCCACTTTAGAAAACGAAAACTCTTTGTGGGTAATATCTAAACCTGAATCGGTGACCCCAATTATCATTCCCTGTCCTGTAGCACCTCTTGCATAGGCTGCAGAACTATTTATAAGCCCCAAACCATACTGATTTTGATACTCGGAAGTTTCAAAAGAAGAAGAATCCGGTGGGGATGGAGGTGGCGGAGGTGGAGGTGGGGGCGGAGGCGGAGGTGGAGCTACAGTACCTCCTCCTTGTGCAGTAGGTGATGGACTAGAACTTCCTCCTCCACCACCACAAGAATATAAAAAAACCAATGAAATAAAAATTGGAAGAAAAAACAGAATATTTGTTTTATTTCTTATTCTCTTAATTAAGTTATAAGAAAGTTCAGAACGATTTGTATCCTGAGTCTCATAATTTGATAAAGCCATTGCAGCCGAACAAATGTTGGCAACTGCAGAAACAGACTTTAGGTGGCTTTGATACATTTCTTGCATGTTTATTCCTTACTTTCAGAATTTAATTCAGAAGAAACTTTACTCCTCCAATATAAACTTCACCATTTCTAATTAACCCCTTAGATTTTGCTGACTCAAGAACCTTTTCTTTATCATTAACATTTATCTCAAAAGCGTCAATGCCCTCGCCTCTGCCGTCTGTATCCTCTACAAAAACAACCTTTGATCCCTCCAGTTGAATTTGAAATTGATTATCTTGATAGATTGACCCTTTTCCCAAAGCCCTCTCCCAGCTTCTCATCATGGATTCCGGATCTTTAGATTGTATATGTACTCCGTTTAGGGAGTTACAAACTTCCGTTTTTACATTTTTTTCCCATGAGGAACTTGCCCATAGCCAAGCCTTAGGAGGAGTCATTGAGTCTATAGATAGAATCGCTCCTCCGACATCCCTCGGGTGTAAATGTATGGCTTGTGCATGAATTCCTTCCTCTTCCCTATCCGCGTTCCAAACAATACCTATTCCCTCGGCTTCTACTCTAGCTTTTTCACTTTTCAAATCTTCGGTTTGAACAATGACCATATAACCGCCATTTCCGTTCCTTCTTTCTAAATATCTCCCTGCCGTCGTTTCCTCTTGAATGGGACTGACCACTTCTAAGAATGTGTCGCCCACTGGTATAACTGCATTTTCCAAACCAAAGTGAATGATGCCTGGGTCGTAGAACGCAACCTCAATTTCAAAGAGGCTACACAAGTCATCCACCACTGAATCCCTTTGGCCAGCAACCAATACTAATTGTCTAATCCTCACCTATAACCTTTATGTATTATGTTCATTATTTTCCTTATTTTGTTTTATATGTCCATTAAAATTGTTAGCAAGAATATTCTAGGACTCTTTTCTTAGGATTCTTGTACCTCAGCTTAAAATAAAGACTTATACTACGCTTAATTCATAATAGCTTTAGTACTTATATGCTCATTTCTTTAGACTTCGGCATAACCATAACAGATATTTTAAGAAAAAAAGACGATGGAACTCTTATCCATCAAATGCTTCCTACTAACCAAAAACCTTCCGAACAATTTATACAAGAACTCTTTAAAGATCTTGACTTAAAAGAGGAAGTTGACCGCATAGCTCTTACAGGAGGACAACATCAATTGATTGGTGAAGAGATAGATGAAACCCCAGTTATTCATGTCAACGAAGTTGATGCTATTGGTGAGGGAGGTCTTGCTGTTTCTAAGCTTGATGCCAGTAAACCCGCAATAATAGTTAGCTCAGGTACAGGTACTGCATGCATATTAGCTAAAGATGGAGTATTTACGCATTGCTCTGGAACGGGCGTAGGAGGGGGCACTGTTCTAGGCCTCAGTAAGTTACTTTTAAATACTGTCGACCCTCAAGAAATACAAGATCTAGCTAATAAAGGTTTGGCTAAGGGTACTGACTTAATACTTGAGGATGTGGTTTCTGGTCCTATTGGTCTTCTCCCTTCGGATACTACGGCCGTAAATTTTGGAAAAATAGCGAAATCCAATAGTGCTGCGTCAAGAGAAGATATAGCTGCAGGCATAGTTAATTTAGTGGGCGAGACGGTTGCCAGAATAGCTACTTCAGTTGCGACGAGTTTTGCCGTTACCGATATCATAGTGATTGGAAGAGCTCCAACTTTTACTGTTTTGAGAAAATCTCTTGAGGATGCAGCTATGCTCACAAACTTCACTCCACATTTTCCAGACAATGCCGAATATGCCTCTGCTCTGGGAGCAATGTTAGTAGCAGAAAAAAACCCCAATAGTTAAAACTATCAGGGTTTTTTAAAAAAAGTCTGACAATGTCCTACTCTCACATGGTCGAAACCATACTACCATCGGCGCTAAGAGGTTTCACTTCTGAGTTCGGAAAGGTATCAGGTGGTTCA
>Ga0208391_1000704_pt1 | contig 17386 bp, 12 predicted proteins | sample Knorr_S23_td_Bot_FD_185612 | JGI IMG/M metagenome (GOLD analysis project Ga0208391, IMG submission 185612) | Marine microbial communities from Southern Atlantic Ocean transect - Knorr_S23_td_Bottom_ad_3770_LV_A (SPAdes) (version 2) | ecosystem: Environmental > Aquatic > Marine > Oceanic | place... | reverse complement strand
GACGGCTTCATCACACTCAAGGAATACATCGGCAATCCGAAAGGCCGCAACGTGCCCGCTCTGAACCAACAATTCAATCGACGCGATGCGAACAAGGACGCAAAACTCACGCTTGAAGAACTGAAGAAAACGAAATGAAGAAGCGCATCCTCACCTTGTGCGCCTTGGCTTTTGCCCTGGCGTTACCATCGGTTAACGCGGCAAGGCGGCCCAACATCCTGTTCTGCATTTCAGACGACCAGTCCTATGCCCACACCGGGGCCAACGGTGAATCGCAGGTCAAGACACCCGCCTTCGATCGTGTCGCCCGTGAGGGCATTCGCTTCACCCATGCCTTTTGCGACGCCCCGACCTGCGGGCCGTCTCGCAGCGCCATCTTGACCGGACAGCCGATCTGGCGCTTGGAGGAAGCAGGCAACATCCACAGCACCTTGCCCGCCAAATTCACAACCTATACGGAGCTGCTGAAGGAGGCGGGTTACGCCATTGGATTTACCGGCAAGGGCTGGAGCCCCGGGCGACTCGAGCCGGGAGGTCGAACGGTCAACCCGGCTGGAGCGGAATTCAATAAGAGAAAGATGAAACCTCCCTTCAGAGGGATGACCAACAAGGATTATGCGGCAAACTTCGATGACTTCCTCGCCCAGGTGGGCAAGGGTCAACCCTTCTGCTTTTGGCTCGGAACGCATGAACCGCATCGGGGCTTCGAGGAGGGTGCAGGGCGACGAACGGGAAAGGACCCCGCCAAAGTGAAGGCGCCGCCGATCTTTCCCGACCATCCGGTTGTGAGGAACGACCTTCTCGATTACTTCGTGGAGATCGAGCATTTCGATCAAATGGTCGCCCGCGCGATCAAGACCCTGGAAAAAGCCGGCCAGCTGGACAACACCATCGTGGTGGTCACCAGTGACCACGGCATGCCATTCCCGCGCGCCAAAGCCAGTCTCTACGATGCAGGCACACATGTGCCGCTGGCCATTCGTTGGCCCAAGGGCATCAAGGATCCAGGTCGTGGGGTGGATTTCTGCGTGAATCTCAGCAGCCTTGCCCCGACCTTTCTGGCGGCGGCCGGCTTGAAGGCGCCTGAGATGATGACCGCCGGCAGCCTGATGGGCGTGTTTGCCAACAAGGGGAATCCGGAACGAAGGAGTTTTAATGACATATCTGCCGCGTTCATCGCCATGGAACGCCACGACGGCTGCCGCGAGGGGGGCAAGGGCTATCCCTGTCGCGCCGTGCGCACCCGGGAATATCTGTACATCAGGAATTACAAACCCGACCGCTGGCCGGCCGGCAACCCCGACCGCAAGTTCTGCGCGCGCGACATCCCTTTCGGCGAGGTCGACTCATCGCCGACCAAGAAGCTGCTCATGGACAACAAGGACAGGGTCGGCTTCAAGCGCTTTTATGACCTGGCCTTTGCAAAGCGCCCAGCCGAGGAACTTTACCACGTGGGCAAGGATCCCGGCCAGTTGGAGAACCTCGCCGGGAATCCTGAGTATGCCGAGGTCCAGAAGAAATTCAGGGCCAGACTACAGGAACATCTGGTTCATACCAAAGATCCGCGTGCCCTCGGCCTGGATGCGCCATGGGACTACTACCCCTACTACGGCCGGCGTCTGAATAAAAACTGGAAGGTCGATCCGAAACCGTGAGACCCCATATCGAATGTCATTTTTTATCTCACTCGGGCGCGTTGCGCTGATCACTATCCAATGATGAAGAGATTCCTCACCATATGCACCTTGGCCTTCGCCTTGGCGGCTTCCGCCGCGCACGCCGCCAAGCAACCCAACATACTGGTTCTCCTGACCGACCAGTGGCGCTTTGATGCTTTTGGTCATGCAGGCAACAAGGACGTCAAGACACCCAACATCGACCGCTTGGAAAAAGAGTCGATCAATTTTACGCATGCGCTCAGTGGAGTTCCTGTGTGTTGCCCCATGCGGGCCAGCCTGTTGACGGGGCAACGCCCCCTGACACACGGCGTTTTCATGAACGATGTGTCGCTAAATCCGAATGCCAACTCGATCGCCAAGGTATTAAACCGTGCTGGATACAACACAGGCTACATTGGCAAGTGGCATATCGATGGCCGGGGGCGCTCCAGTTTTATTCCACGCGAGAGGCGGCAAGGATTTGAATACTGGAAAGTTCTCGAATGCACTCACAACTATAACAACTCCTTCTACTACGCGGATGGCCCGGAAATGTTGAAGTGGGATGGCTACGATGCCATTGCCCAAACGAGAGATGCCCAGCAATACATCAAAGCCCAAGCAAAAAACAAAAAGCCCTTCAGTCTCTTCATCGGTTTTGGCCCTCCTCACGCTCCTTATCACTCCGCCCCTGAAAAATATCGTGCGATGTATGACCCGAAGAAGATACGGTTGCGACCAAACATCCCTCATTATTTTCGCGAAATCGCCCGCAGGGATCTCGCAGGCTATTACGCCCATTGCACCGCTTTGGATGAGTGCGTGAGGGATCTTTGGGGAACACTCAAAGAAAGTGGCCAGGAGGAAAACACCATCATCATTTTCACCTCAGATCATGGTGACCTTATCGGCTCGCACGGTGCCTATAAAAAACAACAACCATACGATGAATCCATTCGCATCCCTATGCTTATCCACTATCCTGCAAAATTTGGCCGTGAAGGCAGGCGTTTGAAGGCGTTGATCAACACCGAGGACATCATGCCCACTTTGCTTGGTTTGAGCGACGTGACGATTCCGAAAACCGTTGAAGGATCGGATTTCAGCCAATTAATTGAAGGCGGTGAAAATCCAAATGACGGTGCCGCGCTCATTAGTTGCCCGGCTCCGTTTGGCCAATGGGCACGCCGATGGGGTGGCAGGGAGTTTCGTGGCATCCGAACAGTTAATCACACCTATGTTGAGGATCTGCGCGGGCCTTGGCTAATGTTTGATAATGAAAAAGACCCCTTCCAGTTAAACAATCTTCTGACCAATCCGGGGAACGAAAAGTTGGCCAAGGATTTGAGAAAAATCCTAAGGCGAAAACTTAAGGAAACAAACGACGAGTTTCTGCCCGGCCATTCTTACGTAGAGAAATGGGGTTATCCACTGGATAAAACGGGAACCGTTCCATATAAGAATTAGTACTATCAGAATTCAAAAGACCATCAGCTTATAGGTATGAAGAAAAATATTCTTATCCTCTGCGCTTTGGGGTTGCTCTGGTTGGGCTCATTACTTCATGCGAAGTCTCAGAAATATGACGTGTTGGTTTACGGCGCCGCGCGCGCAGTAGTGCCAAAGTAGGAAGAATAGGCGTAAAACAGTCCACCGTAATAAGCACAAGAGAAAACAATGAAACACCTCCTACTCACAACAATCGCAGCTGTGCTGGTGGTGGGGTGCGCCTTCGCTGATCCGATTCACGATGTTGCTTGGAAAGGCGACCTTGCTGGCGTCCAAAGGGAATTAAATAAAGGCGCGGATGTGAATGCTAGAGGCTTTCTTGGAAGTACACCCTTGCATAATGCGGCTCGTTGGGGTCACAAGAAAGTCGCCGAACTGCTTATCTCCAGAGGTGCGGAGGTGAATGCGAAGGATGATGATGGATGGACTCCTTTGCATTATGCGGCTTTGGAAGGCAGTAAGGAAACCGCCAAGCTACTTATTGTCGAAGGCGTGGACGTGAATACGAAGAATGATGAAGGAGAGACTCCTTTGCATCAGGCGGCTCACGGTGGTCACAAGGAAGTCGCCGAAATGCTTATCGCCAAAGACGCGGATGTGAACGCGAGGAAGAAGAATGGATACACACCGCTAGATGAGGCGAACTGGCGCAACAAACCAGAAATAGCCGACCTCCTGCGCGAACACGACGGCAAGACGGGAGAAGAATTGAAGGTACTGATGCCTCGCTTGGTGCAGCATGGGCGGTTTGCGTTCAGCTTTGTTGCGGAGGAAGGGAGGGGTCTACGAGGTTCAGGATTCGTTTGAACTGCTGAACTGGGAAGTGATCAAGGCCTACACTGGGACAGGTTCCTCGGTTCAGTTTGATGAAGAGAGGGACCACTATCCCCCGAAATGGTTCTACCGCGTGAGGATGGTTGAGTGACCTCCTCCGCAAACACGGCGGCAAAACGAGTGAAGAATTGAAAAATGCTGGGAAATAACCAAACCCACCTCAGCGGCAACAGTTAAAACAGCTTGAAAACTGCGCTCAAAGGAATGAGGGTTCCTTCAGTTAACCCTCATATTTATGAAAAAACTAGCATCACTACTCATATACGTCGGTCTGGCAATCAATGTCAGCGCCCAGGATATACTGTTTCAGGAAACCTTTGAAGACGACGGCTCCGACAGCCGCTACACGGTCGAGGGGTGGGGGGTCTATGAACTGGTTGACATCCAAAGTGACCTTTCGATCAACCAGGACATGGCGGGGCCGATCTATTGGGCCCGAAATACTGAGGTGTCCTTTGTTGGCGTGCCGGCACCGGTACCGGCGAAGCGGGCCATCATGTCCTGGAGCAACTCCATCACCGAGGACGATGTCACCGACGATTTCAAGGCGTTCTTCCTGGATGCGGTGAAATGGCTGGCCGGGGATGGAAAAAAGGTCCTGTTCTCGCCCCCCCCCATGAATGACGGTGAGTTGGTTCTGGTGGCGATACTGGAGGAAAACGGTTACACGGTCAGCGAGGATGAGAATTCGTCCTCCGGTTCTGGCGGCCTGCCTCCTGTACGTGGCTCGGCAGCCGTGGACATGGTGATCATGGGAACGAACGTCGCGGTCAGTCGATTTGCCAACTACAAGAAGCCGGTGTTGACCTACATGGCATCAGCCCATGACGACATGTTGGTCAGCAGCATCGGTACAACACTAACGACCGAGCTTGGGCCGGTGGCTATCAAGGCATCCGATCATGCCGCAGCGGGTGGGCGTTCCGATGAACACGAGTTTGTGTCGGGATCACATGCCTTTGATTTACCAGGGGCGATTCTGCCCACCGATGCGACCGTGGTGGCTTCGTTCAGCCGCAAGATTCCTTACCAGATCAACAGCCTGGAGAAGCTCGATGCCATGATCTCCGGGCAGCTCAAAAGCATTCAGTCTGAATTCACGGCGGATATTGCGGACATCGCCCTGGATACCAGTCCAGCCGGGATCATCGAATTCGCCTATGAGTCATATCTCCCTGAGGAGGTCAGTGGCTCCTTCGGCGTCCGGGGGACAGGCAAGATCAAGGTCAAGGAATCCGGCACCTATTCCCTGGCCCTGGGTGTTGACGATGGCGGCCGGTTGAGAATCGACCTGGACAGCAACGGCTTTAGCGATGATGACAACGTGATCGTGGAGGACGCCTCGGGCGCCTTCCGTTACAAGACAGCTGATGTGTCTTTCGCCAAGGCCGGCACTTATGATTTTGAGTGGGTGTCGTTCAACTCAGGGGGCGCTTTCGGAAGTGAATTAGCACTGGCTTTTGAAAAAGGAGGCAATGCCCCCAAAACGGTGGATTCCCTGGAATGGGACGTGATTTACGAGGGTGAGGAAGACCTGTTGCTGGTAGGGGAAATCAGCCTGACAGCCTATGTCCCGGATGTTGAAGGGGAGACCGAGGAAATACCGTTCTTTGTGGCCTTGGGGGACAATGTGTTCGGCGGCGGGCCGTTCGCCGGGTTTGAAGGGGAGGGCTTTTTTGCCGGGTCAGGCCTGAACAAATTTGCCATGGACACTCCGGTAAAAAGCCTGGAATTCAATGATCCGATCAATGTGGCCGGGAAGGACGATTTGAAACTGGTTTTTTTGGCCTCGGCCACCTACCTGGATTTTGAGACTTCGGATTATTTGAAGATCTACGTCGAGGACGGGGGTGACCCTCTGGTTTTGTTCACAGCGCCCAGTGGCAATGACAAGTTTTTTGATGACAAAAACACAGCCCAAGGCGAAATTACCCAGTTGGGACTGAACCTGCAGGAGATTGTCTACGATATTCCTTCCGGCCTGGACGAGATCTGGCTGCGCATCGAGGCCAACACCACATGGTGGAATGAGATCGTGGCCATCGACAACATCCGGATCATTTCAGGTGAGCTTAACCAGGAACCGCCAACCATCGGTATCAACCGTGATGCAGAGGGCAATGTTGTGGTTGAGTTTGCCGGGAGTCTGCAGGTGGCACCAACGGTGAATGGCCCGTGGCTGGACCTGGATCGGGAAAGCCCGGCAACGCTAGACCCCGGCCAAGACGCAAAGTTCGCCCGCGCTGTGCACAAATAGTTTTCTCAACGATTCAGACACCGCTAGATTGGGCCATTATGCGCAAAACGGACCGAACTCGCCGACCTCCTACGCAAACACGGCGGCGTACGAGAAAATTGGAGTTTAATCTCGCAAAAAACACGGCGACCGCAATCCAATCCAGTCCGGCGACAACTGGTCCGGCCCGGCGGCAAGACGGGTGCAGAATTGAAAACTGAAGGCAAATGAAACACCTCCTACTCACAACAATCGCAGCCGTGTTATCCGCCTCGAGTTTGGTTTTAGGAGAGCGGCCTAATATCGTTTTTATCATGTCCGATGACCATGCGCTGGAGGCGATCGGGGCATATGGATCATGGTTAAAAAAATATTGTCCCACGCCTACGATTGATCAACTGGCTGCAGAGGGCATGCGCTTTACCAATGTCTGCTGCAACAACTCCATCTGTTCACCGAGTCGTGCAAGTATTCTGACTGGCCAATACAGCCACAAGAATGGGGTCCCAAATCTCAACGGCTCCATTAGTGAAGATTCACCGCAGTTGGCCGTGGAATTAATGAAGGCCGGTTATCAGACAGCGGTGTTCGGCAAATGGCATCTTACCTCCCGCCCAATGGGTTTTGACACCTATAAGGTCACTCGCGGGCAGGGTTCATGGTTCGATCCGGTTTTCTATACGCAAAATGGGCAATGGTATGGCAGAAGGAAAAAACGTGAAACGGTTCCCGGGGAAAAACACACCGGCTATTGTTCAGATATCTACACAGACCAGGCTTTGGCATGGCTGAAGGCACGTGATACCAAGAAACCGTTCTGCATGATGCTGCATTTCAAGGCACCGCATCATTCCTATGAGTACCCAGAGCGCTGGAAGGATTACCTCAAAGACACGCTCATACCGGAGCCGCCCAGCCTGCATGAGGACGTCGAAAAAACCAGTCCCCGGCTCAAGGGCGTGCACACCTGGCACATGATCCATAAAAACGGCTATTTTGGCCGACATGAAATGGACGAGGTTCCTCCCATGTGGCCGCACGACGGCACCACTCGTGGCAAGACTACGGCGGCATACCAGCACATGATCCACAAATATCTCCGTGCGGTGGGAGCTGTGGATGACAACATCAAGCGGGTGATGGATTTTCTGGAACAGGAGAATATCAAGGATGAAACCGTGATTATCTACACCAGTGATCAAGGGTACTGGCTTGGCCAGCACGGCCTTTATGACAAGCGGCTTATTCTGGAAGGATCCATCAAGATGCCCTTCATCGTCAGGTACCCTGGGGAGATCAAGGCGGGCTCAGTCAATGACTCGTTGTGCAGCAATGTGGATTTTGCACCCACGCTGCTTGGTATCGCTGGGATTCCGGTTCCAAAGACCATGCAGGGAGTGAGTCTGCGTCCACTTTTACAGGGACGCCAGCCGACCAACTGGCGCAAGGGAATCTGGTATGCCTACTGGGCGACCGGACATTTCCACTGGGGCGTTCGCACCCGCCAACACAAACTAGTACGATTTCCTGGCACAACGGACTATGAGTTCTATGATTTGGGCAAAGATCCGAATGAAATGAACAATCTTGCAGGCCAGCCCAGTTATGCCAGAGCCACTGCACAAACCGAAAAAATTCTAGAGAAACTGATCAAGGAAGTTGATATCAAACCAAACCAAATGCCGGGAGCCAACAGGTAATGAAACACCTCCTACTCACAACAATCGCAACCGTGCTTTTGGTGGGGCTGGATTCCACACGGCTCATGGCGGACGAGGCCCTGAAATACTGGCCGCAGTGGCGGGGGCCAACCTGGAACGGCGTAGCGTCGCAAGCTGACCCTCCAGTCACTTGGAGCGAAACGGAAAACTTGCGCTGGAAGACTCTCATAGAGGGCAGCGGGTGGGGGACTCCGATTATTTGGAGCGAACGGATTTTTCTGCTGACCGCGATCGCCCTCGACAAGAAGATGGCCATTCCGGACGTCATTCCCGCCGGCACGCCAAACATAAATCTGCATCCCCAGGTGATCGATTCGTGGAAACCACAGAGGTTTGCGATCGTGTGCATCGACCGGATCACCGGCAAGCTGCTCTGGAGCCAGACCGTTCACGAGGCGATGCCGCACCAGGGGCATCACCGCAAGGGAGGGTTTGCCTCGGCGTCACCTGTGACGGACGGCCAGCATATTTACGCCTATTTCGGTTCGTTCGGCCTCTATTGTTACGACTTCGAGGGCCGGTTCGTCTGGAAAAAATATTTTGAGCCGCAAGCGATGGAAGACTCGTTGGGCGAAGGCAGTTCGCCGGCGCTTTTCGGGGACACGCTGGTGATCGTCGTCGATACGGAACGGCAGTCGTACGTGGTGGCGATCGACAAGAGGTCCGGCGAGGAAATCTGGAAGCAGGATCGTGACGAGACCTCGAACTGGACCACGCCGTGCATCTTCACCCACGCGGGTCGTCGCCAGGTGGTGGTCAACGGAAAGACAGTACGATCGTACGACTTGGCCACGGGCGAGCTGATCTGGCGATGTGGCGGTCATACCGCGAGCGCGATCCCCATGCCGGCGGTCGGCCACGGCTTGGTTTTCACTGCCAGCGGTTGGAGGAAAGATACGCTTCAGGCCATCGCATTGGGCAAGCGCGGCGACTTGACCGGTAGCGAGAGCGTGGTCTGGTCGCTCCGTCGCGGTGTGCCCTACGTGCCCTGTCCGATGCTCTGGGGCGAGGAGATCTACCTGCTGGAAGACCAGAGTTTCTTCTCTTGCCTCGGCGCGACGGATGGCGCGCTTCGTTACCTGAAACACCGTTTGCCTGGGAACCTCAACTTCAGTGCCTCGCCAGTCGGAGCGGCGGACCGTATCTACCTGCTCAGCGAGGCAGGCAGAACGGTCGTTCTTCAGCGCGGCCCTGAAATTAAAGTGCTGGCGATCAACGAACTGGACGAGACGTTCTATGCGTCGCCAGCCATCGTCGGCGACGCCATCTACCTACGTGGCAATAAACATCTATTTTGCTTTGCGAAGCCTTCGCGCTGATTAGGTCGATTCTTTGAGCTAGTCATTCATTTTCTCGGGGCCGTCGTCAGTTGGACAGGACTCTGGGTTCACATTTCATCCCAACCCGACCCTGCTCAGGAAGGACTAAAACAACGCGGTGACCGAGGCCGAGGCAAGGAGGTTCTGGTTCATGATGCCTTGAGGGAAGAGGGCTTTGCGCCGGGTGAGAATTACAATATACTATTCTCAACTTTTTGGACAAACGTGAAATGAAACACTTGCTAATTAGAACAATCACAGCTGTGCTGTTGGGGTGTAACTATTGATTCAATCAATACAACCATTGATTTTATCAATGAACGGGTTTCATGCAATAACTGTTAACTTGCCTCCTCAATCGCTGGATAACAGTCAACGAAAGGAAGATTGTGGTAAAAAAGATCAGCTTAAAAAGCCGTCGGTATCAGATAAGCATATCCACTAAAGAGCAAGATGAAGAATTAGCATGTCGTCGGCACGATGTTTACGCCGTTGAGTTGAGACAACATGAAACGAATCGTATTGGGCGGTTAGGGGGTCCCCTCGATGCCCACAATGTAAATTTTGTGTATGCGTTGGGGGAGAATTGGCAGGATTTATAAGTTTGACGCCACCGGGCAAACGAGAGTTTTCAATAGATAAGTATTTCAAAAGAAGTGATCTTCCTTTTAGAGTTGATGAATCTGTTTGGGAAACTCGTCTTTTAACTGTTTTCAAGAAGCATAGAGAGAGTGTTATTTCCGGGTAATTAATGTACGGAGCTCTCAGGTGGGTGGAGTCTCATGGAGGCAAGCAGATTGTAATTATTGGTCATCGTGGAATCAATGAAATGTATAAGAGATTGGGATTTCAAGCGTTGGGGCTTTCAGCTCAATCCGTCTGCAAATCCATGTCAAAAGTATATGCGTTGAGTGGCGCTCGCGTTGCTTATCTTTGTGGTGGACAGCATCAAATGGAACCACTACGAACGATCACTCCTCCATGGGTGATTAGCATGCCAGCTCAACTTGCTGGTGTTTATGCATTAGATGACCCTAGCTACTACGAGGCCCGTTACAAAGAAACTCATATTCTGAGGGAAGCGTTTAGTTCTGAGCTGAGTGAAATTGGTTTGGAAGTTTTTTCCAGTGTAGCGAATTTCCTGCTTTGTAAACTTCCTGAGGGTGGGAAATGTGCAAAGGATGTTGTGGGAGCGTGTGTTTTGGAAGGAGTATATTTAAGGGATGTCAGTTCCATGGGAACGTCTATTGGGGCAAATTACCTGAGAATTGCTGTGAAAAACAAATTAGACAATGAGCGAATTCTAAACGCCTTGAAAACTGCAATAAACGGTTAAGAAGTTCCTGTCATATGAAACAGCTCCTACTCACAACAATCGCAGCCGCACTGTCGGTGGGTGTTGTGGGTGTCATTGCGGAGTCCGAATCCAAAGTACTGTTGATGCATACCCCTGATGGGATTGAGTTCGGCATTTGGGGCAACACGAAGCGTGAACGACCGGCTCCGACCTTGATCGTACTGGCTACAACAATAGAGAACACACTGAACTCAGCGTATTACCGTCACTGCGGCAACCAATTAGCCAAGCGCGGATACCTTTGCATTTCAATTAATCTGCCCTGTCACGGTGATCAACGGGTTGACGGGGAACCCGAAGGTCTGTCGGGTTGGAGTCATCGCGCAGCTCGGGGTTCGGACTTCGTTGCAGAATTCAACAATCGCCTGTCGAAGGTTCTTGATCACCTCGTCAAGCAAGGGATTTCCGATCCAGAAAAAATCGCCGCTTGCGGGACATCGCGCGGTGGATTTCTTGCGCTTCACGCGGCCATTCACGATCCACGGGTGAAATGCGTTGCCGGTTTTGCCCCAGTGACGGACCTGTCCGTCCTGCGCGAATTCAAATCAACCAGCGAATGCCAACTGGTCAAGGAGTTCAACCTGATCAACCGGGCCAAGGATCTCGCCGGCCGGAAGGTTTGGATCGTCATTGGCGACCAGGACAAACGGGTGGGCACCGATCATGCCGTCCAACTGGCAAGGGAAATTTCCAAGGAATCGCGCAAACTAAAGTTACCCAGCAGGGTAACGCTGCATGTTCTGCCTGAGCCACGCGGCCACACGATTCCCGACGGGGCAGACAGAATGGCTGCCGACTGGATTTTCCAAGAGATCGGCCCAGATCAATAATTTATTGGTTGCACTTTTTAGCGCAGCACACCTTCCATCGAAGAAACGACTCTTCTGGGATAAAAGCTGGATTTTTTTTCGCCGTACCACGACCATCCAGGGGGGTTGATCCGCTGGAGTATTGAATAGGCTTAGCGTAAAAAAAAATCCAATCTGTCGCGTTGCTTTTAGCGTTGGCATGGCGGCTCTGCTGCTTTTAGCCGCGGGAGGTGTCGCCTCGGAAGGTTGGTGGTCGTTGCAACCCCTCGCCAAGGTTGACCTGCCGTCGGATGGCTTGGCCAAGCATCCCATCGATGCCTTCGTTCAACAGCGCTTGGCCAGGGATGGGTTGACGCCGTCGCCCCCGGCGGAACCGAGAACGCTGATTCGCCGCCTTCACTTCGACCTGCTCGGGTTGCCACCGTCGCCGGAGACAGTGGCTGAGTTTGCCGCCAATCCCACCGACCCAGCTTACCATCAACTAATTGATCGCCTGTTGGCCTCGCCGGGTTACGGCGAACGGTGGGCGCGACACTGGCTCGACGTCGCGCGCTACGGCGAGAGCAACGGCTTCGAGTACAACGAACCGCGCCGCAACGCCTGGCCGTATCGCGACTGGATCATTGGCTCGCTTAACGCCGACATGCCGTACGACGAATTCGCCCGGATGCAAATCGCTGGCGACATTTTGCGGCCCGGACGCAAGGGCGCTGCCGCTGTTGGTTTTCTCGTCGCCGGAACGCACAACACTGTGCTTGGGGCGAGCCCGCTGATGAAAAACCAGGCGAGGCAGGACGAACTCGGCGAGATCGTCGGCACGGTAACTCAGGCGTTCCTCGGGCTGACGGTGCAGTGCGCGCGTTGTCACAATCACAAGACCGATCCGATTTCCACCGAGGAATACTACTCGATGGCGGCGCTTTTTGCCGGCGTATGGCACGGCGCACAACATGGAATGCATTCGGTGCGTGTCGCCAATCCCGGTGTGATGAGAGTTCACCTGCGCGGGAGCGCTGCCTCGCTTGGCCAAGAGGTCCCGCCGGCCGGTGTCTCTGCCTTGGCCGGTGTGAACGCCGATTTCAAATTAACCTCCGCAGCGAGCGACGCCCAGCGGCGCAAAGCAGCGGCCGACTGGATGACCAATCCGGCGAATCCGCTGTTCAGTCGCGTGATCGTGAACCGCATTTGGCACCATCATTTCGGCCAGGGACTAGTCAAGAAACCAAGTGACTTCGGCGCGGGTGGCGGACGGCCCAGCCACCCCGAGTTACTCGACTGGCTCGCCGACTGCTTTCAGCAAAACAATTACAGCCTGAAATCGCTGCATCGACTCATCGTCACCTCGATGACGTATCGCCAATCGTCCGCTTCGCGACCGGATGCGCTTGGTCGCGACCGCGACAATCGATTGCTTTGGCGCTTCGCGCCGAAGCGCCTTGAGGGTGAAGCGGTACGTGACTCGTTGTTGCAAGCCGCCGGCATGCTGAACACGCAACAAAGCGGTCCGAGCTACGAGGACGTGAAGGAAATTCATTTCAACGCCGGGCGCTACTATCATCTAATAGAGGTGAAGGGGCCGAAGTTTGATCGCCGTACGATCTATCGTTTCTCGCCACGCGGCGAACGCGACGCCATCCTGGACACATTCGATTGCCCCGACCCCTCCGCCACTGCTCCCACTCGCGCCGTGACGACCACACCGTTGCAGGCGCTCAGCTTGAGCAACAACGTGTTCGTATGGCGCATGGCCGACGGTTTGGCCAATCGCGTACGAAAGGAAGCCGGCGAGGCGCTCTTTGGCCAAGTGCGGCGAGCTTGGCAGTTGAGCTTGGGACGGGACCCGGACGAAACGGAACGCAGCCAAGCGACAGCAATGATTGCGAAACACGGTTTGCCATCACTCTGCCGGGCATTGTTTAACAGCAGCGAATTTGTGCTGATCGAATGAACGCGAGCACACAGGGCATTGATCGTCGTCGGTTTTTGAACTGGGCCGTGCACGGCTTGGGCGCAACCGCGTTTACGAGTTTGTTGCGCGCCGAGGAAGCCGTTGTCCTGCGGCCGCACCTTGCTCCCAAGGCCAGGCGGGTGATCAATATTTGCCTCGTCGGCGGCTACAGCCAAATCGACTCGTTCGACTACAAGCCAGAGTTGACCAAGTTCCACGGCAAGACACCGCCGGGCAAAAAACCGGAGCCGTTCTTTGGTCGCGTCGGGTTGCTGCGCAAAAACGATTGGGCGTTCAGGCAGCGCGGCCAAAGCGGCCTCTGGGTGTCGGATTTGTTCCCGCACTTGGCCAAGGTCGCCGACGAACTGACCGTGATTCGCTCGATGTACTCCGACACGAGCAACCACACGCCGGCGTTGTTCATGTCAAACAGCGGTTTTCAAACCAACGGCTTCCCGTCGCTCGGCGGCTGGTTGTCGTACGGACTAGGCAACGCCTCCGACTCGCTGCCGGCGTTTGTCGTGATCCCCGACCGGCGTGGCGCACCCAGCGGCGGCTCGGCGAACTGGAACAACGGTTTTCTTCCGGGCGAACATCAGGGCGTCGTGTTTCGTTCCAGCGAACAACCGGTGCGCGATCTTTTTCCACCGAAACAAGTTTCCGAAGAGGCGCGCGAAGCCACGGATGGTTTACTCGCCTACATGCAACACAAACAACTACAGCGGCTCGGCGGCGTGGATGACATTTTAGGGGCGCGTCTTCGAAGCTACGAATTGGCTGCGCGCATGCAGGTTTCAGTGCCCGAAGTGGCCGATCTCGACAGCGAGCCGCGGCACATTGCCGAGTCGTACGGCCTGGTCGGAAAGGAGACTGGCGACTTTGCGCGCAACTGCATCCTCGCGCGGCGACTACTGGAGCGCGGTGTGCGGTTTGTGCAGTTGTTCTCCGGCGGCCCGCTGGGCGGCAAGCCACGCACGAGCTGGGACGGCCACGAGGACATGATCAGCAACCACACGCGCGAGGCGTTGCGCATCGACCAGCCGGTGGCTGCCCTGCTGAAGGATCTCAAGCAACGCGGCATGCTCGAGGACACGCTCGTGACGTTCACCACTGAGTTTGGCCGGACACCGTTCACCCAATCGCCGTCAAACAAAGTCGGTCTCGGTCGCGACCACAACGGCCCGGGATTTACCGTATGGATGGCTGGGGCCGGCTTGCGCCCGGGAATCGCCTATGGCAACACGGACGAGACCGGCCATCGCGCCGAGGAAAACCGCGTTAGCTGGCACGACTTCCACGCCACCGTTTTGCACCTGCTCGGCATCCACCATGAGCGACTGACCTTCTACCATAACGGCATCCAGCGCCGCCTGACTAACGTCCACGGCCACATCATCAGCGATCTGCTGGCCTAACCAAGATGAAACTCCTATTCACCACAATTGGAACCGTCCTCGCGCTTTGTTGCGGCGACTCGTCATTGCATGCCGCCAAGCCAGGCGACTTGCCGCCTAACTTTGTTATCCTGCTCAGTGATGATCAGAGTTGGGTGGGATCGTCCGTGTTGATGGATCCGGTCGACGAGCGGACTCGCAGTGACTATTTTCGCACACCGCACTTGGAACGCCTGGCCAAGCGCGGGATGTTGTTTTCGCAAGCCTACTCGCCGGCGCCGTTCTGTTGTCCTACTCGGCGCAGCCTGCTCGTTGGCCAATCGCCGGCACGACATATTTATCAGAAGGATCAAAAGAACTGGACCGCCAACTACCGCAAGCAGTTGAGCCTGCCGCAGATGCTCAAGCATGCCAATTCGGCCTACCAAACCGCGCACTTCGGCAAGTGGGACATGCGCTTTGACAACGTAACACCCGGCGAGATGGGCTACGACGTGAGCGACGGCTACACCGGCAACGGAACAGGCGGCTCAAAGGGAACAGGCGGTCCCGCGCCCAAGCATGATCCCAAATTGATTCGTAGCCTGACCCAGCGCACCTGTGACTTCATGGAAACCCAGGCCAGGAGCGGCAAGCCGTTCTTTGTGCAGGTGTCGCACTACGCGGTGCACCTCGATATTTTTTACAGCGAAGACTCGCTCAAACAAACCAAGCGCTTGGCCAAGGGCAAAAAGCACACCATGCCAGAGTTCGCCGCCATGACCCAGGACCTTGATGATGGCATTGGAGCGGTGATGGACAAAATCGAGTCTCTTGGTCTGCAGGACAACACCTACGTGTTTTTCCTCTCCGACAACGGTGGTCGCCTCACCATGCCAGGGCAGAAAAACAAGAAGCTCCCGCGCAACCATCCACTGCGCCAGGGAAAGGGCTCAATGTACGAGGGCGGTTTACGGGTGCCGTTCATCGCGGTTGGCCCGAGAATAAAGCCAGGCAGCCAGAGCCGCGTGCCTGTCACCGGACTGGACCTCTTCCCCACCCTGGCTGAGTTGGCGGGTTACGCGAAGCCGCTGCCCAAGTCCCTCGATGGTGGCAGCCTGACAAGGCTGCTCCGCAACCAGGGCCAAGGCGCAGTGCAACGCTCAAATTCATTCCTTCTGTTTCACCAAGCCGTCGCCCGCACCGCGCAGACGGCATTGATCCATGGCGACTATAAACTGGTCAAAACCTGGAGAGGCAATCGCCTCGAGTTATTCGATCTTTCGAAAAGCGTCGAGGAAGACATTAACCTCGCAGAAAAACTCCCGGACAAGACAGAGAAATTGCATCGGTTAATGACCGGCTACTTAGATAATGTCGGCGCTGAAACCCGAAAGATCACCACCAAGAAAGCCAATCAGTAGCGACATGAAACACTTCCCACTCACAATAATCGTAGCCGTGCTCTTGGTGGTGTGTGAAGTCGCAGTCAACAGAAAGATCGACTTAGGAGGCTGCTAAAACTAATATTAGGACAGGTAATCCATACTGTGTCGGATAGATTAATATGAAAATACCCCTTACTTGTGCTTTTATTATAATTCCGTATTTTTCCTGTTTTGCTGAAATTACAGGTTATTGGAACTTCAATTATTCTCTAAAGGCAACCATTGGTGAAAACCTCGAATGGGCTTGGGAACAGGGCGATGCCGCTTTTGGGACAACCGACACGTTCGCGATTCCGGGTATTCAGGGGAAATCTGTAAATGTCTTGAAATTCGCAGATTCAGATGAATTCAGTGCCTTTTCAGGCATTGAAGTATACGTTGGAGCCGAACTTGATGAGGATAACTGGCTTTTCAACGAATACTCTATCATTGTCGATATTCTTTATCCTGAAACTTCCTCCACCGGCACAAGAGCAATTGTGTCAAATGCACCCATCGAGCAGGCAAGTGTAATTATTAATGGTGAGGGAAAAATCGGAGGAACCAGCTTTTATGGTGAAATACTGGCGAACAACTGGTACAGGATTGCGATAGTGGTGAGTCACTCCAGTAATAACATCAACTATTATCTGGACGGTAAAAAGGTTGGACAAGAAGCCATTGGGGGCCTGATTGATGGCGAAGGAGAGCATTCGCTGGGGGATTTCTTTTATTTGTTCACAACCGATGGACTGTCCAAGGGCGGTTACATCAGCAGTGTGCAATTTCATAATCTGGCACTTCCAGATTCTGTAGTTAGTGATTTAGGGGGTACCACCAAATTATATGAGCCGGCGGACATCACCCTCCCCGGAGATGAGGTTGTGCCGACCTCGGACAACAGTCCGGGTAATGAGCAGGCGCCGAATGCGATAGATGATAACCCTGCCACGAAGTACCTGAACTTCGACAAGGTGGATACGGGTTTGACCATCACGACAGATGGTGGAGTGGTGACCGGCTTGGCGTTGACATCGGCCAATGACGCGCCTGATCGGGATCCAGCGAACTATATTCTGTCGGGGTCAAATGATGATGGAGCAACGTTTACCGAGATAGCATCAGGAGATGTTCCTGAATTTGTGGAAAGGTTTAAGCGGCAGACGGTAAGTTTTGAAAATGACGTGGCCTACAC
>Ga0208391_1000687_pt1 | contig 17587 bp, 17 predicted proteins | sample Knorr_S23_td_Bot_FD_185612 | JGI IMG/M metagenome (GOLD analysis project Ga0208391, IMG submission 185612) | Marine microbial communities from Southern Atlantic Ocean transect - Knorr_S23_td_Bottom_ad_3770_LV_A (SPAdes) (version 2) | ecosystem: Environmental > Aquatic > Marine > Oceanic | place... | reverse complement strand
TGCTGTTTACGAAACAGCTGCTCTGCCACTGAGCTACACCGGCCCGGCCGCGGCAAATATGCGGCTGCCGCAGCAATTATCTTAGCATATGGCCGTGCCTGGGAACCCTGGTCCGGCGTCGTTTCGGGCGAGCAAACCGCCTGCCAGGGGTTCCAGTCAAAGCCGTTGATCACCAGGAATACGACTGGCTGACCAGGTCGGCGCCCTCCCGCATCGAGGCTAGTTTCATCCAGACGATGTCCTTGTCCACCCGGCTGGAGCCTGCCGAGGTGTCGAACCCGCAGTCGGTCCCGGCCATGACCCGGCTCGGGTCGCCGCCCACCGCGTCCACCGCCAGCCGCAGCCGGTCGGCAACGACTTCAGGGTGCTCCACGTAATTGGTCTTGGTGTCGATGACCCCGGCCACCAGCAGCATGTGCTCCGGCAGGGGAAAACGCTGGTATACCTTGTACTCGTGGGCGTGCCGGGGGTTGGCCATCTCCATCACCAGCGCTCCGACGTTGGCCTCGTAGACCAGCGGAAGAATGTCCTCTAAAGGCACGTCGTAATGGTGGGGGCCTTCGGTGTTGCCCCAGCAAACGTGGAGCCGCACCTGCTCCCGTGGGATGTTGCGGATGGCGTGATTGATAGCCGCGATGTGCAGCGCGACCACCTCTTGAAACGCTTGTAATGGCTCATCTTGGTAGGCCACGTGCCGTTCCATGGCCAGGTCCGGGCAGTCTAATTGCAGGACGACCTCTTGGTTGGTGATGATCTCGTATTCCTTGCGCATCTCCTCCGCCAGCGCCATCACGTATTCTTCGTGGCTGGCGTAGTGGGCGTTGCCCAGAGTGAGGGCGATGATCCCCGGCGACGCCGCGCTCATGAAAAGGTCCTTGTGGGCGGAGCCAGTCTCGTTCACGCCGTTGACCAGACCGTCCAACTCACGCTCCGCCAGGTCGGGGCGCTGGTATTCCAGGGGTCCGGTGCATTGGGGCATGTCCCGCATCAGTTGCACCGCCCGGGGACGGGCGATGCCGGGGAATTCGTTCTGGTCCTTGAGACCACGCCTGGTCCAGGAGCCACCGAACCCCGACATGCGCTGGGTAACGTAGGTAGAGAAGCTAACCCGCGACTGCTCGCCGCTGTTGACCACGTCGATTCCGGCCGCGCCCTGCTTTCGAATCACATCCAAAGTTGATTCATCAGCCAGCCGTTCCAGGGCAGATTGGTCCACCGACTCTCCCCGGGCGACGGCGGCGAGAAGCTGGACCAACTCGTCTGGCCTTGGGAGGCTGCCGGTGTGAGTGGTGAAGATACGGCCTTGGCTTTGTTTCATGGTTTTCGTTCTGGGGTTGGTTCGCGGGTATTAGTTTGGCTTGGCCGAATATGTCACCCTCATCCTATCCTTCTCCCCGGAGGGAGAAGGGACAATTGTCTTCCTCGAGTGAGGCTATTCGAAGCGGCTGGGCCGGTAGCCGGATAGTAGGTCTACCTCTGCTCCGTCGGCGATCTCCATGGTGGCCAATTGGGCCATCAGTGGGGCCAGCGTAACACCGCTGTGGGTCAAGGCGAGATAGATGTTAGGGGCTTTGGGCGAGAAGCCAAGCACCGGAAACCCGTCCAACGGCATGGGCCGGTAGCCCACGGGAACGGGGACGGCAGAGGAACCTTTCAGGGCGGGTACATACTCGGCCGCCCGTGCTAGGAGTTCATCGGCGTGGCCTTGAGAGTCATCTCTGGCCAGGCTCTCCTGGGACCCCTCGCCGATCATTGCTGAGCCGTCCAGGCATTGGCGCAGGTGAATCTCTGGCCGGCCTGGCTCCAGAGGAGGGGCGTAGATCACTGAGACGTTGGCAAGCAACGGCTGCGGGATGGGGTTGGTCCGAATCACCACGCCCGGACTGTCTTGCTGTGGGATGAATATCCCGGCCATGGCCGCCAATGGGGTGTTGTCCAAACCGCCGGCCAGCACCACAACGTCTGATTCGATGCTTTCCCCGCCCGCTACGACAGAGGCGGAACCGGAATCGGCTTGCAGGCTAGTAACTTCGGTTTCCAGCTTGACGGTGGCGCCGTGCTTGGCCGCCGCCCGGATGCAGGCTTCGGCCGCCAGAGTCGGTTCCACCATGCCGTCCAAATCGCAGTAGATGGCCGCGGTGACGTCGCCAAGAGACAAGGCGGGCTCCAGTTGGGCCGCTTGGGCGCCGTCTAGCATCTGGCAAGGGTAGCCCCAGGCTTGGAGCTGGGCGGCGCGAGACTCCAGTTCGGCGGCGCCCTCAGCCGTGGCGGCCCATTCCATCTGGCCGCCCCAGCGAAGTCCGACGTCGACGTCAAGGCCTTTTGCGAACCGCTCCCACATGCCCAGCGACCGGCGGTTGAAGTTGTGGTAGGGGACTGGGTGCTTGGCGGTGGCATTGATCCAAGCGAAAGAGTGGCTGGTTGCGCCGCCACCAGGCCGGCCTTTGTCGATGACGGTTACCGCCGCGCCACGCCGGGCCAGGGAGTAGGCGATGGCGGCGCCCACTATGCCGGCGCCGACCACAGTTACGCTGGGTGTTTTTCGGGAAGAACCGATCGACATAAACAATCCTCAGGCCAGATGGGCCTACCGGCCCTATTATCCGGTCTAAGGTTAGGAAGACTCAAGGGTTTGCGCCTTTCGCATCTATATCTAAAGTTAATGGTAATGCTGAGAATACCAATTGCGGCTAGCTTTTCACCTAAACGGACGTCGAAAATATAGAGGCGGAAATAAGGTCTAACCTCCCCAATTGTCCGGGTACCAAATTTTACTCGAAATATTCAGACTGAAATCTGAGGAAGCGGGTCCGCTATTTTCTGATGTTGATCAACAAGATTAACGCCACGATCAATGCGATCAGGGGCGTAAACAGAAGAAATCAAGATTTGGCCGCGGAACGAGCGGCATATGCCGAGATTGGCCGTATCTCCGGCATTCCGTTCAGCGTGGCCAATGTTTATGAGAGGTTCGCTAAGCAGGTCGCTAAAATCATCCCGTTCGACCTGATCGCCATCACCCAACTAGACGAGGAACGAGACACGTTTACCGTTCTGTACACCCTTGGGATGAAAGTGACAGGTCTGGGAGAAGGAGAAACGGTATCCCTAAAGGACTCTATCGTGGTGTCTGAGGTCAAGGCTTCCCAAGGAGCGATGCGAACAGACCATCACCCGGAAGGAGGGTCGATCGCCCAATCGTTGGTTGCAGCCGGCCTCCTGTCCCGAATAGCCACGCCATTGATCGCGAATGACAAGGTCGTTGGCACTCTCCATCTGTCTTCAAGCGTTCCATACGTCTACGGCGATGCAGACCTAGCGAGATTGGAGATCGTTGGTAACCAGATAGCGGGCGCGATCGCCAGTGGGATCCTGCTCCAAGCAGAGCGGGACCGCGCCAGCCAGTTGAAATCCCTTTATGAAGTTGCGGCCATCATTGCTCAACCATTAAGTTTCGAAGTGAAAGCCCAGAAAATCGTTGAAGAGTTAGTGGTGATTGCAGATGCGGACCGCGTCGTTTTAAGGAGGACCGATCAAAGCCTTGAAAACTTGATATTGGTGGCTGCGTCGGGCCCCGGAGCGATTGAATTTCAGCCGTCACTGAAGATCACAAACGCCAATTCCGCCACCCATGAACCCTATCGGACGGGAAAGCCAGTGTTAACCAACGAGTACCAATTGTTCCCCGATGCACAGCCAACCCTTTTGGCCCAAGGGGTGGAATCGATATTTTTCCTACCTATTACATCGGGAACTCGCCGGCTAGGGTCACTGAGCGTTGCGTCTAGAACCGCTAATCATTTTGACGAAGGCCATATCGAGTTGATCAAGGCGTTCTCCAATGAGATCGGGACCCTTCTCGACTCGGTTGAACAGGATGCAAAACTCCAGGAGTCAAAAGAGGAATCAGAAGCCTTGGGCCGGGAACTAACACGATCGAACCGAGCCTTAGAGAGTCATTACGCCGTGTCCCAGGTTTTCAGCGAAGGCGGAACATTTAGCGACAAAACCACGGCGGCGCTCGAAAAATTGGTAGCGCTTACCGGCGCTGATTGGGCAACTTTCAGGCTGACGAAACCGACAGGACCGGGGCTCCATCTGGCCGCAGCCGCCGGTCCGGCCGTGGAGCAATACCCACCGATACCGGTCCTCACAGTCGACCACGCCATCAGCACGGCGGCCTTCACTGAGAGCCGGGTGATCGTAACCGACGATTACGCTGCCGTGCCGACCGCCTCCAAATTTTTGCTCAGGATGGGAATGGAGTCTTTGATTTTCTTGCCGGTCAGAGTTGGGGACCGTACGGTCGGCCTGGTTACCGTGATCTCCAAGAAAAAGAGTGCTTTCAATGAGGAAATGATAGACCTCATAACTTTCGTTGTGGAGAGGCTTGGCCTGGTCGTGGAAAACTCCTTGCTCCATGACGAGTCCGAAAAATCGCACCTGGAGATGCAACTATTAGCAGAGGAACTGGCCGCTTCCAACGAACGGGTCGTTGAGGCAAATCAGCGACTGGAAGAACGTGTCCAGGTCCGGACTCAAGAACTTGAGGCCGCAACGGAACGGGCGATGAGATCGGAGAAGTTGGCGATAATCGGGCAGTTATCAGGCGGTATCGCCCATGACCTTCGAAATCCTCTGGGGACGATCAGTAACGCGGCTTACCTGGCCAGACGCAAGTTCGCCGCGGGATGGTCCAGTGAAAACAATCAGAAAATAACTGAAATCTTAGAGCTGATCGACAGCCAGGTTGTCCGGGCGAATAATGTCATTTCGAACCTTTTGTCATACGGTTCAGGCCGGGAAATTTTCCTTTCGCAGGTCCAGATCGGTGATATCTTCAATGACTTGATGTCCAGTTTCGTGCTACGCGACGATATTGATTTTTCTATGGCCACCGAGCCTGATTTGCCCCCGATATTAGGCGATTCTTCTTATTTGATTCGAGCGCTGCAAAATCTGGTTTCGAACGCGCAAGAAGCCATGGAGACCGGGGGGCAGGCTCTGTATATCCACCAAGGGAATGAAAGATGCGGTTGAGATCGTCATCTCTGACACGGGGTCAGGCATCGCCCCGGAGAATATCGAGAAGATCTTTGACCCGCTATATTCGGGAAAATTAAGCGGGACGGGGCTGGGTCTCGCGATCTGCCATGAAATAATCAGCAAGCACTACGGCTCGATATCGGTCGAGAGCGAGCTTGGGACAGGAACTTCTTTCACGATTCGGCTGCCGTTCGCGGTCCAAGATGACTACGAGTTAACGGCTCGGGCGACGGTCTGATCAGGTCCTAGACTGGGGCGAGCGGTTTGAAGTGACCGCTACCGAGCTTTGGCCTTGGACCAATCCTCGGCTTTGGCGTGCTCCCAGCCAGCCAAGTCAGCGTGGTATCCGCGCATCTCGTCAGAAAGCACGTCGATGAAGTTCCGCACCGCCTGCCCCAGGAACTTGCCTTTGAGGGTGCAAACGCCAATCACGGAAGGCTCGAAGATGTGGTCCAAGCGCACCACGCCTAGCCGGTCGTGGTCTTGCGAGTGGAGAGTAAAGTCGGCGCATACCGCAACACCCATGCCGGTCTCAACATAACGTTTGATGGACTCGGTGTCGTCCAAGGCCAGCACCACGTCCCAGGCTACGCCCTGGTTCCTAAGCTCTTGCTCCACCTTTTGGCGGGTCAAGCTCTCGGGTCCAGAGAGGATCATCGGCCAAGGAGAAAGGTCCTGCAAGGTGACGTTGGTCTGCTCCAACAACGGGTGGCCCAATGGGGTCATCAGGACAACGTCGAAATTGAACAACGCCTGAAAATCAAGGGCCTGGTCATCCAACGGCGGCGTGGCGCAGAAAGCCAGATCTACTTCGCCCGACCGCACCAGGCGCAATAGCGGGGTATAAGGCCTGGCGAGAAGTTGGATGCGAACATCGGGGTAGCTCTTCCTGAAAACCTGGATCCCCGGAGGAAGGTGGTGCATCACCAGGTCTGGGTAGGCGCCGACCACGAAGGACCCACGCCGCTCGCTGTAGTTCATCTGCGTCTTAAGCGCGTCCACCGCCTGGACCACGGGCGTAACCAACTCCAATAGGATCGAGCCCTCGGATGTAAGCTGAATCGGCCGCTTTATACGGTCGAATAAAATTATCTCAAACTCGTCTTCCAGCTTTCGGAGGTGGGTGGTCACCGTTGGCTGGCCCAATGACAGTGTGCGGGCCGCTTTAGAGACGCTCCTAAGCTGCGCAACGTGGTAAAAACTGACAAGTTGCCGCAGTTCCATGTGGCATTGCCTCCCCCTTTGGCATCACGGTCGCCAATATAACATATCATTCAGCGCAAGGGTAGTAGGACTGAGATACCTAGAAATTCTAATTTCTGCAGCGGTTTTCCAATATTGGAACTGGGCCGGTAGAAAGCTATACTGGGCGGCGGCCAGATCACATAAAACCTAAAACGAAAAAGGGAGTGCGTTCAAGTGCGCAGGACGCTGGAAAGACCCGCGAAGATCACGCCGGATGGAGACGACGGCTATTTTGAGGAGATGACCAAGGCGGTATTCCGCGCCGGGTTCAGCTGGCCGGTGATTCGGGAGAAGTGGGACGGCTTTGTGGAGAGCTTCGAAAAGTTCAACCTAGGCCGTGTGGCGTCTTACGGGCCCGACGACCTAGAGCGTCTCTTCGAGGACCGGAGCATCGTCCGCAACCGAAGGAAGATCGTGGCTACTGTGGAGAACGCCCGGACGATGCTCGATTTCATCGCGGAGCACGGTTCTTTTCACGCCTATTTGCGGTCTCTGGACCACTTGGACTACTACACCCGCGTCAAGGTCCTAACCCGGCCGTTCATGGGCCTGGGCAGGACCTCCGCTTTCGTCTTCCTCCACTGCGTCAATGAAGAGACCCCGGACTGGCAGGACAGGTAGACTCGCTAGCGGCCCTCCTTGATGAAGTCGGCAACCTTCTCGCCGATCATGATGGTGGTCGCGTTGGTGTTGGCTCGGATGCAGTCGGGCATCGACGATGCGTCGGCCACCCGCAGGTTCTCGACGCCGCGCACGTGGCAGAACTGGTCCAACACGGCCATGGGATCGGAATCCGGACCCATCTTGCAGGTGCCGGAGATATGGTGAGAGGTCCCGATATTCCGCATCAGCCAGGCGTTCAAAGTCTCGTCTGATTCCATGTCAGCCTCGGTGGGGTTCACCATGTCTAGGAGCAGATCGCTGAAGCTGGACTGCTCGCAGATCTGGATGCACAGCCGCACAGCCTCCCGCATGCGCCGCAGGTCTTCCTCCTCTTGGAAGTAGTTGTAATTCAAGAAAGGCTGGACGTGGGGATCGGTGGAAGTCAGCTTCAACTCACCCTTGCCCAGGGCTAGCTGCAGGCTGGCGCTCATCCCGATGTAGTTCCCGTCGTCGTCGATCTCTACCTGAGCGGGACGGTGCTCGCTGGTCATGAGCATGGGGCTGATCTGCATGTCGTTGCGTACGTTGGAATCCTCCACGGTATAGCGCAGGCCGACCTGGATCACCGGCGCCTGGACATCGGGCTTTTCTCCCACGGCCCGGTAAAGCACGGCGGCGGAAGGATGGTCGCGCAGGTTCTGGCCGACCCCCGGAGAGTCGTGGACCACTTCTATACCCAAGGACCTGAGGTGTTCGGCGGGTCCGATTCCTGAAAGCATCAGCAACTGAGGGGATGCCACCGCTCCGCTACAGACGATGATTTCTTCTCCCTCCACTGTGAATACCTCGCCTCCGCTTTCGGCTTCGATGCCCACGGCGCGCTTGCCTTCGAATAAGATGCGCCGGGCGGTGACGCTGCCACGGATGTTGAAATTCAACCGGTGCCGGGCCATGTCCAGATAGTTCAGAGCGTTGCTCATGCGCACGCCGTCGATTGTGTTCCTGGCTCTGGGAGAGACGCCGGTGGACTCGGGGTGGTTCATGTCTTCGTCGATCTCGTACCCCACGTCAACGCAGGCTTGCTCGAAGGCCGTGGCGTAGGGCAGCCACTCGCTGCGGGGGTAACGCCGCACGGGCACCGGGCCATCGGAGCCGTGGAAGTCTCCACTGAAATCCAGGTCGGTTTCCAGTTTGTTGAAGTAGGGCAGGACCTTGGTGAAGGCCCACTCGTCATTGCCCATCGCGGCCCAGCCGTCATAGTCCTCGGGTATGCCCCGGAAGAGCACCTGTCCGTTGATGGCGCTGGAACCGCCGGTGGCCTTGCCTCTGGGGATGGTCAGGTTGGGTTGCTCCGGGGTCACCTGGGCCTTGTAGTCCCAACTGTGCGGGCCGTAGGCCGACAGCCACACGTTGTTGCCGAACTTGATGTCGTCGGGTAGCTGCTCAAAGACGGGATAGTCGGGGCCTGCTTCCAGCAGCAGCACCGACTTGGACGAATCTTCGGATAGACGCGTGGCGATGGTGCACCCAGCGGAACCGCCACCAACCACGATGTAGTCGTATTTCATGTCTCTAGCCTCCTGAATGTTACCCGAGAACGAACGCTCCTGGATTTATTGAGGCCATGATAATACAAGAGGATAGGGAACGCACGCGAGGTAGATGCGGAGATGGTGGCCGATGATTTCTTGTAAAAGAAGCCCTATTCCAACTCGATCAGCGGGTCGTTGGTGCGGACGGTATCCATGGGCTGGACCATGATCTCTTTAACGACGCCGTCGCGGTGGGCGCGGATGCTCTGCTCCATCTTCATCGCTTCCACCACGCACACTTCCTGGCCGGCAGTGACCTGGTCTCCGGGCCGGACCATGATGGAGATCACGCGTCCGGATAGAGGGGAGGAAATGATGTTTTCCGGTCCGCTGGTTCCTGAGCCACGGGTGGGAGGGGGAGGGACAACGATGCCAGGGGTCTGGGTGTGGCCGCGGCGGGGACGAGCCGGGGGTGTGCTGGGCAGGCCTTCGACCTCAACCAAGAAGGTCTCACCTTCGACCGTGACCTCGACCGGTGAATGGGTCAGTTCACCGACTTCGACGTTATACCAGTTCTCGCCAACCTTGATCCGGAGTGTGGTTACTGCCAACCCCGGTTCCCCAGTGTGCGGGAGAGGAGTTGCTCCCGGCGCCCGTACAGACGCCACGGACTGAACGCGGCCGGCGCCACGGGCTGAACCGACTTCATGGCCATAGCCAGCGAGACGCCGATGGCGGCTGCGATCTCGCGTTCGCCGTTCTCTTGACCGTTCGGATGGCCGTTGGCCTGGCCGTTCTTGTGCCCGTTGCCGTTCTTATGCATCTTTCCGTTGGCGCATTTATTTTGAGCGCGAATCTGAAATTCTTCGATCCAGATGGGCATGGAGCCGGTGTGGTGGTTGGCCGCCATAAATTCCTTGGTGGCCAATACATCTCGCAGCAGTGGGACGTTGCACTTAACGCCCTCCACTCGGAATTCCAATAGGGCCCGTTGCAGGGTTTTAATCGCCTGATTCCGGTCCTCTCCCCAGGCCATTATCTTGGCCATGAGGGGCTCATAGTCTAAACCAACGGAATATCCATTGCATAGCGCGGAGTCGATTCGGATATTGTCACCCACAGGCTCATGAAGGTCTGTGATATCGCCGGCGTCAGGCATGAAAGTTTCCGGGTCTTCAGGGTAGACCCTCACCTCGATTGCGTGGCCGTTGACCGAGACATCGTCCTGGGTGATGGGCAGCTTTTCTCCGGCGGCAACCAGCAATTGCAATTCCACCAAGTCCAGGCCGGTTACCAGCTCGGTCACGCCGTGCTCCACCTGGAGCCGGGTGTTCATCTCCAAGAAGAAGACGCTGCCGTCGGCCGACACCAGGAACTCAACGGTGCCGGTGCTGGTGTAACCGATGAAATTCCCCAGCTTGGTCGCCAGGCTGCAGACCCGCCGGCGTAGCCGGGGCGTCAATTTGGCCGATGAGGGAGTCTCTTCCACCAATTTCTGGTTGCGCCGCTGTACTGAGCAGTCTCGCTCGTACAGGTGGACCAGATTGCCGTGCTGGTCACCGATGAGTTGGACTTCGATATGGGAGGCGTCTTTCAGGTAGCGCTCGAAGAACAACCGGGAACTGCCGAAGGCGCTCTCCGCGACCTGCCGGGTGCGCTCGATCAGTGGCATCAGTTCTTCTTGGGACTCGATGATATGGATGCCGATACCGCCGCCGCCTTCGGCCGCTTTGACCATCAGCGGGAAACCCAACTCCCAAGCCGTGGTCGCGGCGTGTTCGTTGGCCACGGCTTCGTCCGTTCCTGAGAGGATGGGGAGTCCGGCTTCCCGGGCCAGCTTGCGGGAGCGGATCTTGTCGCCCATCTTTTCCATGACGTCCGGGTCCGGCCCGACAAAACAGATGCCCGCCTCCTGGCAGAGACGGGCGAAACCAGCGTTTTCAGAGAGGAAACCGTATCCGGGATGGACGGCCTGGGCGCCCGACGCCTTGGCGGCGTCGAGTATCTTGCCCATGTTTAGATAGCTGTCATGAGGGGGAGCTTCGCCGACTAAGTAGGCCTCGTCGGCCATCTTGACGTGGAGAGCTTCCTGGTCAACCGTCGAGTAGATGGCGACGGTTTTTATCCCCAACTTCTGACAGGTGCGAATGATTCGGCAGGCGATCTCGCCCCGGTTGGCAATCAATATCTTGGTAAACACTATTTACCCTTCGTATCAAGGAACGGTAGCCCTAAATTTGGGAGTGAAACCACGGGCCCCGCTCAAAAATGAGCCATAAGCCCTAGATGTATACCTCAGGAAGGGTCTCACTGTTAAGGCGTTCCAAGAACGAGTTAGAGCGAATTTCCTTACCCAACCAGTAGCTGACGGTGGTGGAAAGCAGGCTCTTTAGCTCGGCAGCCAGGCTGTCGTCCAGTGACAGTTTACAGGATTCGGCGATCTCGCTTCGTTCCAAGAGGCGAAGCACTTTTAGTGCACGGAGGGAGAGCGGGCGCAGATGGGCGTCGTCTGGGTGGCAGTCCAGGCATAGGGTGCCTCCCACGTTGGGGCTGAACCGGTGGGCGTTGGGTTCCAGTTCCACTCGGCATTCCACACAGTGATACAACTCCGGCATGAGCCCAGACACCTGCAACAGATGGAACTCAAAGAACCGCAACGGCATGTCCGACGCCGGGTCGGCTTCTACGGCCTGTAGGGTGTCGATCATCAGCTGGTAAAGACTGGGGTTGGGGCTCGCCTCGGCTCCGAACCCGTCAACTATCTCCGCCAGGTATTGGCCCTTGGCGATGGCGGTTAGGTTTTCTTTCAGTTTGGAGAAGCCCTCGATCACCTCCGCCTGTGTGATGATGTCCATGCTGCGGCCGTGGGCCATGGACATCTTCACCGCGGTCAGCGGCTCCAGGTGACCGACCAGCCTGCTGGTCGACCGCCGGGCGCCCTTACCCACAGCCCGTACCTTCCCCTGGTCTCTGGTGAACATGGTGACCAGCAGGTCGGCTTCACCCAGCGGGGTATAGCCGAGGATGATGGCTTCGCAGCGGTAGGTCCTGGGAGGGGCCATGGGTCCAGCTCCGGCTTAGTTCTCTTGACTTAGATTTCTTGCCGACCAAGGAACGCCCGGCTCAAGGTGGTCTCGTCGGAATATTCCAATGAGCCGCCCACGGGCAGGCCGCGGGCGAGGTGGGTGATCTTCAGGTCGTCCCGGCCCTGATGGCGGCGGATGTACATCGCGGTCGCCTCGCCCTCCAGAGTGGGGTTGGTGGCCACGACCATCTCAACCAAATCCGGCCGGGCCAGCCGTGAGAAAAGTTCTTTCAGTTTCAACTGGTCGGGCCCGATCCCATTGATCGGCGATATTACCCCATGTAGTACATGGTAGAGGCCCCTAAAGCTCCTTGTGCGTTCCATGGCCAGCACGTCCAGCGGTTCTTCGACCACACAGATTATGGTCTGGTCGCGGCGTGGGTCTGAGCAGACCTGGCATGGCGAGGCGTCGGTCAGGTTCTGGCATTCCTCGCAGAAGACGATGTTCTGCTTCACTGAGGTCACGGCGTCAGCCAGGGCGTAGGCTTCGTCATCGGGCAGCCGAATGATGTAGTACGCCAGACGCTGGGCGCTCTTGGGGCCAATGCCCGGCAGCCGGTTCAATTCCTGCACCAGCCGGGCCAGGGAAGGGGCAGCTCCGGAGATGTTCTCTTGAGTCATGTTGAGTAGGCGGCCGGTGTGATACGTTCCCTAAAGTCCCGGGATATTCATGCCGTCGGTTACCACGCTCATCTTCTGGGCGGCCAGTTCCTGGGCTTTGGTTGATGCGTCGTTGACCGCGGCTAGGACCATGTCTTGGAGCAGGTCCACCTCTTCCGCGGCCTCAGGCTCGATGGTCACGGACTCCACGATCTGCTTGCCGGTCATGACGACTTTCACCGCACCGCCGCCGGCGCTGCCTTCGACCGTCATGGTCTCCAGCTCTTCCTGAATCTTCTGGAGTTGGGCCAGTTGCTTCTGCGCCTGACGCATCATGTTGCGGTTCATTATTCGATCTCCTCTAGGACTCTGGCGCCCATGCCCAGGGCCGTGCGGACCAGGGAACTCTGTTGGGCGGTCTTGGCTGTATTGGCGGTGGCCCCCACCCCGTTGGCCATGGTTAGGCGGAACTCGTAAGCGGCTCCGAACGACTCGGCAACCGCCTCGCTCACCTGACGGCGGGAACCGGGGTCTTCCATCTCTTCTTGCATCCGTTCCAGGTTGGCCTTGTTGGAGAAGCCCAACACCAGGGTGTTTCCTTCCAAGATGACAGCGTTGGCTTTGCAGTCTCGGAGCAGGGCCCCCAGGTTGTATTTCTTACCTTTGTGCCGGTTGAGCACTTTGATCGCCGCAAGCCATTGTACGCCCAGTTCGGATATCGGCGCGGCGTCCGGGGCCGCCCTCCGTTGCCCAGTAGGCTGGCCCTGTGTACTGGCCGCGGGCCTTGCGGCGGCAGGTTCCGGAGCGCGCCGCTGTGTGGGCGGTGGGCCGCTGGGGGCACTGCCCGGTTGTGGCCTGGCCGCGGCCCGTGTGGGCGGAGTTGCAGGAGCCGCTTGGGCCACCGGTGGGGCGGTGTCTTCGCAGATCTCCACGACAGCCAACTCCAATGGGAGCGTCGATGGCGAGTCGTAGCGCATATTCACATCGCCCCAGATCTTGAGACTCCTGATGATTCGCCATGACGGGAGGTTGACCACCAACTCCTTTAGCTGGTTGGTGACATCCTCAGAAAGGTCCACGGCGTCCTCTGAGCCCCATTGCAGGTGCATAACGGCCCTGAGCAACTCGATGGTCTGCCGGTGCAATTGGCGTAGGTCAGTGCCGCTCCAGGCGGCGCGGTTCACCGCCGACAGCCCGGCCGAGGTATTGCCCATGAGCAGATATTTGACCAGTTCCAGGGAGCTTTCGCCGTTGTCCAGACCTAATAGTTCTTCCACCTGCTTCAGAGTCACGCCGTCGGTCCCGCTGGTGGAGGAGACCACCAACTGCTCCAACAGGTTCTCCGCGTCGCGCAGGCTTCCCGCGGCGTGGCGGGCCACCAGCCGCATGGCTTCTGGATCAACGCTCACACCCTCGGCTTCGGTGATATCAGCCAGCCGCCCGTAGATCTGTTCTGAGGGTATGCGGCGGAAGTCGAAGCGCTGGCACCTGGATATGATCGTCGGCAGGATCTTGTGGGCATCGGTAGTGCACAGAATGAAGATGACGTGGGGAGGCGGCTCTTCCAGTGTCTTCAGAAATGCATTGGAGGCCGCTTCGGTCAGCATGTGGGCTTCATCAATGATGTAGACCTTGCGCTGACCCTGGGCGGGGGCGAAGTTAACCTTCTCCCGAATGTCGCGTATCTCGTCGATCCCCCGGTTGCTGGCGGCGTCCAGTTCGATGATGTCCATGTACTGGCCGCTGTTGATCGTCTGGCAGGGCTCGCAGGCGTTACAGGGGTCGCCGTCCTGGAGGTCTAGGCAGTTCACCGCTTTGGCGATGATCCGGGCGGTTGTGGTCTTGCCGCTGCCCCTGGGGCCGCAGAACAGGTAGGAGTGGGCAACCCGCCCCTGCTTGAGGGACTGGCGTAGTGTGCTGGAGACATGTTCCTGTCCGACCAGCTGACTGAAGCTGGAAGGCCGCCACTTGCGGTAGAAAACCTGGGCGGTGGAGGCAGGATCGGTTATGGCCTGGCCGGTCATTGCAGGTCGGTCTCCATCATGATTAGTCTTGCCATTTACGTCTTCACGTTAAGTCTTGATGTTAAGTTTCGTCAGGGCTGTGCGTTCTTTGGCCTGCATCAGTTCGGTCTCGTCAGGTTCCAGATGGTCATGTCCCACAAGATGCAGCACTCCATGTACTACCAGAAGGGCCAACTCATGTTCAAGGGGTTCGCCACGCTCTTCCGCCTGACGTTGCGCCTGCGGGTAGGACACAATCACCTCTCCCAGGGGAGAATGTTCGCCGGGTGGCATGACAAAATCAAAATCCCCCGTCTCGACTGAATCACTGAGCGGTCCCGCTTCGCCTTCCCAGTGGCCGGGATGTTCCGCTGAGAATGACAGCACATCTGTTACCTCGTCCAGTCCACGAAACTGGGCGTTCAGGCTGTGGACGGTCTCGTCGTCGGTGATGACCAGGCTCATCTGCACCGCCTCCGTACCCTCCAGCGCCACATCCAGGGCTGCTTGCACTATTCCGAGGAGCCAATCTTCGGGCGATGTGCCCTGATCATCCCCTAGGATATCGCTGAGAATCCTGCCGGAAAAGGGCTCGTCCACGGATAGATAGACCTGACGGTCTTGCTGGCTGTTCAAATACGAATCCCGAGCCTGAAAAGGGCCGTTTTCGATTGAATGAGATGGTGAATCAGACGGTGATCCGAGGCTGAAACAATCATAGCACGGTGGCCGGAATAGGGACAAGAACCGAAGCGCCAGCAGACATAACGTATGCTAGTTTGACCGCGCCGGACGAACCCCGGAGCGATCGACCGCATCACATCGTTGTCCGTTCACGTTCAAGGAGGTCCGGCATTGGCCAATCGTAGAAGACGAAGAAGCAACGCTCGAGTCTCAGCCGGCGCGCGGCAGGGTGCCCAGCAACAGCAGAAGAACTTCATGAAATACGGGCTGGGCGCGTTGGCTTCCATAGCCATAGCGGCTGCGGTCGTATTCGCGGTGGCCTCCAGCAGTGGGAGCAGCGGCGAGGGCGCGAAGGCGCCTGACTTCGAGTTCAGCATGTTCCAAGGGATCGAAGAAGTGGGCTTTCGTAATGGCAACCTGGCCCGCCTCGAAGGCAAGCCCTTAGTCCTGAATTTCTGGGCCGGACTGTGCCCGCCATGCCGGGCTGAGATGCCTCAGTTCCAGTTGTTCTACGAGGAATTCAAGGAAGATATCCAACTGGTGGGCATCGACATCGGGATATTCACCGGTCTGGGCTCCCGCAGCAATGCCGAAGAGCTGTTGCGGGAGTTGGGCGTGACCTATCCGGCAGGTTGGACCGACGACGGCAGCGTCCCCCGCAAGTACGGCGTGACAGCCATGCCGACAACCGTTTTCATCAGTTCTGACGGCACGATCATTGAGAAGAGTGTGGGCGCCATCGACGCCAACTTCCTGGCGCGGGCTTCCCGGGAGTTGTTGGCAGCCGAGGCGGCGATTGGAGCGGACCGCGGCGGCTGAAGATCAGGCTAATGGGCTTTCCACACCTGGTGTTGGAACTCTTCGCCGACCAGTGTGTTAGCCGCGGCGCTTTCGATGTCGATGGCGAAGCAGTGGAATTCGTGCCCGGTCGGCTGGTTGCCGATCTTTTGGAATAAAGCCTTTAGGTAGTCCTGCCGCTCATCTGGGTTCGTGATGTCCATGGCCCGCCCGTACACCTTGAACTCGCCTTTCGATGCCATACGGTCTGAGACGGCGTTGTGGATCGAGCAGCGAGGGTCTCGCAGCAAGTCCAGGGCTTTTTGAGAGCGCCACATCATGCCCAGGTAGAGCTGGCCGTTGTGAAACAGCGGCTCCACGGGCGATATTCGGGGCCACCCGTTCTTCCGGAGCGTGGCGACCATGACCAGACCGTGGCGGTCCAGCCGCTCCTGGCCCAAGGCGGCTAATTCCGGGTCTTGTTGGGCGAACTCTTGCCAGGTCATAAGTCAGATAACTCCTGGGGTTCAACGATCATGGTCAAACTGAATACGCGGGCCGATCGTTCACGACTATTTTGCCTTGACACCTGCCCGGTCACCATATAACATCGCGGCACATTCGGGAGGGCGGTGTTGTTGATTGAGATTTGCTCGTTTGCCCTGGGGCAGCGAGCTTTTTTGTTCCCGATTCCGGCTGGCTGATAAAGCCCCGTCGCCAGCCGTCAACAGTATTACAAATTCAAGCTGAAAATGATTAAATTGTACGGTCGACCCGGCCACGATCGAGTGATGTATGTTCGATAGCATTAACGAGATATCAAACGGCGGAATCGTGCCTAGCGCATGGCTGAGAAAAGCCGTCCACGATGACATCATCTCCAGCGGCAAATATAAGATTCAAGAGGCCAATTTTCAGCCGGCAAGTCTTGACCTCAGCCTCGGCGAGAAAGCATACAGCCTGGTCTGCAGTTTCCTGCCCCTCACCGGCAGCGTAGAGAGCAAGCTCCCCGAGCTACAGATCAGCGAGATCGACATACGGGACGGCGCCATCCTCGAGAAGGGCCGGGCCTATCTGATTCCTCTACTCGAAGAACTTCGCCTGCCCCAAGGCATTCGAGCTAAGACCAACCCCAAGAGTTCCACCGGCAGGCTCGATATCTTCACCAGAGTGATCACGGATTTTAGCGACCAGTTCGATATCATAGCTGACGGCTACGAAGGCCGCATGTACCTGGAGGTGTTTTCCAGGTCATTCACCGTCAAAGTCCAGACCGGACTGTCCCTGAACCAGATTCGGTTGTTCAAAGGGGACCAGGCTTGCAGCCCCGGTGAGCTTCAAGAAGCCCATCAGTCCAAGCCGATCCTGTTCGCCGCGACCGGCCAGCAAGGGCAGTTGACCTCGCCGAATTTCGACAACACCATCGGGCTTAGCGTGGACCTAAAGGGAACATCTGAAGGGATCGGCTTCAGGGCGAAGAAAAATAGCGCCCTGTTGGACCTTTCGCGGATCAATCACTATCATCCAGCGGATTTTTGGGAGCCCGTGTATGCCGACGACGATGAGCGGCTGATCTTGGAGCCTGAAGAGTTCTATCTTTTGTCGTCGGCCGAGAGTGTTGGCATCCCTCCGGAATTCGCGGCGGAAATGACCGCTTATGACACTTCAAGCGGTGAGCTGCGGACTCACTATGCCGGATTTTTCGACCCGGGATTCGGGCACGGCGAGGATGGCCGCTTGGGGGGTATCCAGCCGGTATTGGAAGTAAGGGCACACGACGTCCCGTTCATGATTGGGCCAGGCCAGAAAGTGTGCACGCTTGCCTTTGAGAAGATGCTAGAAGCCCCTGAAGAGTGGTACGGCCCCAAGGTAGGCTCTTCCTACCAAGAGGCGGGCCGAATCCTGAGTAAACACTTCAAACCCGGAGTCTCTACCCGCCAGTTAAAGATGTTTGAGGGGCGCGTGGGGTAGTTGTACCTTCGAAGTTTGGGAATAAAATGAAAGAGGTCAGG
>Ga0208391_1000684_pt1 | contig 17615 bp, 21 predicted proteins | sample Knorr_S23_td_Bot_FD_185612 | JGI IMG/M metagenome (GOLD analysis project Ga0208391, IMG submission 185612) | Marine microbial communities from Southern Atlantic Ocean transect - Knorr_S23_td_Bottom_ad_3770_LV_A (SPAdes) (version 2) | ecosystem: Environmental > Aquatic > Marine > Oceanic | place... | reverse complement strand
AGACAATGGTTCTGTGGTCACACGTGGTGTCCAGAATATGATAAATCGAAAAAGGCTGGCTACAATTCTGGAAGTTCAGGAATTTTTGACAGTGATTGTCAGGCAATCAGGTGAGGTGCTGAGTGTTGAAGCGTCACTGCACAATCTTGTTAAGGAAGAGCCGCTTTGGGCTAAAGTATTTGAATGGTCTAAACCCTGGAGTTTGTGGTAAGAAAATATGTGGAAGACATTTGAAACGCGGATTTTCGGAGACTCCGCAAGGCTCAACAATCATTCATCTTGAACTGATTCGCTAAAAACAGTCAAAAAAGAATAATCATTGCCCAAGGGGCATTAAGCAGATTCAACTCGCAGAAGAGAGAATTTGCAATCTTACTTTTGTTGGATACAAGCCAGGATTTGGAATCTGGCGCACGTTAATATAACGGCGTGTTCCTGTCAATGAAAAGCTCTGAACTTCGTAGCAACGGTTATCGTAGTCAAAGAATACCTCCTCCCGGATGGACTTTGTTAATTTTTTCTTCAGCTCTAACTCCAATCCATGGTGCAGGCCGAATAATCCAAAAATTCGTACCGGCATAACTTGTCCTGTTTTAATCATTTATATTCAGTCGTAATTCTAAACACACCTCTCTGCTAAAGTTCAGACGATTCGTCTCTGAATCTCTTTTGTTTGGAAAATTTCCTATAGACAGCGAGTATCATTTTTTATTTCTTGCAATACAAGAACTGTGCAACAAGATATCTTCAAAGTGGAAGATACTGCTAATTTATTCTTATGTCAAGTAAAAAAAGTATTTTTATTTTTTGTCTGTTTGAACTTAATTCTAAAAACAAATTTGCTTCCTATATTTATTGTTGATTCGTCACAATATCGATGCTGACTTTTAATGTTTCAACTTGATAATGAAAAGTGTCATCGCCTTTGAATCTTGCTCCATTATTGTAAAAAACAAGAGGATTGCATGCTGAGCTTGTTTGGTTTACTATTGATAACGATTTCAATCCAAGAAACTCTGAGTAGATGAAAAACAATTCCCGTCTTTTAACTAATTTTGCAATATTACTTGTTATTTGTATGGGCTCGCTGTTGTTATATGTCTGGACACATTATGATGATTTACGCTCAGAGCAGGCCTACCGCCAAATGTGGTATTTGAATAATAAATATTAAAAAAAGTGGTCAAGTTACATTTATTTATCAAAGAAAATTATGGAAATTAAACTAAGAAAAGCAGACCCTGATCAACTAAAAATTCCTCCTGAGACCATGTCCGGAGTTGTTTTTGGAACGCAATTTACGGATCACATGTTTTGTATGGAATGGGAAGATGGGAAAGGCTGGCATAATGCGGAGATTAAACCTTACGGTCCGCTGTTGATGGAACCTTCCGCGATGGTTTTGCATTATGCGCAAATGGCTTTTGAAGGTCTTAAAGCATACCAGACTGATTCCGGAGAGCACGTACTGTTTCGTCCGCGAGAAAACTTTAAACGCATGAACCGCACGGCCCAGCGAATGTGTCTTCCGGAACTGGATATAGAAGAAGTCCTGGCTGCACTGAAGCAATTGTTGTGTTTAGACTCCGGATGGGTTCCGCACGAATCCGGAACTTCGCTTTATATTCGTCCGACCATTGTGGCGACTGAGGAAGCAATCGGATTGAAAGTTTCTTCTAAATATTTATTTTTCATCATTATGAGTCCGGTTGGCCCCTATTATTCGCAGGGATTTTATCCGGTAAAAATTATGGTTACAGATAAATATGTTCGTGCTGTTCCCGGAGGCGTCGGCTACGCTAAAACAGGAGGAAATTACGCGGCCAGTATCTTAGCAGAAAAAGAGGCCAAAGAAATGGGTTACACACAAGTACTTTGGCTGGATGCGGTTGAGAGGCGTTACATAGAAGAAGTTGGTGCGATGAATATCTTTTTCGTGATCAATGGCGAACTTGTGACGCCACAGTTGACGGGCTCGATTTTGCCTGGAATAACACGAATGTCAGTTTTGGAACTCGGAAAACATTGGGGATTGAAAGTTGCAGAAAGGCGAATTTCTATAGACGAAGTTTTGACTGGAATTAAAGATGGTTCGGTGACAGAAGTTTTTGGTGCAGGTACGGCGGCAGTTATTTCTCCAGTAGGTGTTTTGAGTTACAAAGGAGATGAATGTCAAGTTGGTAATGGTAAAACAGGTTCACTTGCAACCCGCTTTTATGAGCATCTGACTGGAATCCAGTATGGCAAAGAAGCGGACCCGTTTGGCTGGGTTGAACCTTTTTAACTGAATTAAACGGGACCTGAATCTAAATTGAACTTGGAGCTTGAATTACTGACTGTTACCATTTTTGCGTCTGCGGTTCTGCATATCCATGCGGAATATAAGGGTATTCGAAGGCGAGTTTACTTTCTCAAACCGTTAACGATGTTGCTGATTGTCGTCATGGGTTTGAGTTTGCTTCCGGTAAATATTGGCTGGTACCACTTAGCTTTGCTGATTGGACTGTTGTTTTCAATTGGCGGAGATGTCGCTTTGATGTGGCCTTCGGATAAATTTCTGCTGGGGCTGGTCAGTTTTCTGACAGGACATGTTTTCTATATTTCAGGACTGCTTTCAGGAATAGAATTTTCCCTTAGCTGGTACGTCTGGACACCGTTATTATTTTTCGGCAGCATAATGTTTTTGGGACTGCGTTCCGGACTGGGTAAAATGCAGGTGCCGGTACTGGTTTACATTCTGGTAATTCTGATTATGAGCGGAGTGGCATTGGAGCGGCATTTTCAGTTGGCTCTTCCGCAAACATTATTTGCCGCATGCGGAGCAGGTTTATTCTTGCTTTCAGACACGCTGCTGGCCTGGAATCGTTTTCGGGTGAAATTCAAATCCGCGCAAGTATTAATTTTAAGCACTTACTATGCGGCACAGTGGGCGCTGGCGATGTCATTGAGTCAACCGCTTGCTTTTCGATTGAGCTGATTATTTTAAACCATGCAAAATCTATTTAAAAATTATCTTATTCTCCTCAGAAATTTACGCGAGAAAACCCCCCTTTTATTTGTCATGCACGTTTTTTTTGTGGGTGCGGCTGTACTGACATTATTGCTGGTTTTGCTCTCAAGTGGACTGCGTTTGCTGGGTTGAAGTTTTTTATTTTTGCGCTTCTTTGCGCACCCATGAGTCTGATTCTGATTTCAGGAAACTTTTAAAACGCGGTGCGTCAAGGGTTCGCATCGCACGGGCAGCTGAAATCCTGACCTGCGCGTTACGGTGTTTCAACAAATGTGCGGCCAACTGAGTTACTCTCTGAGGATCAGTTTTGGAGAAACCTCTTTTGAAAGCTTCAAATCCACGCCGGGACAGTGCCGCAAAGGATTTTTCCGCGGTAAGCTCCAAAAAGTCCGCAGTCATTTTTGTGGGAAACAAGGCCAAAGCTTCGACTGCTCTAAAACGAAGATAGTTGACCAAAGCTGTATCTCCGGCAATTTCGATCAGCACGCTGTCTGTTCCAACTTCCAGGGATTGAAATGCTTCTGAGTCCAGTTTCCAGTGACGTCCTTCCAGCAGTTCCATAACCTGAGCCTTGTCCGGAGCGGCAACTGCGATTCCTACAAAGTTCCAGATAATAATACAAACGATTAAAAGATGCTTCATGATCCTCCTTTTCTTACAGTGTTGTGTTGCATAATGGGTAAAAATTTACTTTGCAATTGGTGAATACTTTAAAACCTGCTGCTGATGACTGGACAAAGTTTCCTGTTTTTTTCCTGCAGATCGTGATGCAGGGGTCCAAGGCCTCCAAAACATCACATTTTCTCCACCATATCCTTCACATTCTTCGGCAGACATTTTCCCGTTTCTGTCAAAATCCTTGGTACTGTTTAAGCATTCCGCGGTATCAGTCAAAATATCAAATACAGTTCCGCCTGATTCTGTTGTATGAAACAATCCGAGCTGGTGTCCCATTTCATGAGCAGCAGTTTCACCTAACAGTTGTGAATCCAGTGTGCTTCCGGATTTATGAGCAGTGATACTGATCAGCACTCCGTTCCAGGAATTTGCAATTCCCATTGAACCTGGAATTCCTGCTGCATTGCCCAAGTGTTCGGAGTCTGAATAATCCTCAATAAAAAACAAATTGACTGCAGAGGCACTTCCCTGTGAAACAAGAGCGGAAGTTGTTGAATCGGTGAAAGTTCCGGATATTGCCGCATATTGAGAGTCGCTGATTGTGATAGTGCTGTTAATGGTTAGTGTGATTCCATTTGTAGAATAGATTCCGGACATTACACTCAATGTAGCGGTCAGATCACCTGCAGCCCAGGTTGTACCGGTGATGTAGGGCTGAACAACTATTGTTGTAGAAGTTGGAGTGGATCTGGAGCGCAGTGCCAATTTAACACGGTCGTTATTGTAGGCTTTGAACGTCCAAGTACCTGCTTTTGCACTGAAGCTGGGCGACTGCGGTACAAGAACATTGGCATAACCGCTACCTCCAAGGCTTCCACTTGCAACGCCGTTCAAATTTGGTGTTGAAGAAGAACTCAAAATATCTGTTCCATCAGGGTCAGACAATGAATAGAACGCAACCGAGGCATTGTTATCCTTGTGTGTAGACAATAAAAAAGAAATTCCATCTGAAGGCACTACAAAAGATCCTGTAAAATATCCGTCTCCACTATTTGTTTGAGTGATTTCTGACACAGTAAAAGGAGAAGTAGAATTGTCAGCAGTACTTGTGGCTGAAGAGCTGCTCTCTTTTTTAGAGCATCCACTGCCTATCAGCAGAGACGCAGTAAGTAGAATGAAGGCGGCATGGCAGAGATTCAGTTTTATTTTCATGAGTTATTCAATTTATTATTTTCTTTGAATCTCAGTCTGCCTGATACGCCCAATTGGACTGACTACTACTTTAGTGCTGTAATCATCAGTTTCCAGCGTGATGGTGCCGGCCGCGGCAAATCCAAATGCGCTGAATGAAGGCCAGCGGGTGGCGTTGATAGAGGTATTTTCCGGAATTTTTTCCTGTAATATTGTGTCATAATTACCGGCACTTTTGCGCTGCAGCAACAGATTTCCGGATTCACTTTTCAAGCGGTGAGATCTATGCTGAGTCAGTGCCAGCCACTGTGCCTGCCGCAGAGTGTTTTTGAATAGATCAACCGTGTTTACAAACTCAGCCCTGTCCAGAAGAGGAAACAGGGAAACGGAAAGCAAGCCTGTAAGAATTCCCATGATTGTGATGGAAATCAAAATTTCGTATAAAGTAAATCCGCCGGATTTTTTGTCAGTACGCATGTGGATCAATAAATACCTTGAACAAAGTCAGGAATAATATTTTAATGTCAAACCAGATTGACCAGCGCTCGATGTAGTACAAATCACATTCGATACGTTTTTCAAGTGATGTATTACCGCGCCAGCCGTTGATTTGTGCCCAGCCGGTGATGCCTGCTTTGACCTTGTGCCGAAGCATGTAATGTGGAATTTGGCTTTTAAATTGTTCAATAAATACAGGACGCTCAGGTCTGGGTCCGACCAAACTCATTTCGCCCTTAAAGACATTGAAAAGCTGGGGCAATTCATCCAAGCTATATTTACGCAGAAAGATTCCAAATTTTGTACGACGCTCGTCGTTTTCGCTGGCCCAGACAGCACCGGTTTGTAACTCCGCGTCCGAATGCATGGAACGAAATTTTAGGGCATTAAAAGTACGGCCATCAAGCCCCATTCGTTCCTGACCATAAAGAGCTGGTCCTGATGAAGTGAGTTTAATCAGCAGTGCTATCACCATCATCACAGGTGCAAAAAGCACAATTGCGAAAAAAGCTCCGGAAATGTCCAGCAGACGCTTAAGAACTTGATTCCAGCCAGTCATTGGACTTTGCACGATGGTAACAATCGGCATGTCATCAAATGACTCCACTTCTGTGTGCAGTGTTCGGAAAGTTCCCAAGTCAGGAATAATCCGCACATCAACCCATTGCTCAGCCAGCAGTTCTTTCAGTACCGGAAGATAGTGCTGTTCTTCCGGAGAGAGAGCAATAAAAACTTGATCAATTTGTTGTGCCTGAATAATCTGGTTCAGCTGATCAATTCCTCCCAGTCTGGGTATATTTTGTGGAATTTCTGAGTTTTGCTTAGCCTTTGTTTCTATCACTCCTTTGAGAACAATTCCCAGAGATTTGAGTCGTAGGAGGCGTTCAATAAATTTGTTTGCGGAGACACCGTTTCCTATCAGCAAAACACGTTCAACATGTGCGCCTCTGGCGTGCAACCAATGTAAAGATCCTCTTGTAATGAGTCGTGAAAAAAATAGTAAAATCAATAAACAAATAAGAAAATAGAGGGTGTGAACACGAGAAAAAGAAAATTCTCGATAGAAAAACGCGGTGACCAAAGTCAGCAATAATAAGGTGAATGTTCCGCGCAAAAGATGGTAAAATTCTTGGGGTGGATGGACAACTTTATGCAGACGATAAACTCCGCTTAAAGAGAAAACGAAACCAGTTAAAATGGCCACAAAGAAGGCCGCTTTCAAGTATTCAGCATGTGTGGGAATCATCGAGGCCGGGGGGAGATCAATCCAGAAGAATCGGAGCTGATATGCAAGTTCCCATGCGGCAAATGCTAAAGACATGTCTATCAGTCTTAAAACTGAAGCAAAAACCTGAGTGTGCCTTTTCAACATGCACTTCCTCTAAACGAAGATGCAGAGGCAAAGTAAGCTTGGGGTTTGTAGTTTATTTTAATCAATTTATTTAGATAATTATGAAAGAATTTCATCCGAGTCATATCCGACTTTTGGTTTTTGATCTAGACAGCCTGACAGTTAAATTTGATCAGGAGGCATGGGATAAATTTCGTCAGTTTTTAGGTGTTTTTGCTGATCGTGATTTTGAGACTGTGCTCATTGCAGAGTCTATCCAAGCTTCTGAATGGAACTCATACGCAAATCTTTCAGTCATTCAAAGCACCGGTACAGAAGCATTTAAAAATAATTCTTCTCTGTCAGGTGAAAACGTATTTTGGTTTTCCGAACATCCGGATTTGCAAATAAAATTAGCAACATCTACCAAAAATTTTGCAGGAAGCATTGGCCAAACTGCGAAAAACGGTGGCCTTCAGTATCAACATTTATACGATATGCTGCAAATATTTCATCCGAGTAAAATAACTGCCGAAGATTTATCTGCAACTCTTTTTAATTTAAAGCAGAACTCAGAGCAGGTTCCATTGATGCTCGGCATAGGAGGCCCTGACGAATGCGGACATTCTTTTTTTGTCGGCGAACTAATCGATTCCCTTGAAGATCAAGGATTGCTCGTTTCAAGCCTGGATTTGTCTCAAGTTTTAGGAACAGAATTTCAACAACATGACAATTCAGGAACATTGTCTGCTTCTTCTTTCTGGCGCTCCGAAAAAATCCGGAACTGGGTTATTGAAGATGTTTTGCGTCCCTACAGTCTGGGGCAACAAGTTTACTTCGAAAATCCTCCTGAAAATATTAAGGATTATGAAATATGCACATTCCCTTTTTTTCTTGCTCCGGAAATGATTTTACTGGTTTGGGGAACAACGCTTTTCCTGCCTGAATTTGAAAAATTAATAGATTTGCGATTCTTACTTGAACTTTCAGTAAAAACCGCGGCAGCCCGTTTGTTTGGCCTTGATGATCGTGAAAATTTTGACCAATCATTTATAGAGACATATCAGCAGAAAGAAGGCAAATATTACGCAGACTATCTTACACAATATGATGTGCAAAACAAAATTGATTACAGGATAAATTTCGAAAACTTTAACGCTTTCCGTAGAAAAGAATAGATTTAACCTCCCTCAAAACGCCCTAAATCTTCCTTGATCTTTCGTTCCTCTTCAGCTGTCAGTTGAGCTAGTTCCTCATTTTCTGGATTGTTTGTCCTGCGCTTAGCCCGCAAGAAGACCACAAAAAGTCCAATCACTATCCCGGCGCCAGGAAGTATCCAGAGCAACAAATTGAAGCCCTGCTTTGTTGGCGAACGTAAAATCCACTCTCCATAACGCTTCACAAAATATGCTATTATTTCTTCATCAGATTTGCCATTTTTCATCAGTTCACGAATTTTATCTTTTATACTATTTGAAAATCCAGCTTCCGAATCTTTGACAGACAAACCCTGACAAGTTGGGCAGCGTAATTCGTCAGAGAGTTTTCTGAAGCGAGCAGAGAACTTTTCGCCTTCTTCTGCTAAACTGACACTAAGCGTTCCACTTAAAATGATTAAAGTTATAATTACAGTAATGAATCTGAAGTTAAACATAAAAAAGTAGTTTGTTTTGAATTAAGCGCGGAATATCTGTATTTTGCATAAAAAGGGAGAAAAGATAGTGTGTGTCTAATTTCTCAATCCTTTTAGTTTATCTTTCTCTCAAAAAGGATGCAATGTAAAACAGGAAATGAATGTTTTATGTTCGAAAAATTAGACAGATATTTGAGTCCTTAACAAATTAATAGCTTTGTATCATTCGAAAAATGATTATTATCTTGTGAATCTGTTATTTAAATTGTCTAATGCTTTGTGTGGTAGATTTATGAGTTGATTTGAATGCAATTGTGCTTTTTACTAAATTTGAAACTGGAGTGAAATTTGTTTGGAAATAACAAAAAAGCATCCTACAAGGGCACTGCGCCAACTTATGTGGGAAAAGGCATGCGGATCGAAGGCAAAATCTGTGGGATGCGTCCTATTTGGATTGATGGTGATGTTCAAGGTACAATTGACATTGCCAGCGAGGTGATAATTGGAGAACCCGCAATAATTGATGCAACAATTCGTGCGTCAACAATAAAAATAAACGGTCATGTTAAAGGAGAATTATTTGCATCCAAAAGGATTGAAATAATGTCTAAAGGCCGTGTAAAGGGAAGTGTCACAAATCTTGCGGGATGTTTAATTATTCACGATGGGGGAGTTGTCGAGGGAGTTTGTTCAATTGCAACTGAAGAAAAAATGAAAAGTTTGCTGCCACAGGAGTTTCCCAAATTGCTGACGGATAAAACGGCCTCGTCTGTCAAGGAAATTCAAGCCCCGGAAAACAAAGTCAAATCTTCTGCTCAACCAACTGAAAAATCAACTGAAAATTCTATAAATTGAAGTTCATTCTTTTTCAGATTTAGAGTTTTCTTTGTAATGCAACGGAACTTTATTTGAAGTTCCACGATTGTTGGCGATTACTCTTGTTGGACGAAATGCGGGGAAAATCTTTCTGATGCTTTCTGTTGTCTGAATGGGCTTAGCAGGGATAATAAGAGAGAATGCTTTGCGATCTACTTCAAAATGTATTGATTGCACAGAATCCTGTATTGTCGCAAAATCCAAAGTCAAATTTGCCCAATTCCCTTGAACCTCAACGTGTTTCCCTGTTTTCAGTAGTCTCTCCTTTTCAACTATTTTAGTATCAGTTGCCAGCCACTGTTTGAGCTGCTTAAAACGTTCAGTCGCGGTTAAGGCAGTTTCACGTTTCAGGTAAACTTTTAGTACAGGAGTTCTGGTCAACTTTCCCGGATGCATTGTTAACGAACTCAAAGCTTCGTCGTGGAAAGCAATGCGGCAACAAAATTTGCCACTCAACCGGCTGTTTTGTTCGTCAATAAAAATAGTTGTTTCAGCAGCAGATTGGGTACTGTTGATTACAAAATCATTCCAAAAATATCTTGTTTCCAATTCTGGTGCAAGAAACTGAACCTTCACAACATCTGCATGAATTGTATGTCCTGCTTTAAAAACCTGCAGCACGGGTTTTAAATATAAGGAAGACTGACTGATGGAGGTTGCAAGCCGCTGTAAATCGAGCGGCCAAAACCCAATTTCCAGAGTGCTTCTGCATTCGTGACTGGCCTGTATTATTGTGTTAAAACCACGTCTAATAGAACTTGGAGTACCGATCAAGATAATTTTTTTCCAACCGGACCATATTTCACGTTCCACAAGTTTCTCCAGTGGAGTGTCGCCGGTTGTGAAGAAAAATTCATGGGGCACCAACTGCTCCATGATACTCAGTCCATGACGTTTCCAGAACAAAGAAATTCCCGGATGAGAATAGCTGTCCAGAATCAGATGCATTGGATGTTTCATAACACTTCAGTGTGTGATTAAAAGATAATTAGCATGGCCGGAATGTCATAATTGTTTCAATTCCTGCAGTGCATGCTGGGTTTTAATTATGAGGTCTTCCTGCGAACCTTCATTCTTCAAAACGACATCAGCATAGGATAATCGATCATCTGGAGAAAGTTGTGATTCGATACGTGCCTGGGCTTCTGTTTTGTTCAGACCATCACGTTCTTGCAATCTCAGCATTGCGATTTCCGGATCCAGCGTCACTACCCAAATATGTTGGCAAACCTTATGCCAATTTGCTTCAATTAAAATGGCCGCCTCCAAAAAAACTATTTTGCGGACACAGTCGGAGACCAATTTTTCATATTCTTTTTGTATCATGTCGGCAATAATTGGATGAGATATTTCATTCAGCCGCTTCAGTTTTTGCGGATCTAAAAATACTATTTTTCCCAGTGCCGGACGATTTACAGTACCTTCCGGATGCAAAATTCCTTTACCAAATGTTTCCACGACTTTTTTGTAACCGTGGGTTCCAGGCTCCAGGACTCGGTGTCCCAGCTTATCGGCATCGATAATCGAATAACCATTGTCGCGGAGATAGCGGATTACTGTGCTTTTTCCGGAGGCAATTCCGCCTGTAAGGCCAACAAGAATTGATTCTGTTTCAGTTGAATTCATAATACTTTGATTATCTAAAGATAGTTGTGGGCTAAAAAAGGCTTTGTTGTCTTCTTTCGGCCTTTTACTTGTCAGCATAAAGCTAACACGGTGTTAGATCAAGACACGAATCTTAAGTTAAAAACAAAAATAGTATTGACAATTATTCTCAATTATATGAGATTCAGGCTGTGAAAACAAAATTTGAAAATTGGCCGATTAACTTTCAGTGCTTTTTTGGCCAATCTTGATGCACGGATTTTAACCAAGGAGAAAATATGCAAGCTACTGAAAATACTGCTACTCGTGTTGATTCGGCAGCAGATGTTTTGTCAGGAAAACTGAAAGATATTTTGGACAATAAGGAAAAAGGAGTGATTCAAGTTGACAGCGATTGTCTTGTTGTCGTGGCAGCTAGAAAAATGCGTGACAATAAGGTAGGAGCTGTGATGGTTGTGGAAAATGATTCTTTGGCCGGAATTTTTACCGAACGAGACTTGATGAGCCGTGTTGTCGCTGCCGGGCTGGATCCTGAAAAAGCACAAGTTTCTGAAGCAATGACCTCATCAATTGCCACAGTTCCACCGGAAACATCAATCCGAGAAGCGGCAAATATCATGTCGCAAAACCGAATCCGGCACCTTCCTGTGCTTCAAGATGGGAAGTTGTACGGTGTTATTTCGACAGGTGATATTCTTGCCTGGAAGCTGCGGGAACAGGAATTTACTTTGCACCAGCTAGAGGATTATTTTTTTAAATCCTAACTTTTTGATTTACTGCCAAACTTCTGCGGGGACAAAGCTACCCAGTTTAATCGTCCCCAATCTTCCCTTTCCGTCTTCACTGTTCCCAAGTGATTTTGATTTTCCGGTTTGGGTATATTTAGTTAAAGTCTGAATTAGATTTGCGGATCTCATTCGGAAATATTAGTAATCATCAAACCACTTCTTTCAATCTGCCTGTCACCAGTTTGTGGAGTGTTTCGGATATATAAGTCTGATATGGAATTCCTTCTTTTGCCGCACGTTTCTGAAGACGAGCAAGGTCAGGAGATGAGATGCTGATGTTGATACGCTTATCTTTCAGCAGTGTTTGACGTTCCGCATCCTCAAGCTATTGTTTTTCCTTTTTAAGTTTGGGGATTTGTTTAAATATTCCTTTCTTAAATCCATCAAGAATCTACTGTTCTTCTTGATCCAATACCTCAATATTCTTCATGAAATATACTCCCGTGTTGCTTTTCAGCTGGGAATGATGGTTTTCAAGAATCTCGTGCTTTTTAACAATCCGCTACATTAGCTGTTAGCCGATTCAACTTATTGACACTTCAAGTTTTCTACCAAGTGCAACAGCAGCCTTTTCCAAAGTTGATAATCGGATATCTTCTGCATGATTTTCTATGCGAGATATAGCAGATTTTTTTGTATGCATTCTTTTTGCAATTTCTTCTTGTGTTAAGCCGGAAGCCTCTCTTGCCTGTTTTAGTAATGCTCCAATTTTAAATGCTTGATATCCAGTTTCATAATTTTCTGAAAATTCTTCATCAAGTTGTTTTCGCTTACTAACATATTTTTTTAGATCACTCATATTTCCTCTCTCTGTTAATAAAATCTTGTTTTCGTTTTTCGGCTAGTTTGATAGCACTTTTAGGTGTTTTCTGGGTTTTCTTTTGAAATGCATGATTCAATACAATCAAGTTATTACTTGCAAGAAAACCAAGAATTCTGAAAATATTACTTCCAAATTTAATTCTTACTTCCCAAATAGCATTTGTATCAATAAGCTTTTTGAAGTATTGAGTAGGAATAATATCAAGTTCTTCAATTAGTTGTAGAACCCATGCCACTTTTTGAGCTTCCTTTCCTGATAATGAATCGAGGAAATCTTCTACAGGACAGTATCCTGAAGTCGTTCTGTAGAATTGAATTTTTCTCATTATTTAAAGTTAACACATTTGTAAACATTTTGCATGAACAAAATGCAGTACTTGCTCCTTGAAGCAACAAAAAGAGTTAATTTGTGTTGCTGGAGTTCCTGCCTTTGATAAATAAATCTATGAATGTTGAAATGACATACCATGCTTTCGCCGAATTATAATGAGACCATCAATAGTGATTTTCAATTATTTCATCAATTGCCTCCCAGTTTGAGAATTCTTAATTTCTTCCCTTACTGCTTGCTGTACTGTTAATCCGGAATTCCTATATTTCTTAATCAATGGAAGAATGACCAAATTGTATTCAATTTTACTAGGTGCAGAATATTCATATTTCCAACCAATCAAATCAATGAAATCTTTGAAAATGCTATTAGGGGTTTTATCTACTATTTTCATCTTTTCTATGTCTTCCCATGTATAATCATCATTTGCATCAAGGCGTTTCAAATAATTGTAAATAACGACTTCTACCATTCCTTTTACAATTTCTTCCCAATTTTTATGAATAACTTATTATCTGCAAACAAGGCTCCAATAATTTTAGTGTTCCCATTTGGGTCAATATGAATAATCCCTGCATTCCAACCCTTGCCTTCAGGATCAGTAATTAGTTGGAAGCGTGTTTTTCCTCTAGCTGATTTGAGTGTAACGCCTATTCTCTTTTCTTGAATCCATGTATCAATTTCTTCATAATAATCAGTATTATCTTTGCTCTGCATCGTGTCATAAGGAACAAAGGTTATTTTCTCTCCACTTTGTGCAATCTCCCGTACAAACATTGGTATCCAAGCTCTTACTTGATCTGTTCCTAAACCATACTCATCCATCATCTTCTTAGGAAGAATTAAATTCAGCGGCTTAGAGTCGAATATCATATATTTGCCGAATATCTGTTCATTAGCAGTTTTATACGCATCATAGATTGACCTGTCAGGATTTGCTTCGTGTATTTTATGTGCAGTACTTTGAAGGATTTGTTTTAATCCATCTACTTTATTCATATTTTCAAAAACACCAATAAACCCTGTTTGTTGATATTGATTTAAAATCTCACTTTCCTGTTCTGCTGTTATAGGCGATTTATACGTTTTTGATTTACGACCAAAAACTGCATTACCGAATTCTACAAGATTTAATTGGTTATACTTTTTATCTCTGATTAATTCGAAATACATAGCTTTAGCATAATTTCCATTGTTATAATAAGAATTATACATTTGCTTATATTCAAGATCGCTATAACCAAGTATTCTATCTACTAATTTATTAGCTGATCCCTTTCCCATAAGTTTTGCCGTATAAATTGGAGTCTCCAAATTGACCAGCAAAATAGAAAATATCATTACACTCAACATGTATTTTGAATATTTGTTTATCACTTTTAGCTATTACATTGATAGAAATGGAAACATCAAAAATGAATATTATAATAGAGTTATTTTTTAATTACGGGTGACAAATTCGTAAAAAAATTGTCATTCCCGCGAAAGCGGGAATCCAGGAACTTGTAAGTATCGGAAATAATGGATTCCCGCTTTCGCGGGAATGACATTTAAGTGTGTAATTTTTACTATTTACGAGTGTATCACGTGTATTTTATACATTTTAGCCAACTCACAACTCAGTCAAAAAAACCATCCTATCTGTAAGATTGCTAACTCTGTTTGAGCACTGCCAAAATCTGTTTTTTCCTGACCTAACCCCATTCCTGCTTCAACAAAATACTTTTCTGTTTCAAATCCGAAAACACCTGCACTTAAATCAATAGCACCGGTCAAGTGGTAGATGAAAATTCTCCTTGCACCGAAATAAGAATCAAACGATTCCGTTGGCAGGTGAAAATTGAAACCCGCGTTAAAGTCCCCGGCAGCTAGTATGTAGGACAAGCCTGCGTTCAGCGAAAGATGATTATTTAGTCTGTATTGAAAGCGGATACCCGGCATAGGTAAAACAGCCGGGCCCAAAGTGAAAGCGGTCTTTATGCCATTACGGACCGGCTTGGCGCGAGAATTTTGGGCTGACAGGAAAGTCAGCAACGCAAATATTAGCATCATTAAAGAGCATTTTCTGCACATGAAAACCCCTTGTTTTTTTCGGTTTCACTTTCCAAAACTATTGAAGTTTTCTCAGAAGTGTAGCAGGAAAATAAAGTTGAATTAAACTTACGTCTTAGTTTTTCTAATTCCTAAACGGATACTTTAATTGACCCCTATCCCAAATCAAAACTCACCCCTTGCGCCAGTGGCAAATCGGATGAATAATTGATCGTATTGGTTTGACGGCGCATGTAGGATTTCCATGCATCCGAGCCGGATTCCCTTCCACCACCGGTATCTTTTTCTCCGCCGAATGCTCCGCCGATTTCCGCTCCGGAAGTGCCGATGTTGATGTTGGCCAGTCCGCAGTCTGAACCTTCATGTGAGAGAAATTTTTCGGATTGTTGAAAATCACGGGTGAAAACTGCAGAAGACAAACCTTGTGGGACATCATTTTGCAAACAGAGTGCTTCGTCGAAATTCTGGTAGCGAATCAGGTAGAGCAAGGGCGCAAAGGTTTCATCCTGCACAATCGTCCAATGATTTTCTACTTCCGCAAGGGCTGGGCGTACGTAAAGATTTGAAGGATGTCCTTCCAAAACATCCCCGCCATAAATTAACTTTCCGCCTTGTCTCCGGACTTCCTCCAGAGCATTCCGGAAGTTATTCACGGCGACTTCGTCTATCATGGGGCCGATTAGTGTGTTCGAATCGAGGGGATCACCAACACGGTTTTCAAGTTGTGAATAAGCTTGAATGAGTTTGTTCTTCACATCTTCATAAATCGATTCATGGATAATAATTCGGCGTGTGGTAGTGCAGCGTTGACCGCAGGTTCCCACCGAACCAAAAACAATTCCCGGAATCGCAATCTTCAAATCCGCACTTTCCGTAACAATAATCGCGTTGTTTCCGCCAAGTTCTAAAATGCTTCGTCCCAGCCTTGAAGCAACTTTTGCGGATACTTTACGTCCCATTTCGGTGGAACCGGTGGCGGAAATCAAGGGGACTCTTTTATCATTCACCAACGTTTCCGCAATTTCTTCATTTGTACCGATTACGAGATTAAATACGCCTTCCTGAATTCCATTTTCACGCAGGACTTTTCCGAGAATCCGTTGCAACGCAATTGAACACAAAGGTGTTTTTGGACTCGGTTTCCAAATCGAAACATTCCCGCAAACTGCGGCGATCATGGCGTTCCATGACCAAACCGCAACTGGAAAATTGAAAGCGGAAATTATGCCCACAATACCTAGAGGATGGTATTGGTCGTACATGCGGTGTCCGGGTCGTTCCGAATGCATGGTTGATCCATAAAGCTGACGTGAAAGGCCGACCGCAAAATCACAAATGTCGATCATTTCCTGTACCTCTCCCAAACCTTCCTGATAAATTTTCCCCATTTCCCAGGAAACCAATTTCCCCAGATCGTCTTTTGCTTCACGTACCGCGTTGCCGATTTGCCTCACGATGTCACCACGTTGCGGGGCCGGAACTTTGCGCCATTCCGGAAAGGCCTGCTGAGCTTTTGAAATCAACGTTTCATAATCTTCACGGTTTGCATTTTGAACGTTTGCGATGACGGAACTGTCTGTCGGAGAAACCGATTCGGTCAAGGTTCCATTTCCGGACAACCATTCTGCTCCAGTACTAACTCCGGAATTAAATTTTTCCAGACCAAGGTTTTTCAAAAAATTTAGTTTAGTCATAATTTCACACTAATCATTATTTATAAAAGTGTCCGATGTTGTTTATTCAATCAGTAATTTTTGCGGTTTCTTTGTTCTCAAGTACAAGTGGTTCGAGATCATCCTGGCTTCCTACCCTGCTTTGCACACGTTCTACAATCTGCTGCAATTCACTGTTGCGCTCCTCCATCGTACCGTGTTTCTCTCTTTCAGCCGCAACAAGATGTTTGAGTCGTTTGATTTCTTTCTTTTGCTTACGCAGATTTCTCAGCAGAACTGCATGGTAGAAGAAGAAATAAAAGACAGAAAAAATTATTCCAAACGCAAAGCTAAAAAAAACCGAAACAAAAACAGGACGCTCACTTTGGTAACTGAAATTTACCCAGCTGAGATCATAATTAAGGACTACTAGTTCGGTGTTTTGGGTGGCAAAATCCACGCTGAATACGAGAAATCCGGCGAATAGAATCAATGATAAATAACGCATAGAAAAGACAGACAAAGGAGGTTTTTGCAGGAAAATAAACTTCTGTCAGTATCACTCAGAAACTACTTGAGTGTCAAGGCAAGCGCAGTATTTTTGCAAATCTTACATTAAGGAGAAGTCTAGACTTTTTGGCGGAATTAAGGCAGTATAAGACGCTGCAAACTGCACGGAGATGGATGAAACACTGGTGGTTTCCCCGGACTTCAAACCCGCGCGTGGGGCACTAACACTGTCTCAGATAGGTTCGATTCCTATGCATCTCCGCCAGTCTACTGATATTATTAGATAAACACTACTAGAGTATTGGTATTAGTCTCCCACCACCTAGTTTTGCAAAAATGAGGTACTTTTGAGGTACTTTTTTTATGCGAAAAACATCTTATTTAATCAAACAAACAGACAGGAATTACTTTTCTTATCAATCAAAGTTCAATATTCCTGTTCCTCTCCAAAATCACTTTGGTAGAAAATCATTCAAAATATCATTAAAATCTGGTAATTATAATGAATGTTGTTGTTTATCCAATAGACTTCATAAATTACTAAAGGTTATTTTCCAACAAATTGTAATGGGAAACAAGAAATTAACTTTTGAAGAAGTTAAATCTATATTGAAAATAGAGGTGGATAAATCCGTCTTACACATTAAACACACGGAAACAGGAACAGGAACAACTGAAAGTCAAGTGTTACATTCTCTC
>Ga0208391_1000683_pt1 | contig 17620 bp, 17 predicted proteins | sample Knorr_S23_td_Bot_FD_185612 | JGI IMG/M metagenome (GOLD analysis project Ga0208391, IMG submission 185612) | Marine microbial communities from Southern Atlantic Ocean transect - Knorr_S23_td_Bottom_ad_3770_LV_A (SPAdes) (version 2) | ecosystem: Environmental > Aquatic > Marine > Oceanic | place... | reverse complement strand
TGGATCGCGGCCCTATCGGCTCGATCTACAGGAGAATCTGGCTGGCTGCTGATTGGCGTTACGGGAATGGGTGCCATTATGGGCGTCAGCGCATTTTGGATTGTGGTTGGAGAAGTTTTAGGGGTTTGGATTTCGTGGCAATTTATGGCGAAGAAGTTCAAGCGCATGACCGATGAATATGATTCAATCACCATTCCGGATTTTCTTGTTAGTCATTTTAAATCTACAACGCACCTGATTCGTATCGTTGCCGCCACCGCGCTCTCCCTCTTTGTGATTATTTATGTGAGCGCCCAGATTGATATTACAGGCAAAACATTTGAATCTTTTTTGGGGCTCAACTATTACACAGGAATCGCAATCGGTTTTGGGATCGTTGTCATGTACATTTTTTCCGGTGGATTTCTTGCGGTGGCGTGGTCAGATTTTTTCCAGGGCTCGCTCATGTTTGTTGGGCTTCTCCTTCTACCCGTTGTTGCTTATTTCAGTCTCTCCGGAGATGCATCCATCATAGAAGGATTGCGTAATATTGATCCCGCATTACTCAATATTTGGGGCTCCGGTGGATTAACTCTCATGAATTTTGTAGCCGTGTTGGGGCTCTTATCAATTGGGATCGGTTTCATGGGCTCGCCCCAGGTGTATGTTCGTTTCATTGCAATCAAAAATGAAGCAGAAATTGAGAAAGGGAAATGGGTCGCTTTGTTTTATACATTGCTCACCGATTCGGCTGCGGTGATGATCGGAATCCTGGGGCGATATATGCTCACCCAAGCAGGCGATAATCCGGAAATGATCCTGGGCAATGCGGCCGAAAATGTCCTTGCTCTCGTTTTAGGACAAGTCATGCCCACCCTGATCATTGGGGTTTACATTGCAGCAGTTTTATCGGCGGTCATGTCTACGGTGGATTCACTCTTGGTTGTGGCCTCCAGCGCTGTCACCCGTGATTTTTACCAGCAGATCCTCTATCCGGGTGTGGATGAAAAATGGCTTATGGGTTTTTCAAAAAAGGTAACATTGACCTTGGCCATTTTAGCCCTGGGTGTTGCATTGGCAGTATCTGTTTTATCACCAACCCGGACTGTATTCTGGTTTGTGATCTTTGGTTGGTCCGGGATCGCCGCCACATTTTGTCCCGTAATTATTTTGTCTATCTTTTGGAAAGGCTTTACAGAAAAAGGTGCCATTGCTTCTATGGTTACAGGATTCTTGTGTATCCCATTTTTCAAATTTGTGGTGCCCAATTTTTCAGCCATTGGACCCTATATCAATAAACTGGATGTGATGCTGCCCTCGGTTTTACTCGCTATGTTGTCGGGATGGGCTGTGAGTACTTTTTATAAAGATTAGCCCTTTTTATATAATTCCTTTACCCATTCAGTATCTTGATGTGATAATATTTCTCCAAGTGTAGCTGCGGCTTCAACCTGGGCTACATTACGCTGACCCAAAAGGGCACAACCGGTTGGCGAATCTGAAAACAGCGCATCCACAACGCCGTGCATCACTGGGTTAGGATGATCTGAAAACTGGTTTTCCAATAAGGCTTTATTATCCTGCATTTTTTGGATCACGGACGTATCTCTAAATGCTTTTTCACCACTTCGGAAATCCCCATCTTCAAATTGTGCCGGTACAGTGTATTTCCCTGTGAGTAATCCATGTTTAATGGGTGAGAAAAAACAGATACCTAAATTATGGTCATCCACATATTTTTTTAATCCACTGGATTCGTAAGTGTCATTCATCACATTTCTTAGGGGCTGCACCACATCAGGATCGCATCGTTCTATAAATTGCATAATCTTTTCAGATGACCAATCTGACAGACCGATAAATTGTGTTTTTCCTTCTTCTTTAAACTTTCGAATTACTTCAATCGCTTCATCAAAATATTCATCATTTCCCCCAAAATTGCAGTGGTGGAGATACATGAGATCTACGCAATCTGTTTTCAGATTTTTTAAGGAACGCTCCATGTTAAGTCGCATAGTGCCAACATCGTACCAGTGCTTTTTATTGCCCTGATCCCAGCCCACTTTTGTAGCAATAAAAACATCATTGCGAGGTATAGTTTCCCACATGTCACCTATTACAGACTCCGAGCGCCCGTTTCCGTACACATCGGCGGTATCCCAGTGATTAATTCCCAATTCCCAGGTACGTATCAGGGCCGCTTTAGAATCATCATCCGTTTGTCCGCCCCAGCCCACAGGAATTTTTCCACTTTTATTGGCACCGCCATAGGACCATGTTCCTAAGCTAATAGCAGACACATCAACTCCGGTTCGGCCTAAAATTATTTTTCTCAAAGGTTACTCCTTATTCATCCTTTTATTGACTTTTATTGCAATCTCCAATGCATTGGGTGTATCGCTGTGAACACAAATAGTTTGAGCATTTATGTTGATCTCAGTACCATCAAATGAAATCACCCTACCTTCGTCTGTTATCATTTGGGCCTGTAGGGCCGCCTTTTCAGGATTGGTAATCAGAGCAAGATCCAACTGTCTGTTGCGCAAGCTGCCGTCTGATTCATAGGTCCTGTCTGCAAATGCTTCCCCCATGACCTGAAGTCCCATTTCCTGCCACACGTGGAGCATAACAGATCCAGCCAATCCAATCATGACCAAGTTGGGATTGAATTTTAGGACGGCTTCACCGATCGATCTAGAAATTGCCCTGTCTTTTGCGGCCTGATTATACAAAGCACCATGAGGCTTTACATGGGATAATTCTCCGTTTTCTGCAGAAACTATTTCACCTAAGCGCCGGATCTGCTCCAATGTGGTTTTCGTCAATTCCCCGGGATCCATATTCATCACCTCTCGCCCTAAATTATCTGGATCCGGATATCCGGGATGGGCGCCAATTCTTACAATTTTCATTTTAGCTAATTTGGAGAGTTCAGTCATCATTATAGTATTTCCTGCGTGTCCACCACAGGCAAGATTGATGGATGTAACATGATCAATCAGCCGATGATACGTCCTATCTTCAAATAAATGGGTCAATTCCCCCATGTCACTGTTAATATCAATCATGCGCTTTTGCTCAAAAAGAAAAAAGGTAATTTAAAAATAGTTGTGCCCATTTTACCTGTAATGCACTTTCAGGGATCGTATATAATTTTCCTGTTCCAGGCGTGCTTTTTCTGCTTCAGGAAACTCTACCAACTGAAATTGAAACTGATCTCTAGGTTTCAATTGTCCCACTTTGTAAAGGTCGGCACTGATCACATTAGCAAGTTTAGGGTATCCACCAGTGGTTTGGTGTTCCACAAAAGATAAAATGGGCTGGCCGTTCCCGGGAATTTGGATGGCGCCAAGGGGCATGCCCTCGGTGATAATTTCATTGCCTTTGGAAGAAAGAATAGATTGCCCGCTGAGTCTTAATCCCATGCGATTGGATAAGGTGGAAACCTGATATTCCTTTTCAAAAAACAACTTCCTGTTTTGGTTGTCAAACCAATCCCACTGTAAACCTTTTGTCGCCCGGATTGTTGTGGTGTCTGTGGAAGGAAAATTTTCCATATTTTTAATCGGTTGTATCATATTGTCCAGGTTACCAAATGCAATCCGGCCCCCTTTCTTTAATATGCTTCCATTTAGTCCACCTATCCCAGAGGTTAAATGTGTTGACGCGCTATTGATTATTTTTTTAACCTGCAATCCACCACGAACACAAAGATAACACCGGGCACCGTTCAGGGTCGGTCCAATAGTCAGGACTTGTCCTGCCAGTATATAGGTTCCTGACCAGAATGGAAATGGTTTTTCATCCAAATCGATTTTGAATTTGCTGCCGGCTAATGCTATAAATGCATCTGAATGAAACAGGATTGTATCGCCTGTTAAGGTCATCTCAATTGCGGTCGTGTTTTCAGGATTCCCCACCATTAGATTTCCGATCCGCATAGACAAAGAGTCTGCAGCGCCGGAGGCGGAGATGCCCAAGTGTGCAGCGCCGAATCTGCCAAGATCTTGAACGGTGGTCTGTAATCCTGCTCTTAATATTTCAAGTGACATTTTCTTTTAGCTGGTCAAATTCTTCTTTGGTTACAGAAATAAACTTGATGCTATCGCCCATGCGTACCCGCAGATCAGTTGGGTGAGGCCAGTCAAATATTTTAATGGGTGTTTGCCCGATCAAATTCCACCCGCCAGGTGAAGAAAGGGGATATATTCCTGTTTGTTCTACAGCAATTCCTACTGCGCCGGCTGGAACCTGCTTCCGTGGTGTGGTTAAACGCGGTGTACTCAGTGATGGATCCATACCGCCGATATAAGGGAATCCAGGCGAAAATCCTGTAAAATAAACTAAGTAGGATCCACCCTGATGACGTTTGATTATTTCTACTGGGTCCAGACCTGTATGTTGACTCACGCGATCCATATCTTCACCAAATTCACCCCCGTACAACACCGGGATTTTTACCTGCCGAGCCTCAGGGATTCTCATTTGCGTAGATGCTTTCCAGGATTTTTTTATCAGAGTAAGTGTTTTATGTAATCCAGCATTCTGCTCAAGGGTAAAGAGAATGGATGCATACGCCGGATGAATATTGATCACACCCTTTATCGGCATTTTTAATATAAAATGATAAAAGGTAAAAACTTGCTGATGAACCTCATTTGAAATTTCTTCACCAAATTTTACAAGAACCGATTGATCAGATGCTGGAACGAACTGGGGCGTGTGATTCAGGGCCATTTTTAGTTTAGAATGAATCTGAAAGTTAAGGCAAAGATGGTAAACTTTGTGCCCCTTATGAGTAATCAAAAATTAAAGATCATCGATATTGGCCATTCGAATAATAGCATGGAGAAGGCCCTATCCCTGTTGGAAACCACTGTAAGCCAATCTTCTTTTGAAGGCAGAATTCGAGCGATAAAAATCATCACGGGTCATGGTTCCGGTAAGTTACGAGATGCGGTTCGAGAATGGTGCAAAGAACAGGAAGGGCGATTCCAAGCGGTGATTCATGGTGAGGATTACACTATGTTTAACAAGGAGGCTGCGGACATGCGGACCGATTGTGATCTGCGATCAGATGTGGATTTTGGCCGTGAGAATCGTGCGGTGACCTATATTTGGCTTTGGTAGGACGAAAAAGAAATCTCTCCTAAGTTCTAATAATTAGATTAATTGAATTATGGTCTCACAATCCACTAAATACGATCATTTATTTAAAAACGTTATCCCCAATACCATTGATGGCATCCGCATTTTCGGTAAAAATGATGATTATGTAAAGCCACAGAACTACGATAATGTATTGAATCTGGAAAACCGCATCTGGGCGGAGCTGTTCCAAAACCTGGAATTTCTTTTAGACCAGTATGCATCACGGGAATATTTATTGGGCATGAGAACTTTACCGATTCCCAATAATATGTTTCCGGAATTCGAAGCCATTTCTCCGCTCATTGAAAATTCCACCGGATGGACACTGGTTCCTGTGGCTGGGTTTCTTGATGAAGAGTTATTCTTTGATATCAATAAAAAACGCCAATTCCCCGTGACAGATATTATTCGCCAATCTCCGCGATTTGATGAAAAATATGCAGGTGTGGATATCCAAAATGATGAAGGCTATACACCCGAGCCGGACATTTTTCACGATATCCAAGGACACATTCCCTTTTTAATGAATAAAAAATATGCAGATTTCATGTGGGAGATTGGCGTTCTTGGGGATGAGATCATTATAGATGAACGGGGGCTCGGTCCGGATTTAATGGCTCATAATTTAAAACGACTACAAAACTACGCCTGGTGGACATACGAATTTGGTTTGATAAGCAACACAGGTGAGTCAGACAGATTTCGTCGCGCGGCCAATGATATGGACTATGAGATCTATGGCGCCGGGATCATTTCTTCATTTGATGAAATCACCAATGTGGTCAAATGCGCTAAAGGAGAATCTGAAAGATCCAGGTTCCTGCCTTATAATATGGAAGAGATGGTCATGACCTGTTTTGATTACAGCAACATCCAGGATCGGTATTATGTGATTGAATCCATGGACAGCTTGTATGATTCATTCCGGAACAATCAGGAATTGTTTTGGTTCGAGGGATAGTGAAAATCCCTGCATTCAACGGTTAATTATCGTTCTATCAACAGAATAGATTCGACTAGCCCTCAGGAGCTTTAATTCCTATTAGAGATTTTGAGAAATCACATATTTATTCTAAGATTACTTCCAATTTCAATTTTCCTATAAATTCTTGACACATTGCCCATTTGTCGGTAAAATCTTTTAGCTTTAGCGCATTTTGATGCTACAAGTGTTCATAATCCGAGGTAAAAACATGACACTAACACAAAGCCTACAAAAGCGAGTTGTATTCGCTACAGCCGTTTTTCTACTCCTAGGGACCCTTGCGTTCGCTAAGGGGGTAACCCTGTCTGGTAGAATTGTCAATTCAGACGGTAAAAAAGTAAAAAAAGCCATGCTAACCCTCTTGTCTGGCGGTGAAGTGGTAGAAGAAGATAAAACCGGCCGCAATGGCAAATTTAAATTCAAAAAATTGGAAAAGGGCGACTACGTCCTGCAGGCAACCCATGATGAATTTGGGTCTGCCGAAATGATCATCACCTTAGCTGAAAAAAAGGATATTGGTGATTTATCCCTGTCCACAGAAAAGACAAGCAAAGCGATTGCAGATGCTGCTAAAGGAGATGGCGGTGCTGATGAATCCACCATGAAAAAGCCCGGACGAATTTCAGTGACCGTTCCGCAAACCATGGAAGCCATGGGCAGCCCCAGTAGGGATTTCATCCTGAATGAATTGAATTTTGAGATCAAAAAACTTTCGGCAGAATTCAAGCATCTTTCCCAGGAAAACGATGACCTGAAAGCCTTAAGTAAAATGTGGGTTAACCCGCTTACCATTTATTCTAAGGAGATCATCCTTAAAAATGGAAGTACCGTATTTGGGAAGATCATTTACCAGGATGACAAATCACTCAAGGTTGAAACATTGATTGGATACCTGATCGTGGATCGCGCCCAGGTTGTGCGGATTGTTGATAATGTGATCACGGAAGACACTCACGAATATGTCCCGGAACAGATTCGGGATAGCTACACACCGCCCCCCATGCCGAAACTGGCACAACCCAGATATACTTCAACGAATAATTCTGCCAGGAATGCCAGCGCAAAATTTTCTGCGAATTGTGTTTTGGTGGGAAATGTCTCAGAAAAGAAAGACGGTCAGGGAAATATCATATTTAAGGGTGAGATCAAGAATATTGGTGGTCGCAGGTCGGATTTTGTCAAAGTGGATTTTGTCTTTCGTAAGAATTGGAGCGGAGAAACAAAAACACTTACCACATTTGTAAAAGGGTCTTATAATACTTTTGATACAGGCATTGTATCAGACGCAAGCCTGTTACCGGGAGCCGTGGGCAAATTTGATCTTTATGTGCCACATGATTTTGGCGGGTTTATCGGCTATTCTTACATCATCGATTGGGAGGAATACCAATAATTCGTATCTCAACAAGTTATGAATTAGAAATAGTTTCATGAAACAACACGCTAAAAATATTTGCATCCTAATTTTACTGGGCTCCATGGTTCTGGGTTCCACACGTGTAGCCTATACGCGCCCGGGACTTATGATGCGGGTGCCAACATCCAGCACTCAGAAAACACCCTATTTATTCCGAACAGGATTTGGAACAGAGATCCACAACTTTGATCCATTCAATACGGCAAAAGGTGTTTATTTTGATATGGAGCTGAGCAAAGGTTTTGCCTTTGGGTTCTCAGCAGTGCAGGGCGGGGATACCACACGTCTTGCGTTGATAGCAGAATCCCAATATAAGCCGGCTGTAGAATTTGGGTTTCATTTTCAACAGCGCGTTTTCTCGTATAACGATATTTCGTTAACGGTTGGTCTGCAAGATGTTATATTTCAAAGTGATCAAACTTCTGATGAGATCTTAAGTCTGAATACATCTCTTCTCTCCTTTTTTACTGTTCTTGCCAGCGAAAAGGACCTTGGGGAATATAAAATGAATACATACATGGGTTTTGGTACCGGCGGTCTTGCACCTATGGATACTTTAGGAAATACCCCCATTGATACTTTAGAAACTGAGTCAGAGTCTGATGGGACAAGCGCTGGTGTATTTCTTGGATTTGTATTAAAGACCCCGTATTTCGCAAGACGGGGCGGAATGGATATTGTGGGTGAATTCGACGGGACAGGTGTCAATGTGGGACTCCGCATCCCCCTTACCTCGGATTACCGCCTGAACCTAGGGTTCACCCACATTGAAAGGCTCCCGGACTGGGACAAGCGATATTGGGCAGGTCATCCCGGTTTTATTTTGGGACTTGACATGGCCGTTCCACGTGCTCCTAGGCGCAGATTGGATGGTGGCCCATCAGATCCAACCAATATCTATGGAACGGGGGTTGGGACGCTTGATGGTCTTGAGTCGATGTCGTTACATCGTGATTCCACAATTACCATGGCAAATTTTGCAGTAGAAACATTGAGAGATTCCATGGCTCTTATGAATAATGAAATGAGGAACCTTTTGGTGCGACTTTCCTCCATGGAACAAAATACAAAATTTTTATCTGATTCTTTGAGTACGATTCAATTGGAATTTAATATTTCAGAGAAGAATATGAATGAGGCCTTGAGGCACCTGTCTCGTTCCTTAAGGTATTTTTATGCCGGCGATTATCGGGAAGCTTTGAAAGAGGTGGAATTGGCACTTGAATTAAATCCGAATTTGGCTCTTGCCTATGCCAGAAGAGGGTCAATCTATTATAAATTAGGTGATGTGCAGAGAGCAACCATCAACTGGAATCTGGCCCTTCGTCTGGATCCGGAATACACGGATGTGAGAAATATTTTGAAAGCCCTGCATGAAAATAATTTAAAATCCGCAAGTTTAATACAGGAGTAAACTAATGGATATTGCTCTAATTATTGGTGTTGTTCTTGGTATGTCTGCTATGATTGGCAGTATCGCTTATGCATTGTTTGTTGAGGGTTCAGCAGGTGGATTTGGTGACTTTATTTCTATACCGAGTTTTGGAATTGTTGCCGGAGGCATGATTGCATCCATTTTTGTGGCGTTCCCCATGCCTCATGTTGTGGCACTGGGTAAAGCTATTGGTGCTGTTTTAAAACCGGCTGATGATAAAATGGGTCCCTTGGTTGATACAGCATGCGAAGTTGGAGAATCAGCACGTAAAGGTGCAGCAGATCTTGAAAAAGCGGTTGAAACAATTAGAATTTATTTTTTAAAGGATGGTATACAAATGGTGGTGGATGGTTATTCCCTGGACGAAGTAACCGATATCATGGAAACTAGAATTGAATACCGTGAAAAACGTGAGAAGGTTCAAACGGACATGTTAAAAGCCATGGGTGACTTGGCCCCGGCTTGGGGTATGGTTGGAACGCTAATTGGTCTGGTGCTTATGTTAGCAGGGTTTGGAGGTGAAGGTGGAGCAGATAATCTGGGTGGCGGTATGGCTGCAGCATTGATCACAACGCTCTATGGTGCTGTTTTTGCAAATCTATTTTTTCTGCCGATGGCCCAAAAAATGGGTAATAAAACAACAATGACCTCCATGTCTGCCAGTTTACTTGTGGAAGCATCACGATTAATTCACCAAAAGAAGCATCCACTTATTATTAGGGAAAAACTCAATTCTTTTATTCCACCTTCGGAGTGGAAACGGGAGTAAGCTGATATGGGCATGACAGCAGAGCAAAAGAAAGCCTATAAAAAAGGTTTTGCGGCGGGTGCCGATTCTGTTGAGGAGGGCCTACCGGGTTGGTTCGGTACCTTCGCAGACATGATGACACTCCTGTTTGCGTTCTTTGTTCTTCTGGCCGCTATTTCAACCATGGATCCAGTAAAATTACAGGAAATGGCAAACTCCCAGGGTAAATCACTGGGGAGCAAGATCAAAGCATCTGGCAAAGCAGAAGAAGAGGGTGAATTTGAGCCTATCAAGAACCTGGCTGCGATGAAAGAAGCTATAGAAGAAACCATCAAGGAAATGAAAAAAGAAAATCCGGCGGGTGATCCTCCCATTGATATTGAAACCAGCGCCAAAGGCCTTATCATCAATATTAAGGGCGATTTTGCATTTCCATCCGGGAAAGCCGGTATGAAACCAGAACTCAAAAAATTACTTACAGAGGAGATTATTCCAAAAATTCAACTGAGTGTTTTCCAAGTGGAAGTGGCTGGACATTCAGACGCTGACCCAATGCCTAAAAAATGGAAAAAATTCTATGCCAGCAACTGGGAACTTTCAGCAGCGAGGGGCGCTGCAGTGGTGCGATACATGATCGAAAACGGTGTGCCCGCACCCAGACTTCTAGCTGCCGGGTATGGAGATTGGTATCCAAAAGGGCTTGACAGCATTAAGAAAATAAATCCCCTGTATAATCCCTTAACATTAACTTGGGGAGATGGAGAGCCCATTTTTGATTCAAAAGGCAATGAACTACCGACAGTTTTATCATTGAATACAACAAAGAAACAAAAGTCTGCTAATCGAAGAATTCAAATCACTTTCATCCAACCATCGCACCACGGTAAAGGGCGATCAGCAACCAGCTATGATGATTAATTATTTTAATAAATTGCAAAATGCGGAGTAAACACATACCAAGGAGTTTCACATGAAAAAGGGGAATAAATATTTAATACCCGTCATCGGAACAATTATTGCGGTCACATTTCTCGTTGGGCAAGGAGCCGGTTATCTCTCCCAAAAACTGATGGTGGAAAACAACATCCGTGAGCGGGTCAAAGAAGCCCTTTCCAAGCTTATTGACACACAAAAATACGTCATTAATGTTGATGTTGAATTGGAAATCTTGGATGAAGTGAGTGAACAGATCACTGTTTTTTCTCCACGAAAATCAGTAAAAAGAGAACAGATAACACCCGCAGAGAAAACAGCCGACGCCCTCTTGAGAATGCAGGAAAAAATGATACAGGAATCTCAACCGGAAGCGGAAACCCGTTATTCCATTGGACTCCCCATCCCGGGATTCGAAATTGATGTTGTCGGGAAAAAAACTGAGCCGAGATCAGTAACCCAATCTACACCTATATCACCGAGAACCATGGAACCCATGGATCGTTCATCCCAGGATGATGATGCCAGTCAAGAAATGGTGGATAAAGTTATTTCCCGTAAGCGACCTTCCCGCGCGGTGGTCAAACGGATGGATCTTACCCTAATCCTTCAGGAAGGTGCTGCACCAGAATTGATTGAGAATATTCGTCAACTCACTATGGCTGCATCCAAATTTGACCGGGATCGTGGAGATAAGTTCACCATCATGACGGCCAGTTTCAAGGAACGCCGTGACCAGCGGTCCGCCGAGCAGATCATGTTGAAAAATATAGCAGAAAAAATTGATCTGTTAGAACAAAAACGCGTTACTGAAACCACGGATTGGCGAGAAGACATTCAACAATATCGCACTGAAGAATCTGCCCGCCGCGATGAGGATAGATCTTTCTTTGAAAAACAATTATCCCAAATGGAAGAAAAAGCAAAAGCACAGGCTTATGCCGCAGAAAAGAAAGAAATGCTTCGTCGGGATTCGTTGAAAGTTGCCAAGCTCAATAATGAAATAGGCGCATTAAGGGATATGCTGCAAATCACCCATAAGGAAGATGCATCAAAACAATCCAGGGTAGATTCATCCCGATTCGCCATGCTGGACAATGAATTACAGAGCTTACGAAGAATGCTTTTGCAAGCCATGCTTCAGGATTCCATTGATGCCCAGAAAAAAGCACAGGCAAAAATTGAAATAGAACTGGCCTCCCGGGAAAAAGAAAAAGCCACCCGTGATTCTTTGATCGAAGAAAAGATTTTAGCGCTAGAAGGTGTCCAATCTGAATTAGATGCCCTGCAAAGTGAAGTCTCTGGCGGCAAAGAATCATCCCAAATGATACTGATCATTCTGGGTGCACTCTCGGCCATTCTTTTAGTAGCACTCATCTTTGTATTAGGACGGACCAAGCAACAGGTGCCAATACCACCGTGGATGTATCCACCACCTCGTCTAAGAAAGAAGAAAAAGAAAAAAGCTAAAAAGAAAGATAAAAAGTCCGAAAAAGAAGAAAAAGAGGTCGATAAAGAGGATAAAAAAGAAGAAGAATCCAAGGAAGAGCCTGTAGCTGTAGAACCAGAACCAGAACCAGAACCAGAACCAGAACCAGAAACTGCACCCGAGCCAGAACCTGAGCATCAAGCTCCAAAGACATATGGTGAAGATCCCAATGTTATAAAAAGTGAAATAGATGATATTCGCAAATCGGTTGTCTCAATGAGTGTTGGACAACCTGGCAGAACATCCACCATCGTAAAAGAATGGCTGGAACAACCCGCACCTGCACCACCCGAACCGGAAGAAGAATCCGATAGCGGTGATGAAGGTGACGAAGAATAACAGTAAGGAAAGAAACCATGATTACTGATTATCAGATGCTTTCAGGCCTGCAAAAGGTAGCAATCCTCTTTTCTGTTGTAGGGGAAAGCCTATCCTTATCTTTGGTCAAAGGTTTATCCAAAACAGAGATTCGAAAGATCCGGTCCACCTTACGCGGCATGGGCGATGTGGCTTTTTCTGTCAAGAAACGGGTGATGGAAGAGTTTTATTTCGGATTCCTGAGTGAACAATTCCAGGATGAAAAAACAGAAGATGGACCCATACATCCTTTTGAATTTTTACCAGACCTCCAGGATGAGCAATTACTAGCCTTGTTAAATAAGGAAGATCCACCTGTGATCGCCATGGTGCTGGCACAGCTCGAACCGGAAAAAAGAATGCTGATCTTGGATAAAGTTGACCCCACGGAAAAAGGACAGATCCTGATCGAATTGGGATCATTAGATAATATTCCTTTGGAAGGCATTATTGAAGTGGCGGCACGCCTGCGGAATAAATCGAGCTATCTTCCCCGCACCACAGAGTTTTCACGCGGCGGTGGAAAAGAAATCGCCCAGATCATTAGCGGCATGTCATCGGAAGAAGAAGAACGGTATCTGCAAACACTCCGGAATGAAGATCCGGCTCTTTATGAGGATGTGAAAAAATACCATCTCACGTTTATTGATATTATTGAAAAATTCCCAGACGGAATCCTGCGAGATATCATGAATACAGTGGATCTGTCAGATGTGTCCATGGCCATGAAAGGAGTTGACCAGGAAACGGTTGATCGTATCATTGGCAACTTGCCCCAGAAAAAGCAAGCCATGTATGAACCGGAAGAAGGCCCCAGGCCGAAACGTGAAGTGGACAAAGCTCGCAAAAAAGTTGTGGGTATCGCCAGAGATATGGAAAAAGAAGGCCAATTCAATGTTGCTGATTTAACTGGCGGCGGAGAAATGATCGAATAATTCCAGAATATAATTAGAAAAACAAAAAAGCCTCTGTCTTTGACGGGGGCTTTTTTGTTTTGGTGTGTTTATTCTCATGGACAAACTACCCCTATGGCTCACCGTAAAATATTACAAATAACTTCTGGAATTAATACATCTGATGGTGCCACAGCTGTAACTCATCTTCAAGCCCCATCCAGTTTTCCGGGTGGGGCTTTTTAATGAAAAATAATTGTTGCAATGTTAAATAGTTTAACGTCATACTATATGTATGAATTCAAAGTTAAAATCGTATTCTGAAGACCAACGCCGTGTTTTGAGTGCGTGGGTAAAATTGAACCGGGCCAATGAATCTGTAGGCCAATCGGACTTGATTATCATGAACGAACATGGCTTAACGATATCCCAATTCGGTACGATGGAAACCCTTTACCACAAAGGTTCCATGTGCCAAAAGGAGCTGGGTGAAAAACTACTCCGCAGCGGAGGAAACATGACCAAAGTGGTGGATAATCTTGAACGGGATGGCTACGTCATCCGCGTACGGGATGAAAAGGACCGCCGGTATTTCAGAATTGAACTCACATCAAATGGGACGGAGAAAATTGAAGAAGTATTTCCAAAAATTTTAGCAAATCTCACTGATCGCTTTTCTGTCCTTACTAAACAAGAACAAATATCTCTGTCCGAATTGTGCAAACGATTGGGGCTGGGCAAATAAAAAGGATTAAAAATGAATCTAAAAATCGAAATGGTATTAAGAATCCTGATTGGCCTATTATTGGTTAATTTCGGATTGAATAAATTTTTCCAATACATGTAAATGCCTGAAATGGCAGAAGGTGCCGTGGCATTTATGATGTCCATGGGGAAAACAGGATACCTGTTTCCAACCATAGCAGTCATTGAAATAACGGGTGGCGGTTTATTAATTGCCGGAAGAATGATCCCTTTTGCATTGGTTATCCTTGCGCCGATTGTATATAATATTCTCATGTTTCATGTGCTCCTGGACCCGAGCGGTGTTATGGTGGGTATAATACTGAGCGTCTCTTTGGGTTGGATTGCATGGAACAGAAAAGAATCATTCACAGGACTATTTAAATGAAAGTCATGCAGGAGAAATTCTGCCGGTTTAAATACGTTATTAATCGAAATTGATAGAATCATCCATGAATCGAATTAAATCAACAAGTAAAAAAGAATAAATGATTATGAAAACAAGAATACTGGTATCCGCAGCCCTGAGTTTGCTGACGGTGCTCAACGCCAACTCCAAAAACGGAAGAACGGTTACAATTGAAACACAAAAAAGCACTCTTGAATGGGTGGGGACAAAAGTAACCGGAACCCATAACGGAACGATCCAGATGCAAGCAGGAACGGTTAGTTTAAAGGGTGATCGCGTAGTTGGAGGAACCTTCACTCTCGATATGACCAGCATTGTGAACTTGGATCTTGAAGCGGAAGAATGGAATCAGAAATTGGTGGGTCATTTAAAATCAGACGATTTTTTCTCTGTGGAGACCCATCCAACGGCCACGTTCAAAATCACCAAAGCAAAATTGCGCCGGTTTGCTAAAGCTAATGAAGCTAATTATGAAATAAAGGGCGTTCTAACCATAAAGGGCATTTCCAATGCCGTAACCTTTCCTGCTCGGATTGTCTGGAATGATCAGGGTTATGAAGCGATTGGAAAAATTGAATTGGACCGTACCCGTTGGGATATACGCTATGGTTCAGGAAAATTTTTCGATAACTTGGGGGATAAAATGATTCATGATCTTTTCACCCTAAAATTTTCCATTAAGACTGTGGGGTAGGTGAAAGCCATCTATTACTAATATGGTACATACAATCGCCGGGACAAAGATAGCCCAGTTCCCAAAAGAGACTGGGGCAAAAGGAGAATTCATCCGCCAGGAAAGTATTTTTAGAAATTGGGTAACGGCCAGTGGAGAATCCGGATATTTGGCTGAACTGGACCGTTACCATCTCTATGTATCCCTGGCCTGCCCCTGGGCCCACCGTACGGTCATATTCAGAAAATTAAAAAAGCTGGAAGGAGTTATTTCCCTTTCGGTTGTGGACCCAATTCGGGATCACCGCGGCTGGCGCTTTACGGGATCGGAAGGAGAATTCCCGGATGAAATTAACGGATTTTCTCTCCTAAGTGAAGCCTATCTGAAAAGCGACCCATCTTTTGATGGCCGGGTAACCGTAGCAGTCCTTTGGGATAAAAAGACCCAACGAATCGTCAATAATGAATCTTCCGAAATTATTCGTATGCTAAATGCTGAGTTTAACGCATTTACCGAATCAACCATCAACTATTATCCAGTAGAACTGCGGGAGGAGATTGATGAAATCAATGCCTTCGTTTATACTAATATAAATAACGGTGTTTACCGGACTGGTTTCGCCACCACCCAGGCTGCTTATGAAAAAGCTTTTACAGCCCTGTTTGCGACCCTTGATAATTTGGAAGAGCGTCTTTCAGGACAATCGTATCTTCTGGGAAATCAGATTACAGAAGCGGATTGGCGTTTATTTACGACATTAGTGCGTTTCGACGCTGTCTATTACAGTCATTTCAAATGTAACCAAAAGCGGTTGGTTGATTATCTCCATCTCTGGCGCTATACCCGGAATCTTTATCAGGTTCCCGGCGTGGCTGATACAGTAAATATGGACCACATCAAACGCCATTATTACGGGACCCATGCCAGTTTAAACCCGACAGGGATAGTACCCAAGGGTCCGGAAATAGATTTTACCATCCGCTAAACCTGAAATAAGTGATATAGAATGGATAAAAAAAGAGTTATAAAACGTTTGGTTGCCGGTCAGTCCACCACGGATGGCGCCGGGGTGAATCTGACCCGCATCATTGGCTCGCCGGAACTCAATATGCTGGATCCGTTTTTACTTTTAGATGAATTCGGAAGCGACAATCCGGATGATTATATTGCCGGGTTTCCTCCGCACCCGCACCGTGGATTTGAAACAATCACCTATATGCTCAACGGAAAGTGGCAGCATAAAGATTCTGCCGGAAACGAAGGTAAGTTAGGGGAAGGTTCTGTCCAGTGGATGACCGCGGGCCGGGGGATCGTTCACAGCGAAATGCCCATCCAGACCGATGGGTTGGCCCGGGGATTCCAACTTTGGCTCAACCTGCCAAAAGAAAAGAAAATGATAGAGCCGGCTTACCAGGATATTGAATCCGAACAAATTCCCATTGTTAAAGAAAAGGCAGGAACGGTGAAGGTTATTTCTGGGAATTTTCACGGAACAGTCGGTCCGGGGCAATCTCATACACCCGTTTTGATTCTGGATATTCAATTATTGGAAAATAGTGAATTAACCATTCCCCTTACGGATGGCTGGAATGTATTTAGTTTTATTTATGAGGGTGATGTTTTTTCCGGACAAAAATTATCCAAAGGCCAATTGGCTGTCTATGAAAAAGATGGGGATGTCGATTTCAAAACTAAGGACAGTAAAGCAGGAATTTTTTTCGCAGCCGGAGAACCTCTGAATGAGCCGGTAGCCCGTGGCGGCCCCTTTGTCATGAACACACGGGGAGAAGTTTTAAAAGCGTTTTCAGATTACCAGGAAGGTAAATTTGAATCATGAAAAAAATACACTGGGGTATATTAAGCACGGGTAAAATCGCCGGAAGTTTTACAGAAGACATACGTTATGTTCCCGATGCGGAAGTGGTGGCTGTGGGGTCCCGAAACCAGCATACGGCAGAGGCATTCGGACAAAAACACAACATACCTAAACGCCATCCATCTTACCAGGCTCTGGCCAACGATCCGGATGTGGACGTTATTTATATTGCCACACCTCATGCATTTCATGCAGAAAACAGCATTATATGCATGAATGCAAACAAAGCAGTGCTGTGTGAAAAGGCATTTTGCATCAATGCGGGTGAAGCGGAAAAAATGATATTATCTGCCCGGGAGAATAATGTATTTCTAATGGAAGCTTTGGTTACTCGTCATTTCCCGGTGATTCATCAAGTCCTGGATTGGATCAAGGATGGCTTGATTGGGGAGGTTCGTATTGTGCAGGCCAATCGATGTGCCCGGGAAGAATTCACCTTGGAAAGTCGTGTGGTGAACCCGGAACTAGGCGGTGGCAGTTTACTGGATCTAGGAATTTATGTGATCGGGTTCTCATCCATGATCTTTGGTC
>Ga0208391_1000670_pt1 | contig 17826 bp, 13 predicted proteins | sample Knorr_S23_td_Bot_FD_185612 | JGI IMG/M metagenome (GOLD analysis project Ga0208391, IMG submission 185612) | Marine microbial communities from Southern Atlantic Ocean transect - Knorr_S23_td_Bottom_ad_3770_LV_A (SPAdes) (version 2) | ecosystem: Environmental > Aquatic > Marine > Oceanic | place... | reverse complement strand
CTGAGAGAAGGATTTTGGTTTCGCTTCAATGCGGAAGGCTAGATGAGAATATTCCCCCCCACCCAATGGCCGCAAGCTGAAGAAGTCTGCCTTTGATGAGTTGCGGGAGTATTATCGGGGACTAATTCGCTAGTCATGGCCCCATACCCCCTGGTTGTGCGAATCCTCAACTTTTTATAGGACTCCTAGCCGTATGGAACCCTTTCCAGAAGATACTTGCTCGAGACTTGAGTTCCATCGGTCCGAAGTCTCAATTGGGTGTCACTAAACCGCATATGGAAGTTCTGAAGTAAATTGACTACTTCCACTGCCAAAGTTCCCATGCTGCATTTCCTTCAGCATCCACATCCCAGTTGTAAACAACAGCAGCCCCATTTAAGCTCGCAAGGGAAGGAGCTGACGTTTGGAAATAGACCACCCCTTTGAAAGTAGCTCCTCCATCTTCTGTAAAGGTCCCAATCGCAGTAGCCGTGAAAGTTGCCACTCCGTCTGCAGCTATAACGAGACCCGCATTCGGACATTCTCCATAAAGTGTCCCATCCTCTCTCATTTCAGCTGAATAGGTAGCCATCATCTGCAAGATATCTACCCCCGCGAGAGTCCCGCTACCACTTGGTACAGTCACTTCAAATCTGGGAAGAGTGCCGTTTGCTGGAAGTGTTTTAGTCGTAGTAACCGCCTTGATGGAACCCAATTTTTCGCTTGCCATATCCTGACCCCCTTGTACTTATTTCTTATACTTTCATATTCCTTTGACAGAGCGCCACTTCAATGCTCCGGCATCTTATCAAACATTCACTTACTACAAAATCCCCTACGGGACTCCTAGCTTTAGCGCCGGTCTTTTACTACGGAAGAAATTTTCAGGAAACTTGTCCATGGCTGACTAGCTTATCTTCATCAACCTGAAAGAATCCTAATTGGCCACGATAGTGTGGGCGTTCCGGACATTGGCTACTCATAATATATAGGGGTTGTCCGGAATCCAATGGATCAACGTTGACTACGCCAGTCTGGCGTTTGGACGAGGCGGAATGGAGTGCCAGTCCGAATACCAACCGAGTGAGGCGGACTTAGCTGAGGCGATACTGGTTAAGTGAGGGGCAGTGCGGGTCGCAGACGGAGAGGAACGGGACTCAACGCCAAGCGACCAGGATCGATTGCATCGGTAGATATCAATATACCTCGAACTCTCCCTTCGCAATTAAGTCGCCATCAACAAAAAGGTTTGCGTAATAGGCGCCTGGTTCGTAGGCTCTTCCTGGGGTTTTGGCGCCCCAACCATGGGTATAAGAAACACCCTTCCATCCTGGACGTAGTCGTAGCCTATGGAGTGAAGGAGCTGTCGCTGGCCTTGATGGAAATGAGTTTGCCACCGACTAGGGTGTGTCAGTTTTAGTACAACCGTATGGTGACGTACCGGTCTACGTTCATTATCACAGTGGCCTTCCAGGCGTAGCCATCTAAGTCATCAATCCCCCCAATTTCTCCTCCCAGACTGGGATCGTCCCTATAAATCCATATGGTGACCCGGGTGTTTGCAGCATAAGTCTTGTTGTCAGGCGGTGGGGCTACTCTGACAGACCCACGTGGTACGCTCGCTATGTCCCTGTCATCGCCTTCACAACATGCAAAACCATTTATGTTGAGAGTAAACCTTGCTGCAGGCCCCGGTGTGGGAGTCGGCGTTGGAATGGAAGTTGGAGGGAGCGGTCTCATATCCACCGTAACGAACCTGTCCGCGTTCATCTTCGCGGTGGCGAATTGATTGTCTCCGCTGTCGACGCCGCTCCAGGTAATCTGATAGCCCGGAGGGCCGCTCGCTATGAGGGTGACCCTAGTGTTGAGCTTATAAGTACCGTCAGATCTAGGGGATTGGCTCACCGTGACCGTCCCGGCAGAGACGTTCATACGCTTATTCTGACCCACCTCGAAGCCGTTAATATACAGCCGATACTCGGTCCTGAAATCCATCAGGCGAGTTATGTCACCGGATACACTAAATAATCCGATGAGAAAGCCTAAGTTGTCCGCCTTCATGAACTTCGAAGTTGGCACGCCGATGAACCGGCCATCCGATGTGAAGGCAGCGCCGCCACTATTGCCGGGATTGATGGCAGCGTCAGTCTGAATCATCGTGTGCCGGGGCTCAGGGCGAAATGCCGAAACCGATCCCCTCGTCACTGTGCTCTCCCCAACCAAGTCGAATCCCAAGGGATATCCTATCGCGAAGATCTCGTCCCCAACGGACGGACGGTCAAAGGATATAGGCACGAATGGCCAGGAACCTGCTTCAATCTTAACCATAGCAAGATCCAGGCCATCATCGTAGGCCATCACGGTTCCTTTGGTACGATGACGGTCCTCGATCGTGACCGTTACGATGTCGTAACCCTTGACGACATGATAGTTGGTGAGGATGATTCCTTGCGAGTTTATCATCGTGCCAGAGCCCATTCCTAAGGGCGTATCAATCCTAACAACCGCACTCCTAACCCGATCCACTACCTGGCTGCGCGTTGGTGTCGGCGGTATCGAGGTGGGAGTGGGCGTCGGCGGCACAGGAGTGGGAGTAGGGGTTGGCGGCACGGCAGTGGGAGTAGGAGTAGGAGTTGATGTAGCGGTCGGTGGTACAGCAGTAGGAGTTGGTGTCGGGGTTGGTGTCGGGGTTGGTGTCGGGGTTGGTATCGCTTCTATGGTTGCTTGAATTCGCGCCTCAACTGTGGCATTTATGTCCGGGGTAGGAGTAGGAGTGACCGTAGGCAACGCAGCCTTCACCCTAGCGACCACAGTAGCTTCAATATTGATTGTCGGAGCAGGAGTTGTCGTCGGGACTGGTGTAGGTGTCGGGACTGGTGCTTGTGTGGCGCAAGCAAGCCCGATGATGCCAGAGGTCAGCAGTATCAACACCAAAGACAGGTCGTGCATGTGCCCCATGGGTGGCTTCATTGCACCATTCTACCAAAGTCGGGTTATAACGCTGTTCTACGACAGGGCAATCCCGGAAGTTCCATTAGACCATAAGGAGTACTGATGAAGTGGGGATCAATCCCTACAGCCTAGGTTTTTAAATCTTAGACACGAAACTTTGACAGCACTGGTACAAACATGCTAAAATAGCCATGCGCTTTCACAAACGGGTGAGGGCGTTCTTTTTTTGCCTAACGCTATGGATTGCAGGAGCTCCGCTTGAGAGGGGAAGGCTCCTTACCCTGGGGTAGGGAATGAAGCTACCCCTAAACAAAGATGGAGTCTAGTTTTGTACCGTTCAGGGTATTCCTCTAGATATTCTCAGAATAAGATCAATACGGGGTACATCATCGCCATAGTGGTGGTAGTTGCCGTTGTCATAGCTGCACTTGCCGTAGCCTTCTTCATTTTCGGTGAAGACCCGAGCCCGCTCCCATTGACGGATGGTGCCGTAATAGACGGTGGAGAAGAACCAAACGGTGTTTCTAAGGTTACAGCATCTACTATCAATATCGATGCAACCGTTGAAGCCAGAGTTACGCAAATATTAGCTGCTCAAACTACACCAAACATCGATGCAACGGTAGAAGCCAGGGTTAGGCAGAAACTAGCTGCCCAGCCTACATTCATGCCTCAAGTAATCTTCAAAGAAATCCCTTTGGAGATTATTAAAGACGTGGTGCGGGAAGCACTCGCTGCAAGGGTCGCTACTACCGCATCTCCGATGAGCAAGCCCGCCTTCACCCCACTTCCTATTGCTATTCCGGTTGCAACGCCCACGCCAACATCAACACTAGTACCAACTCTTGTCCCTACGCCGACGCCTACATCAGTGCCAACGCCAATTCCGGTTCCCACACCGATGCCTACGTCAGTACCAACTCCAATTCCGGTTCCTACGCCCATGCCAACACTAGTGCCAACTCCTGTCCCTACGCCGACGCCTACGTCAGTACCAACGCCAACTCCTATTCCAGGCACAAAGATTGGCAATGTGGTATTGACGCAGGACACGACATGGCGAAAATCAGAGTCACCTTTCCACCTAGAAGGGGAAGCACAAGTCGGCGAAGGTGTAACTCTAACTATTGAGCCGGGAGTGGCTATTATTGGCAATGGTGGCCGGATTAGTTTTGCAGGAACTATAAAGGCCGAAGGTATGTCTTCGGACAAGATTTCCTTCGAACTGACTAATGCAGGAATCTTCGAAAGTCTATCGAGGACAGGCAGATTAATTGTTCGCCACGCTGTCATTACAGGCGCAGAAGCTAAAGATACATTCTTCGGAGTTGGAGTATATTTTGTTAAGACCCATCTATTTGGAAGCGGTATGACCGCTGAGTTCCATGATTCAATCTTCCGTGGAATAGAGTATCTGGTGTATCCGGGCCCCGCGACTGTGACGGCTGAACGCAATATTTTCCGTGATTCTATTAAGTTGAGATTTACCGGTAATTCCAGTAGTCTTGCCATTAGTTACAATTGCTTCAACATGCCTTGGCCACCTGTGGACGTTAGAGTTACCGGTACATCATCCATAAACTTCAATTCAATTTATGGGGTGACTACCCCAATTCCTAAAGAGATACAAGGCAACGGATTCCAGTCGTTTGGTGGTTCTATAGACGCATCTGAAAATTATTGGCATGGTCTCTCGGAGTCCGATGTTAGGAAAACCATCTCAGACGGCACGGTAGATCCCACTAAACTTGGTGTAGTAGAAATCCTGCCACTACTAACTGGACCGCATCCCGACACCCCGGATTGCTCTTAAGATGAGTGAATGGAATCGAGGCTGATGCAGATAATCTCCTTCCTACCTCGCCACGGCTTTATAAACCTGACTAAAATCCTTAACGTTCGGCTGCAGCGTACGCAATTTTAATTGATGGATTTCAGCCTAAAAAGTGGTGCCGAAGGTCAGAGTCGAACTGACACGGGGTTGCCCCCACCGGTTTTTGAGACCGGCGCGTCTACCATTCCGCCACTTCGGCACTGGGTTATTTTATAGCTAAATCGGTCTGTTTGGTACCCCTCCCAAAACATCGTTACCTCGTTTTGCCAACATTTTGCTAACAAGCACTTACTGAGCTCGGAGACGTACTTCAGAACAATGGGCGGCTGGCTGGTTTCAACTATCCAGTACAAGAGTTGTCTGGTGGAGACGGGGGAGGGCGCGTTGAGGAGCCCGGCGCGAAAATTGGGTATCACTGCGGGACACCTAGCCCTGACGCGCCGGCCAGTAACCCGGGGTAAAAGCGGTCAGTACCGTGTTCTTGATCTTGAACGGGCCGCCGAACCATGGGGCGCTTTGGTAGTTAACAAGGGCTCGATATAGGTCCGTAGCTCCTCTGGGATACGTGAGCCATCATCGATGCAAGTCTTCGGTTTCCTCGTGGTGCCCTCCTATCATCAGTTTACTGGCGCCTACTAGTATCCACTTGTTAAGTTGTCGAATAGGCTCTTAGTCGGTCTTCCACAGCTCTCTGCCGTTGGTCACGTCTCTGGCGTTGAAGAAGAGGTCTTTCCCCACTTTCGTCAGCTCTTCAGGAAGCGAGCTGCCGAATCCGGGAATGATGTCCGTAACCAACACAACTGGTGCGCTGGCCTGCACAAGCCCTCCGCTAAATACCACTACCATCAACACCAAGGGCAGGAGTAAAACTAATGGCTTCAGGAACCGTCGCTTGTCGCTCGCCAGCTCGACCGTCATGGCGGGCAGGGCCGCCGCCAGCGTCACCGGGACAACCATCAGGTGTACTTTTCTGAATCGTCGCACAGTCTTCTCTCCTTAAGGATGTGATTGAGCAATCGTAGTTTAAACTTTATTGGACGAATAGAACTTAACAATACCCCGGCGGTATCATCCCGACACCTACCAGATATAAAATTCCTTACAATATAAGTTAATGTAAGTTATGGAATGTCGGCGACAATACGGTAGCAGCAGCCGACTATTGGGTCAACCGCGGTCAACATCGAAAAGCACCCCTCGGTTCGGTGTTGGCCGACCCGATAAAGCCCTGGAAAAGATGGGTGTGGTTGGTTTCTTTGGCGATATAGAACAACAGCGCCGGCCTCAGATTTTGAGACCGGCGCGTCTACCATTCCGCCACTTCGGCACGGGACTATCTAATAGCTAAAACGGGGCGTTTTCCAGTGCCGCGGGGCGTAGAAATATAACCGGCCACCGGTTCTTGGCAGCCTGGGACCGGGTAGAAAGAAGTGGCGGGCCTGGGACCCGGCGGCAAATGGCCTTAACAGGTACGTTGGTCGGTGCTTACCGCCAGCGCACGGAGTTCTCGAACAGTATCTTCGAGTTCCTCCCACAAAACATCTACCAACAAGTCGTGGTGTTCCAGATATTTCGGGCGTTCGGACCATCCGTCCGTATCGTTCAAAGTGTGCTGGTCTGACTTTAGATTTAATAGCAACATTGCGCTCATCCCCCGACACTCAACCGCCCCGATGGGGCTGTTGCGTAATTGAATTCGGGCTAGTATAAATCATTACCAACATAGTATTCCGAAGGGCAAATTAGCAGATTTGAAGGAATAATAGGGCGCGAAGCGAGGGAGGCGTCTCCCGCGATTTGCCTTGACGTGAGAACGGGCGCACCCTATAATCCTTAAGTCAGAGCCTAATGAACCTTACCTTCGGACAATACCTAAAACATGCCTAAACGGACTTATCAACCCAAAAAGCGCCGCCGTGCACGGGTGCACGGCTTCCGATCAAGATCCAGCACGTCTGATGGCCGGGCCATATTGAAGCGGCGACGGTTCAAGGGCCGTCACAATCTCACCGTATAACCAGTTAGTTCTGGTGATGCAACGCAGACATCGCCTTACAGCAAGCAAACAGTTTTCTCAGATCCATCGAGAGGGCCTAAGCATAGCGAACCGTTTCCTGGTGGTTCGGGTCCTTTCCAATGGACTTGATTACAGCCGTTTCGGCTTTCTGGTCAGTAAGCGTATCGGGAATGCGGTGGTGAGAAACCGGGTGAAACGCAGACTGCGAGAAGTGGTCCGGCTCACGCCGGTGAAACCGGGATGGGATGCCGTATTGATTGCCCGCCGTGACATTAACCGGGCAAATTTCCAGGAGCTCCAGCAGGCAACGGAAAACCTGTTGCGGCGCTCACACTTAGTGGCGGATGAAGAGTTGGCGGTAAGCGCCGCACCTGCCACGGAGTCCACTGGATGAAACGTGCTGTGATAATGGCCATTGGGTTGTACCAAGGAGCGTTGTCGCCATATCTACCATCGGCTTGCCGCTATTTACCCACGTGTTCTCACTATTCCCAAGAGGCGGTCCAGCAATACGGAACGGTCAAAGGAATCTGGCTCGGCCTGAAACGACTGGCCCGGTGCCACCCTTGGGGTGGAAAAGGTTTCGACCCTGTACCATGAATTTTTCGGCTTGATTTTCACTGATTGTTGTCTTCAATTATTTTGCTCCTAAAATCCATCTCCGGTTACGTTACATCTCTTCGGCATCCAGCCGTGGCGCCCGGTCTGACGCTCAATTTCGGCGATCGGAACCGGGTTAGCTTACCTGTGCCGGCTCTTCTGCTTATGGCTGCGGCTCTTCTTCTTCTTTTGGGTTGCACGCCGGGAAGATTCAGCCAGATCGGGAACGGTTGGTCCCCGGCGTCAGGTCTGGACGGGTTTGTTTACGTGGGGACTAAGCAGGGCACCGTCCAAGCCTTGACGGACAACGGATTTGAAGGATATAAGCCGTTGTGGACTTTCCCTCCTAACCGCGACGAAGATTCCAAAGACGGGGATTCACTTTTCGGCGTTTACGGTAGCCCGGTGGTCGGAGAAGACTTGGTCTACGTTAGCGCCATAAACGGCGTTCTTTACGCCATAGACCGGGAAACTGGGACGATCGGCTCCACCGGTTGGAAGCAGCCTCGGGGGCAAGCTGAAGATGATCGGCCTACCTTGGTGGCAGGGCCGGCATTGGACCTCGAAAGCAACGTCGTGGTGGTTGGCTCCGAAGACGGCGGCCTATACGCCTTTGACGCGAAGACCGGTGAACCTCGGGACGGGTTCCCCTTCAGAGCAGAGGACAAGATATGGTCTACACCGGTGATTCAAGACGGTGTGATTTACTTTGGGTCCCATGACAAGCACGTCTATGCGGTTTCTTTAGCCGACGGGACACTGAAGTGGAAGTTCCTCACCGGAGGCGTCGTGGCAGGCCGCCCCCTTTTGTTCCGCGATATGGTGATAGCCGGATCCTTCGATAAGAAGTTGTATGCGATCAATATCAAAGACGGCAGCAAGGTCTGGGAATTCCTGGGCGAAAATTGGTTTTGGGCCGGGGCCGTCGCCAACGGGCGGACGATCTTCGCCCCATCGATGGATGGCAACGTTTACGCTCTAGACCGGGGTGGCAACCTGTCTTGGAAATACGACCTGGAATCACCTATAGTCTCCCGCCCGGTGCTGGTTCCACGGGGACTGGTGGTGGCGGCGAGGTATGGCAAGATCAGTCTGCTGGACACTTCATTGAACGACATGGGGTTGCAACGGTCGCGAAATCCCCTTTCCCTCAGGGGAGACCCTGAGATTCTTGCCCCACTGTCAGTTCTGGATGAATCCGTGTTCGTGGCAGCGGAAGATAATACCGTCCGGCGGATAGAAGTCAGAGCGGGTCTGGCGCCTATGTGGTGTTTTGATACAGAATCTGAGAACGGTCAATGCAGCTAACCAGTCGACTGCCCGTCAACCGGGCATTCAACCGGCGTCAAGGGTAGGGCTTTGGAATTCGTCGTAGTCCTCTGGAACGAAGTTATCATCCGGCCCATGCTCAATACCTTGTTGGTGTTTTACGTGATCAGTTTCCAGCACATGGGAATTGCCATCATTCTCTTTACCGTATTAGTCAGAGCGGCCACCATGCCCTTGACTCTGAAGCAGATCAGGCAGATGCGGGTTATGAGCACCCTGCAGCCCAAGATGAAGGAAATTCAGGCGCGTTACAGCGGGGACCGGTCCCGAGCTTCCCAGGAAACCATGCGTCTGTATCGAGAGGCCGGAGTCAACCCTATAGGCTGCCTGGGGCCTCTGGTAGTTCAGATGCCCATTCTGATCGGTTTGTTCCGGGTATTGATACAGACGCTGTTCTCCAAGCCGGGAGACCTGATCGGACTTTCCGAGAAATTGTATACCTGGATCCCGGTGTTCCCGATATACGCGGTAGTCCCTCTCAACGCCAGTTTCCTGGGCATATTAGACCTGGCCGAACCGGACCCAACCCGGGTGATAATTCCAGCATTGGTGTTTGTGTCCACTTGGGTGCAGCAAAAATTAACGGTCAGCCCATCCACCGATCCAAAGCAGCAGTCAAACCAGACGATGATGCTCTGGATGATGCCGATAATGATTGCTTTCTTTTCCCTCCAATTTCCCAGCGGCTTGTCGATGTACTGGATAGTATCAAACGTCATCGGTGTCGCCGTGCAATACTTAGTAACACCCAAGGGTCAGCTTCCTCCTCTATTTCCGCTATTCCCCAAGCCGGAGGCGCCCCCGCCCTCGGCACGCTCGGAGGAAGCTGATCCTCAGAAGGAGACGCGAGAAAATGGAAGTACGCGTAATGACGGCACGAACCGTCGAAGAAGCAATAGAACTAGCGCTCAAAGAGCTAGACGCCGACCGAGACGAGGCCGAGGTAGAAATACTAAGTAGGGGCAAGTCGGGATTTCTCGGCATTGGCGGCGAACCGGCCCGGGTTCGAGTCACCAAAATAGCCGTAACCCAAGGAGGCTCAGCCGGCGCTGCCGCCGTCGCTTCTGAGACGGTAGGCCGGATCTTGCAGGCTGCCCAGGTCAACGTCACCCGGACGGTCCGGTCTGCCAACGACCCCGAAACCGGTGGCCCCATAATCGACCTGGAAGGCGAAGATTCGGGTTTGTTGATCGGCCGCCGCGGCCAAACCCTGCAAGCCCTACAATTCCTGGTCAACTTGATCGTGCGCAATCAGTATGGCGAGGGAGTCCGGGTGGTCTTGGACGTTGAGCGTTATCGCCAACGGCGGGAAAACTCTTTGCGGGACATGGCTACTAAAGTGGCTTCCAGAGTAGTTCAAAGCAACCGGGCCGTAGCATTGGAGCCGATGTCACCCGCCGACCGGCGCATCGTCCACACGGCTTTGACGGACTACCCCGGTGTTATCACCGAGAGCACGGGAATGGGCGACGACCGGAAGGTAAACATCATACCCAAACCAAACGAGTAGGAGATCCGATTCACAGAAGTTTAGGTGGGGAGGGGACATAGTTGACCTTAATCCAAAAGAAACCTAGAATTACCCTGTGAATAGCGAGTTTGAGTCTCCAAGGCTCAACGACCCCTTAGACACCCCCAATGAAGAATGTGGGGTAGTTGGGGTATACGCTCCAGGCGCCGAAGCTAGCCGCCTGGCTTTCTTCGGCTTATTCGCCCTACAGCACCGCGGCCAGGAGAGTGCTGGAATCGCAGCATCCAACGGCGAGACCCTCAACGTCCACGCCGAAATGGGCCTGGTCACTCAGATATTCCGCGAGCCGGATTTTTATCCTCTTGCCGGCGAACGGGCGATCGGCCACACCCGCTACTCCACCACTGGAAGCAGCCTCCTTTGCAACGCCCAACCCATGATTGTCGAAGGGTATCAAGGCCGGTTGGCCTTGGCGAACAACGGCAACATCATCAACTGTGCCCAGTTGCAAGCCCAACAGAAGAAGGACTGGAACTGTACCTTCGAATCCACTACGGATACCGAAGTGATGGCCTACATGCTGGCTAACGCTTCCGGAGCCGACTGGGAAGAGCGGCTGTTTTATTGCATGCGCCAGTTGGAGGGTGCGTATTCCTTGGTCGCCCTTACTGAGGACACGTTGATGGCTGCCCGGGATCCTTTGGGTATCCGGCCGTTGTGCATCGGCAAGCTGGACGGCGGCTGGATAATTGCGTCTGAGAGCTGCGCCCTTGACCACCTAGGCGCCACATACATGAGAGAGTTGGAGCCCGGCGAGGTTGTCATAATCGACCCACAGGGTTTTCGCTCTTCCGTATGGTCCGGCGCCACCGGCCGCCGCGCCCTTTGCGTGTTTGAGCTTATCTATTTTGCCCGGCCCGACAGCCTGTTGGACAATAAACTTGTCCACTCGGTAAGGCAAGAACTAGGCGCCCAATTGGCCCGAGAGCATCCGGTGGAGGCCGACCTGGTTATCGGTATCCCGGACTCGTCAACCGCGGCGGCGGTGGGCTACGCCAGGGAGTCCGGTATTCCGTTCAGTGAAGGCTTGGTAAAGAACCGCTACGTCGGCCGGACTTTTATCGAACCCGAGCAGCGGATGCGAGACCTGGGCGTGAGGCAAAAATTCAATCCCCTGACCGAGGTCATCGTCGGCCAGAGGATCGTCGTGGTCGATGACAGCATCGTCCGCGGCACCACCACACCCCATGTGGTCGGGCTTCTGCGCAAGGCCGGGGCCGCCGAGATTCACATGCGGGTATGCGCTCCGCCGATAAAGCACCCCTGTTTCATGGGAGTGGACATGGCCACCCGTCAGGAATTGATCGCGGCCAACCAGACCGTGGACGAGATACGTAAATTTATCGACGCCGACACTCTAGGCTACCTGGACGTCAAAGGACTGATGAAAGTGGTCGGCGGCACCAATGGCGGGTACTGCGACGCCTGCTTCACAGGTAACTATCCGGTACCGGTTCAACTTGAGTTGACCAAACTGGTCTTGGAGGAGCCGCCGGCGGAGCTTGAGATCCTCTCCGATTGACGCCCACTTGGGGCATTTAATCTCCGGGCGTCTCATCCCGTACGGCCGTTGTCCCGAAACCAGACCCAGCATAGACTCCCTCTTGCCATGCGGGTCCGGCTGCTTTAACCTTTTAGTGCGGGGCGGCAGTCCCACCCAATGTGGACGGCCCAGGGGAGGAGTAGCCAGTTGACCAGTCAGGCTTACCGCTCGTCCGGCGTGAATCTGGATGAGATGGACGCCCTGAAAGAACGGATAAAGGCCTTTGCCTCGGCGACTCATGGACCCGAAGTCCTAAACCCAGAGGGTGGATTCGCCGGCCTGTTCCGGCTCAGGGGCTATCGACAACCCGTGCTGGTGGCCAGCACCGACGGCGTGGGGACGAAGATCAAGATCGCCGCTCAAATGGGGCACTACGAGTCCATAGGCCAGGACCTGGTCACCCTCAACGTCAACGATATTTTGGCCCGTGGGGCCAAACCCCTCTTTTTCCTGGACTACATCTCCTTTACCACCCTGGACGAGCAAGTGATGGATACTTTGCTTCGCGGCATCGTGTGGGGTTGCCGCGAGGTGGGATGCGCCCTCATCGGCGGAGAAACCGCCCAGATGCCCGGACCGGACGGGTCGGACCATTTGGAGTTGGTGGGGTTTGTCGTCGGCGCGGCGGAGCCGGACGGGTTGATGGATGGGTCCAACATCCAGCCCGACGACTGCTTGGTCGGCTTCCCTTCCAGTGGCTTACATACCAACGGCTTCTCGTTGGTGCGTAGCGTATTCGACATTGATGACAACCCTTCGGTCCTTTTCCGCCGGTTTGATGAGTTACGGCACACCCTGGGTGAGGAACTGCTGATCCGGCACCGTTGTTATCATCCGATGCTGGAGCCGGTGCTAAAATCGTTCAAAGGATTGGCCCACATTACCGGAGGGGGACTACCAGGTAAGATGCCGGCCATCCTACCCGAACATTTGGCCGCCGAATTCCGCCCGGAGACCTGGACGGCCCCGGCCATATTCGGGATTATCCAAAGAGAAGGGAATATAAGCACAGACGAGATGTACCGGGTGTTTAACATGGGGCTAGGGATGGTGGCAGTCTGCGCCGAGGAAGCCCTTGAGGCGATCACCGATAAGATACCCGACGCCCGCGTGGTGGGCCGCATCATCCAGAGAGACGACGGTCCCCAGGTGGCCATACTCGATGGCTAGATCGGCCATCCCGGTCTGGGCAACTGTTCAAAAAGTCAAACGGCCAACGGTCAGGGTGCATACCACCAACCTGTAGGGTGGAATCGAAGTGAGGCGGTCAAGCGGGTGAAAGCGCTCCTTAGCGTCTACGACAAGACTGGCATCGTCGAGTTTGCCCGAAGTCTAGCGGGCGCGGGATTCGAGCTGATCAGCACCGGAGGAACCCACCAAACCCTTGCTCAAGAAGGAGGTCTGTCCGTACGGCAGGTCTCGGAGGTAACCGGCTCACCCGAGATTCTCGACGGCCGGGTCAAGACGCTCCATCCGGTGGTCCACGGCGCCATACTGGCCCGCCGGGATGTTCCGGGCCACATGGCGGAGCTGGCAGAACACAGTATCGGCCTCATCGACCTGGTGGTCGTCAACCTGTACCCCTTCCAAGCGACCATAAGCAAGCCCGGCGTCACCCTGGACGATGCTCTGGAAAACATCGATATCGGTGGCCCGACGATGCTGCGGGCCGCCGCCAAGAACTTCCCGTCCGTGACCGTAGTTGTCGACCCTACAGACTACTCTTGGGTGGCTGAAAAGCTGGCGGCGGACGGTTTAAGCCACGAGGAACGCCGGGCATTGGCGGCCAAGGCATTCCGCCACGTTTCCATGTACGACGCCGCAGTCACCGGCTATCTTGATGTGTCATCGGAAGATACGGCCGGCTTGCCGGAAACATTAACCATATCGCTGAACAAGACCGCCTCCCTGCGCTACGGCGAAAACCCCCACCAAGAGGGCGCCCTCTACGTGCCGGCGGACAGTGGGACCGGAGGAATCGCCCACGCCCAGCAGTTACACGGCCGGGAGCTTTCCTACAACAACCTGATGGATGCCGACGCGGCCTGGCGCACCGTTTCCGACTTTGCAGAAACCACCGTGGCCGTAATCAAACATACCAATCCTTGCGGTTTGGCCAGCCATAAGGACCAAGCCGAAGCATACGAGCGGGCCTATCAGGGTGATTCGGTCTCGGCTTTTGGAGGCATCGTCGGGTATAACCGGACGGTCACCGCCCAAGCCGCGCGGGCGATGGATCCGGTGTTCTACGAAGTCGTAGTCGCTCCCGATTACGAGTCCGAGGCCTTGGATATATTGAAGAAAAAACGTAATTTGCGCATCCTGGCGGTGGGGCCGAACACCGGTGGGCTCGACTACGATCTGCGTCCCATCACCGGTGGAGTGCTAGTCCAGGCGCCAGACGCTCTGGACGAAGACCCAGCCACTTGGGAGACCGCCACCGACCGCTCTCCGACGGACGCGGAGATGCGGGACCTGGCATTCGCCTGGAAGGCCGCAAAGCATATCAAGTCAAACGCCATCGTGTTCGCTAAAGATCTGACCCTAGTGGGCATGGGGGCCGGCCAGCCCAACCGCGTGGTCAGCGTCCACTTGGCGGGGCGTGCTGCCGGGGATAAGGCCGCCGGCAGCGTCCTGGCGTCGGACGCCTTCTTTCCCTTTCCGGACAACATCGAACTTGCGGCGCAGGCCGGAGTCACCGCCATAGTCCAACCCGGCGGCTCGATCCGTGATGCCGAGGTCATAGAAGAAGCCAACAAGCACAAGCTGGCGATGGTGTTTACGGGCGTACGCCACTTCCGGCACTAGACCCAACGCAACGCCCTCGCAAATAAGCCCTTCAATGGGATTTACCTGGGATAAATAATCGATACGGGATAAATCAAGGCGGGAATTGGATATGCCTTTGACCATCGACATTGTGGTACCCGTCTACAACGAGGAACAGGCTCTCCCTCGCAGCATCCTCATCCTAACGGACTACCTTAAGTCCAACGTCATCAACCCTTGGCAGATAATCATTGCCGACAACGCGTCTACCGACAGCACGCGCTCAGTTTCGGAGATGTTGTGCGAGAGGTATCCTGGAGTGAATTACCTTTACCTGCCCCAGAAAGGCCGGGGCCGGGCACTAAAAGCCGCTTGGATGGAAAGCACCGCCGACATTGTTAGCTACATGGACGTGGACCTTTCCACCGACCTGGTCCACCTTCCTCAGTTGATCGATTCCATCGAATCAGGGGCACACATCGCCATTGGCAGCCGGTTGAGCAAGGAGTCTAAAGTCACCCGGTCATTCCGACGGGAGTTCATCTCCCGCACTTACAACTTGATGATCAAGTCCATGTTTTTTACCGGATTCCCCGACGCCCAGTGCGGGTTCAAGGCAATGACTAGGGAAACCGCCAAGACGCTGCTGCCGAAGATCAAGAACAACAACTGGTTCTTTGACACGGAATTACTGATAATCGCCGCCAAGGGCGGTTTCCAGATCAGCTCCTTGCCAGTCAAATGGGACGACGACCCGGACAGTACCGTAAACGTCGCCGGGACCGCTACCGAAGATATCAAAGGACTCCTTCGCCTCCGTTTCGGCGGCGTTCCCAAGGTCTCCCCGCCGGCCAGTCCCCGTCGTCGTTAGGCGGAGAATTGGGCCTGTCTTCGGCCCCTGGACGACGTAGCGACGCACCGCAGATTCTCCCCCAGTTCTCTCCTAGCAGATGGTGACGCCCGTCGCCGGATAAGCCAACCCTCCGATATCACTGCAAACGTTCCAAATATATCGCGAACGGTCTTGAAGACTACTCATCCATGCTGGCGGTTGACCAAACCACGGACTGGTCCCATTACCCGGAGGGCGAACCACCTAGAAAATGCTTCGCCACGCATCTCCGCGAGTGCGATCAACGGCAAAGTCAGTACTCCCAAGATCAACAAGATCATCCGCAAACGCCGGGGCCTGTATTCCAACAGCACCTTGTGGTCCCCTGGAGGCAACTGGACTCCGATAAAACTGGGCATCAGCATAACGGTGTCCGTCTCTACCCCATCTACGGTGGCTCGCCAGTTTGGATGATAAGTGACTTTCAGCATCAGCAAGCTATCGCGATCCACGCAGACGTCAGCCGCAAAGGAATTACTGCCGACTTCCTCGGAAAGGACTGTGCCTCGAGATGGGCCTGCGGAGACTTCTACCTTAGAGATCACCCCTGGAGCGGAAGAAAGGGGCATCAACCGCTCATTTCTGCTGGAAGCGCTGCCCATTAACACTGTCGGGTGCTGCCTAACGCCCGGCAACCCACTGGCCAGCCACCTTGATGCCGCAGGATAGAAGTCTATCTTGTCTCCGCCAAAGGTCAGGTTTGAGCTGACCAGATCGAAGTAGCCAGTTGTCTCCACTTGATACAAGTGATGGGGACCGAACTGCTGGAGGGGCTTTACGAAATCGGGGAATCTTTGGCCTTCCGGCGCCACCACGTACCGCGCATTGAAAAGGAAGCAACATCACCATCGCCGATCTGTCGCCGAGTCAGGGCGAGGTAGTTGCCGGCGAGGTGGCGCAGATGAACACAGGGAGCAAGGTCAAGGTGATCGCCTGTGACGTCACCGACCCCAAACAGGTCGACGATATGGTCGCACGATCCATCGCCGAGTTCGGTAGCGTGGATGTTCTCGTGAATAACGTGGGTTGGACCGTGGACCGGCTGTTCATGGAAAAACCCCGGGAAGAGTGGGAAAAGGAGGTCAAAGTCAATCTTTGGGGGCCATCAACTGCATCCACGGCGTACTACCGTCCATGATAGAGCGCCAATCCGGCGCCATCGTCAGCATCAGCTCCGACGCCGGACGAATGGGCGAATATCGGGAAGCAGTGTATTCCGCCTGTTAAGCCGGAGTGATCGCGCTAAGCAAGTCGATAGCCAGGGAAACAGGGCGCTACGGGTTGAGGCTGAACATGGTGTGCCCCGGACTGGTGGTGCCCGGCGAGGACGGGTCCATCAGCACCGAGAGCATGTGGAATCAGATGAGGGACATTTTCACCGAAGATGTATTGGAGCGGGTGAAACGGGGTTACCTCTTCCGCCGTTTGGCCAAGGGCAGCGAGATCGCCAACGCGGTGGTGTTTCTATCCTCCGACGCCGCCAGTTTCATCACCGGCCAGACCCTCAGCGTTAGCGCCGGCTACACCATGATGTAGCCAAAGATTGCCGATCCACAAAACTTAGTCAAGAAAAGTAAACGGCCCCGATGATATCGGGGCCGTTTAGCATGGCCATTGGCGCTTCGCGGGTTGCTACCCGTCAGGGCGGCGTACCGCTGATCCCAGAATAGTCGTCCTAGAGGGCGGCTACCTGCTCGCGGAGGGACTCCAACTCTTGAATGAGCTGGGCCTTAGTCTTCCGGGTGTCGGTCTGGCCGTTAGAAGCCTGATTGTTCTGAGCAACCAACTCCCATGACCGGGCCTCGATCTGGGGCATGATCTCTTGAACCAACTTCTCATCAACCTCGGCGGCGATGGAGGGGTAGCCTGCCCGTTCAATCATGGACCGCAGGTTTCCGGCCTTGAACTGGTCCAGGGTCCAGCGAAGGGTTTCGCCGGAGGTGGTGACGTCCCAATAAACCCGGACGTCCTGGTTGCGGGGGCCGTAGTGATAGTGGGGGCCCTTCTGGAAGCAGTCGAATGCCAGTAACTCTACTTCCTGACCAGCAACGTCGGATAAGACGTGAATCGCCATGCCCTCGTCGTTGATCTGGGGCAGGTGGCGGTATTCCAGGCCGAATTTCAGGTTGCCGACCTCAATCTTGTCGCCCTCAACCAATTCGGGCATGAGGTGATGCACGGTTCGGCGTCCGTTCCGGGACAGGTCCCGGCCCGTAGCCTCGGCTTCATCCATGGTCATTGTCGATGCGGGATTGGCTTCAACAGCAGAGGCTAGCTCCTCATAACCGGCTCGGCGAATCATCGACGGCAGCCGGTGGCGGATGTTGTCCATCGTCCAACCCAGGGGGTTGCCCGCAGTGGTCTTGTCCATATTTAGCCG
>Ga0208391_1000668_pt1 | contig 17861 bp, 15 predicted proteins | sample Knorr_S23_td_Bot_FD_185612 | JGI IMG/M metagenome (GOLD analysis project Ga0208391, IMG submission 185612) | Marine microbial communities from Southern Atlantic Ocean transect - Knorr_S23_td_Bottom_ad_3770_LV_A (SPAdes) (version 2) | ecosystem: Environmental > Aquatic > Marine > Oceanic | place... | reverse complement strand
TAAATTTTTTGAATTATATTCATTTCGGCTTGAATGAGCAAGACCACACTAATTTAGTAGATTTGACTCTGCCCAGGAAATTGCATCGTCTTCACCCAGGAAATCTCCGTTAAGTTGCCTTTCAAACGCCTGTTTTAAAATGATACCAATTTCTGGACCAGGAGACATACCAAGTGCTAAAAGGTGCCTCCCCATGAGCAAAGGACGAGGAGCTTCGTCATAGACATCCATCCGTTCTGCTTCATCCAAAAGCCAGTCTCCGGCTTCAAAACATTTTCTCTCTTCTTGAGTCAGAGTCCTGCCAAAATAATCTGCTCTGGCCAATAAAACCAATTCTGGTATGCGGACACGCAAGGCAAGTCTCCTGATTGTTCCGGAATTAATTCGTTCACGATCTTTAAAGAGTTGAATTGGTCGGAGGTGTTCTTTGACCAAAGTTTTTACTTGTTCAATTAAATTTCGATCATCTGTCAATCTGCGTAAAAATTGTTCTGTAAGAGCAACTCCCTCAACGTCATGCGCAGGACTGCGCCAGCGTCCACGTAAAAATATTGTAGTCAGCGGTTTGCCAAAGTCGTGACAGAGTGCACCAAACATTAATTCCAAATCCTTTTTATCATCACCTTTTCTTAATCCTGCCGCCTCGTCCAAAACAAGCAGAGTATGGATCCAAACATCACCTTCCGGATGCCATTCCGGATCTTGCGGAACACCGATAAGTGCTTTCAGTTCCGGAAAATAAGCTAAAATTCCCAGCTTTTCGGCGGCGTCTAAACCAATGGATGGTCTTTTTGCTTTCAGAAGCAACTTCCGGAATTCTTCAAAAATCCGCTCCCTGGATAACTCGCTAAGATTTAATTGGCGACAGAGTTTTACGGTTTCCGGAGCAATTTCAAATTCAAGACGTGCTGAAAACTGCATTGCTCTCAAAACCCTTAACGGATCTTCGGAAAAAGAGGGGCCGATATGCCTCAGTACTTTACGCTTTAAGTCTCTTAATCCATCAAAAGGATCCAGAAATTCTTGATTTAACAAATCATAACCGATGCTGTTAATGGTGAAGTCACGGCGCGAGGCGGCTTTTTGGTAACTCATTGTTGAATCGGGTGTGACCAAAAATCCACGATGCCCCTTACCGGTCTTGCTTTCAGATCTGGGCAGACTAAAATCATATTCTGCATTTGAAGTTTTAAGTTTCAGTACACCAAAACTTTTTCCGACTGTATGAAGAACTCCAAATTGTTGGAGTACAGATTCGAGTGCTTCAGGGCTCATTCCAAAAATTTCCACATCCAAGTCTTTTGATATTCTCCGACCCATGCAGTGGTCTCGCACTGCCCCGCCGACAAGAATACTACGACCTTTATACTTGGCAATTGCCTTTGCGATTTTGATCAGTTCCGGAGGAGTTGGCAGGAGGGGCATGAAGGTTTTCTGGGTTTGATAATTAAGTTTGTACGCACCTTCAGCTATAAACTGAGTTCACAAAAATCTTGCTGCACAATGTTTGCGTACAGTATATTTCAGGCACGCTTCAAAAGTTCATCAAAATAATCGATGGTTGGCCGCAGCCCTTCTTCGAGAGTTATTTTAGGTTCCCAGCCGAGTCTCTTTTTGGCCAGGGTGATATCCGGTCTGCGTCGTCCGGGATCATCTGGGCGAGCAGCGATTTTCACCAGTTTTGAACTGGAGTTAGTCATCGCCAGTACTTTTTCAGCCAACTCAATCATGGTGAATTCTCCAGGATTTCCTGTATTCACCGGGCCGATAAAATCTTCTGTTTCCATCATTCTATACATCGCATCCACCAATTCCGTAACATAACAAAAACTACGGCTTTGCAAGCCATCTCCATGAATGATAATTGGCTCACCTTTGAGTGCCGCAACAATAAAATTACTGACGACTCTGCCGTCATCCGGATGCATTCTGGGACCGTATGTGTTGAAGATTCGAATGATTTTTACATCAACCTGACTTTGCCGATGATAGTCCATCATCAAGGTTTCCGCTAAACGTTTTCCTTCATCATAGCAACTTCGCAAACCGACAGGATTGACATTACCAAAATAACTTTCCGGTTGAGGATGCACTTGCGGATCACCGTAAACCTCTGAGGTGGAAGCCTGCAAAATACGGGCTTTAACACGTTTCGCCAATCCCAGCATGTTAAGAGTACCCATGACATTGGTTTTTGCGGTTTTTACCGGATTGTACTGATAATGAACCGGAGATGCCGGGCAGGCTAAATTGAAAATCCAGTCAACTTCTAAAAGAATCGGCTCCACGATATCATGCCGGATCAACTCGAAATTAGGATTATTCTCTAGTTGATGTAAATTTAATTTACTTCCTGTAAAAAAATTGTCAATTGCGATAACCTCATGTCCTTCTGTGATCAGACGATCACAAAGGAATGAACCGACAAAACCGGCACCTCCGGTTACAAGCACTTTTTTCATTAAGAAATCTCAGTTAGTTCTGAAAAATAATATGTCGCATTATAGCCTGAATAACTTCCAAGATTCAAGGCGGACTGAAGTTTGACAGGCTTAAAAAGCAATAATGATGTTCTTGTATAATGTCAACAAGGTATCTTTTCTATCGAAGTAAGAAATCTTATCCTTCCGGTTTCATTGATTACAACAAAAATTAAGTCTGGTTTGGATCTGGCAATATCAGCCGGGAGAACACGGAAATTTCCGAAACTTTCTCTCAATATTGAATATAGCATTGCGACTTCAGGACACTCGGATTATTATCTACGATTGGAAACCTGTGCAATTGCGTAGGAACAAGACTTTGATTGTAAGCTGTACGGATTCCATTTGTAAATCAACCTGCAGCACCGGTGATTCTCAAGGGCCGATCCGGAATTATCAATCCGGGAATCAGTGTAAACGGATCAATACTTTTATATTTTTACAAGGAGAAATTATGTTGACGGAAGAAAGACAAAAAGATTTGGAAACCGCGATTTCGCAAATTGAACGCCAGTTTGGAAAAGGTTCAATTATGAAAATGGACGGTTCCACTGTGGGAAAGTTTCCTACGGTCAGTGCCGGAAATTTAGCACTGGACATTGCTCTGGGAATTGGAGGTTTGCCGCGAGGACGGATTGTTGAAATTTATGGTCCGGAAGCATCCGGTAAAACAACCGTAGCCTTATGTGCGATTGCGGAAGTCCAAAAAATAGGCGGTGTTGCTGTTTTCATAGACGCGGAACATGCCTTTGACCGTAACAATGCCAAAACATTGGGTGTTCAGGTTGAAGATCTTTTACTGGCTCAACCTGACTACGGGGAACAGGGTTTGGAAATCGCGGAGCAGCTTGTTCGCGTCGGTAAAGTTGATATGGTTGTTATTGACTCTGTAGCAGCGCTTGTTCCTAAAAACGAATTGGAAGGAGACATGGGTGACTCACACATGGGATTGCACGCACGCTTGATGTCGCAAGCTCTGAGAAAATTATCAGGTGTGATCTCAAAGTCGAACACAATTTTCATTTTTATCAATCAGCTTCGTTCAAAAATTGGTGTAGTTTTTGGAAATCCTGAAACAACCACAGGCGGAAATGCTCTCAAATTTTACTCCACCGTACGCCTTGATATTCGACGTGCGAGTCAGATTAAGGTTGGAGATGAAGTCAAAGGGCACAGAATGAAAATAAAGGTTGCCAAAAACAAATTGGCTCCGCCGTTTCGTATTGCTGAAGTTGATTTGATCTATGGGGTTGGCATCTCTAAAATGGGTGTTTTACTGGATTTGGCAGTAACTGATGAAATTGTGCAAAAAAGCGGAACATGGTTCTCTTACGAAAAAGAGCGCTTGGGACAGGGCCGCGACAACTCCATCAAGTTTTTGGAAGAAAATCCTGAAATTGCGGATGTCATCAATCTCAAAGTTCGGGCTTCGCACAATCTTGATGCTCCAGATTCAACACAGGAAACGCAGAAAACGGCTATTGAGGAATGAGCGATACTGACTCTTTGCCGGATACAGCAAAGCCGTCTCATAAAAAAATTGAGGACTTTCTCAGCGGAGGGTTTCCTGAAGTTTCAGTGGAAGAAGCTCTTGCAACCGGAAATATACTGCTTGATGTACGCACCGCGGAAGAATTTTGGAAGGGCAGTATTCCGGAAGCAAGAAGTTTTCCGCTATTTGATAATTTGGAACGCGCGGAAATTGGAACTATTTATAAACAGGTTGGACGAGATGCCGCGGTTGTGAAAGGTTTGGAGTTTTTTGAACCGAGACTCCAGCAGTTTTTATGTTCGCTTTCGGCGATAAAATCTCAGCAACTTGTTGTATATTGCGCCCGCGGGGGGATGAGGTCAGTGTCGGTTGTCAGGCTGCTGCGGGAACATGGATTCAGGACTTTTCAACTGCAAGGTGGTTATAAAAATTATCGGCAATTTGTTTTAAGGAAACTTGAAAAACCTGTGCCACCTCTCATTGTGCTGCATGGTCAGACTGGTGTCGGAAAGACAATGCTCCTGCAAAAACTTCCGGATCATTTGGATTTAGAAGGCCTGGCCCAACATCGTAGTTCTTTGTTTGGTGCTATTCACAAAACTCCCCGTACCCAGAAAGATTTTGAAGCACTGCTGGTTCAAAAATTAAAAAAACTGCCGGATACGGTTCCTCTTTTTGTTGAAGGCGAAAGCCGGAAAGTTGGACAAGTTTTTGTTCCACAGTCTTTTGCAAAGGCAATGAAGGACGGGACGCTGGTACTGCTGAGCGCAAAGCTGGAAACCCGTATTAGTCGCATAGTTCAGGAGTATCAAATTTGTGATGAACAAAGTATTCAACAAATTGACTCGATATTGCAGTCATTACAAATTGCACTCGGAAAGCTTAAAGTCGAGCAATTGCGCAAGTGGCTGAAACAAGGTGAGATTGAAAACATTGTACACATGCTTTTGTTAGACTACTATGACCCACGTTACAAGCACGCAATGAGTAAATATGAGTTTATGCTGGAACTTTCTACTGAAGACTTGAATCAGGCTGCCGGTGAGTTAATTGGATTTCGAAATGAAATAATTGACAGCTGTTGAAAACAAATACGTAAAAAGATATTCTTTAATAAGAAACTGATATAATTAATTATTATTTCTATAAATGAGAAAAACATCTTTATTTATTCTCTTGATATTAACTGTCTTTTTAGTTTGTCAGGCAACAAGTGGATACTCAAAAAGCAGTAATAATTTTGTTGAAATAAAGACGAATTTCGGCTCATTCCCACTAGCTATTCCCACTCTTCGTTTACCAGAGCTTCCCTCCTTTGCGCTGGTTTCAGTTTCGGAGGCAACTTATCCTGAGCTTCCAGACTGGAATTACTCACGATTTATTCCGAAAGAACCCAGTTGGCTCGATCAGTCAGGCAAATTTTACAAAGAAGGTATTGTTCAATTATTTCGGGGCAACCTGAATGTGGCACTTAAAAGATTTCAGGCAGTTACAGACAATTATCCGGAAACGCCCTGGTTTGCACCAGCTTGGTTTTGGCAGGGTCAAATAACAGCGAAGCAAGAAAAATTTGCTCAAGCAGAGAAAACACTTACATATTTTCTGGATTTAATTAAACAAAAAAAAAGTTCGGAACTCTTTCTTGAATACCAGAATTTCAGTCGCTACACATTAGCATGGTTGGCCTTGAAGCAAAATAAATATAAAGATGCGCTTGAACAAATACAGAAATATGAAAAAAAAATCAGTGTAAAGAAAATTCGGATCCAACTCCTTTATCTGAAATACCTGACCTATGTAAAATTGAAGAAGAGCGCCCCAATTTTTGTGGAGCTCAATATTTTGATTCAAGATAATCCCTTTGATTTTGAGCATGTGGTACGCTTGGCCGAATTTTACTTTGCGGAAAAAAGATGGCAAGAATTAGCGGATTTAGTTGCTGCCCAAGCTGCTGAGTCCATTTTTTACAATGACCCTCAAATGGAACATTTTTTATGGCTTGGAGTGGTTGCAGAAATGAGTTTGAAACAATGGTCTAATGCACAAAAAACGTTGAAGTCCTTGGATGAGCTAGGCGTCAGGAATCCGGATCAACTTGCCAGGGCATATTCAAGACTTTATATGGAGGTCAAACAATTTGAATCAGCGTGGATAAACTGGGCTAAAATTGAAGATGAACTAATCCGTGAACGAAGCTTACGAGAATTAATACACCATGCAAGCAAAAGTGAAGATTATAAGTTTTTACTTAAAAAATTACCGGAACTAAAGTCTGTAGCTCAATCTTGGCGTGCATGGCAAGGAGAAATGGAACTGATTTATGCCTATCTTTACTTGCGTTTGGGACAGAGAAAAAAGGCTCAACAATGGCTGCAATGGTCGCTCAAACATTCAGTGCCGGAAGGAAACGAGCAAATTTCAAAAATTGTTCATGAAGAAAGTCTTTTTCTCAGTACAGTCATGGAGTTGCTCAATGCTGATTATGAAAAGGCATACCTGAATTTAAAACAATTACTTGAAAATTACTCCAGTTCAGCACGATTGTCAGATTACTATTTTTGGTACGGAGTTATGCTGTATGAAATTGATAAGAGGCATTTGGAAGCAATCATGGCAATGCGTCAAGTAGATCAAAAAGGAGAACGTGATGATGATCGTTGGTTTCTGCTTGGTAAAGTAAATCATGATCAGCAAAAGTGGAGTCCTGCAATCTTTGCTTTTTCTACTTTAAAAAAGCTTCATCCCAATTCTCGATTTCTGCAAGAAGGTCTATATTTACAGGCACAGGCATATTATGAGCAAAAACAATATAATTCAGCATTGGAAGTCTTAAATGACCTGAACAGTGCTTTTGATCCTCTGAAACAACCTGTGAGAGCTATTCACTTAAGGGTTTTGATACTTGTCGCATTGCAAAGGTATGAGCAGGCAGATGATGTGCTCCGTCACAAGATTGCGCAGCATCCAGATTTTTCTCTGATAAAATTGAGGGTTGAAGTGTTGAAACACATCAAAGATCCTCGGCGAATTCTAAGTGTGACAGGAGTTGGGCTAGGACTTTCTACCAGCGAAGATCAAGGCTTTCTTTACTTTCATCGTGCAAATGCTCTTTATGATACGAAAAAATATGAAGAAGCGGACACCTATTTTAATCTAGCCTTAAAAAATCCTCCAAAAGGTAGTAAGCGTGTTATTCAATACCGCATTTTGAGAATTCAGTATGAGTTGGGACGGATTCCTGAATTACTAAAAGGTGCTTATAAATTTTTGAAAGTGAGCAATGAGGATGATTATAGCTACAAAATACTGCATTTGCTGGGAAATTATTTTCTTGAACTGAAGCAAAAAGAGAAGGCTGCTCCATATTTAAAGCAACTTGTTGTCAATTATAAAAAATCTGTACGCCAGGTAGAACTTGCTCCGGAAAAAAGAGTCGAACAGATTGTGATTATAGGTGAACTTTACAACGAGTTGGCCAATTATGAGATGGCTGAGCGTTGGCTGAACCAAGCCTTAAAATCAATGGAAACGGTGGATGATGGACGAAAGAAATGGCAGCTGCATATCCTCAGAGAAAAGGGTTTGGCACTTTTCCAGCTGGGTAAACATCGCCAGGCGCTGGCTGCAAGTCTGAAGGTTCTATATCTTGACCGCGGTTTATCACTACAAAAAAGCTACGATCTCAATTTGCGAATTGCGTCAAGTTATGTTCAGCTGGAACGGAGTTCGGAAGCGATGGCGATTTACCGTAAAATGTTAAAAAAGTTTAAAACCCCGGAACGTAAACTGGAAGTTGAGAAACTCCTGCGTAATTTGACGCAATAAGAAAGAAATTGAATTAATTCTTTGCAGGATGTTTCACGTGAAACAAGTGTTATGAATTTCAAAATCGTTGCTATCGATGGTCCAACTGGTGTTGGGAAAAGCACAATTGCTCGTCAACTTGCCGAGAAACTGCGTTTTTTGTATGTTGATACCGGTGCAATGTTCCGCTGCCTTGCTTGGAGTTGGGGAAAGAAGGGCTGTCCTGAAAGTGATGAGTTACTTACTGAGTTGGGTAATCAAACAAGGATTGTATTTGAAGATGAGTTTGTTATTTGCGATGATACAGATGTGACACAGGAAATTCGGACAGAACGAATTTCCAAACTTGCTTCTAAAATCAGCCGATTCACCTTAATCAGAGAGGTGATGAAAAATCAGCAACGAGCTCTGGTTGAAGAAGTCCGCAAGTCAGAAAGTTACCCTGGTGCTGTTTTGGAGGGTAGAGATATCGGCACAGTTGTTTTTCCGGCTGCGGAATTCAAATTTTACATAGATGCGTCTCCGGAGATTCGTGCTAAACGCAGGTTGCTGCAGTTGCAGGAACATTGTGAAGAAGCAAATTATGAGGACATATTAACAGCCCTTCGTAAGCGTGATTTTCAGGATCAAAACCGTGAAGTTGCTCCTTTGCGTCCAGCAGAGAATGCAATTATTGTTGATACAGGAAAGCTCAACGCTCAACAGGTTTTGGAGCATTTGCTTGACTGTGTCGCAAAAGAAAAAGGAGTCAGCCAGCCCGGAGTTCAATGATTGTTAAATATCTTAACGTTTTTTAAGGTGGTGTCATGAAAGCAGTTATTCTCGCAGCTAATCGCAGTACCCGATTGAGTCCGTTTATTGAAACCCGCTGTAAACCCATGATTCGCATTGCGGGGCAATACATTCTTGAAAATACGATTTTATTTCTTAAGGAAGCAGGAATTCACGAAATTGTACTCGTAGTAAATCATCAGCAAGACCTTATCCGCCGCTATTTTGGAAGTGGAAAAATATTTGGGGTGAATCTTCAATATGTCGTTCAGGATGAACTACAGGGTATTGGACATGCCTTAAGCCTTTGTCAGACGTCTTTGGAGAAGAAGCCGTTTTTGTTGGTTTATGGAGATGTGCTGACTGATAACAATCCCTTTTTATCCATTCTGCAAACCTACTCTGAGATGGACAGAGAAGTTGCCTTGATTGCCTTGCCGGAGTCTTCAAAAGAGTTTGGCAATGTCTATCTGGATCATGAAATGAAAATCAGCCGTTTGGTTGAAAAACCTCAGGCAAATCAGGCAAATTATGTTTTTGCGGGAATGTTTGTTTTGTTTCCGAAGATTTTTGATTTGTTGGAAAAGAATCAGAATGATATTTCCCGCTGTTACGAACAAATGATTGAAGCCGGAGGACTTCAGGCTTGTTTGTGGGAAAAAGGATGGATTGATATGATCCATCCCTGGCATATTTTGGAAGCAAACCGGATGCTAATGAGTTCCTGGAAAACTGCTGAGATTGATGCAAGTGCAAAATTGCTGGGACATGTGCATCTGGAAGGTGCGGTTCGAATTGGGCCTAATGTAACTGTTGAATCCGGAACAGTACTTAAAGGACCTTGTTATATCGGCTCCGATTCTTATGTAGGAAATAATTCCCTCATCCGAAATTATAGCGCAATTGGTCCGGGTTCCATTGTTGGGTACGGATCAGAGTTGAAAAACTGTGTGCTCTTTGGAAATAATGACGTTGGCCGACTTTCATTTGTCGGAGATAGCGTTATGGGAGAAAATGTAAAATCAGGTTCCGGGCTGACTACGGTAAATCACACAGTCGATTATAGTCTAATTAGCTGCAAGTCCAACTCGGAATTGATCGAAACCGGTTTAACAAAACTGGGCGCGTTTATTGGTGATAGTGTGTCCATAGGAGCCCGACATACACTTGGACCCGGAACCATTGTGGAGTCCGGAAAAATCATTGCGGATTGTATTACTCTCTAATTATGATGGTTTCAAAATAACTCTGAAACCAATGTTGTCATTTCGAATGTAGAAATAAATCTTCATGATATTAGTGCTTAACACAAAATAGATTTTTAGCTTCGTAAGCAATGAAACTTTTTTAAGACTTTTTACTTTTCCATCAAAGATAACAACCAAAACTAATCATACGGCAAAGCAAAAAATGTGTGGCATAAGCGGCATTGTCCATTCAGAAAATATTGGCAGAAATTTATTTAATTCAATCCGTAACTTGGAGTATCGTGGCTACGATTCCTGTGGAATGGCCATGCTGCAACAAGGAGAGCTTGATTTGCGAAAAAATGTTGGAGGGATTGATGAAGTCAATGCAATAGAAAAATTGGACCAAATGCAGGGCAGCATCGGAATTGCACACACGCGTTGGGCAACACACGGTGGAGTAACTCAGGAAAACGCTCATCCCCACCTTTCGCCTGACCGGAAATTTGTGATCGTACACAACGGCATTATTTCTAACTACCAGGAATTGCGTGAACGCCTTCTGAGTCAAGGTGTTGTTTTTGAATCATTGACTGATACAGAGGTTTTCGTCAACTTGTTGGAGGAATCATACTCAAAATACAATGATTTAGAAAAAGCCTTTTTAGCGGCGCTAGGAGAAATCAAAGGTTCATTTTCAATTGTTATGCTTTCGTCACATGATCCGGATCATTTGTACTGTGTAAAAAAAGAGTCGCCCTTACTTCTCGGTCTGGGCGAGGGATGCAATTATGTTGGTTCAGATCTCAATGCGTTTTTGGAGTACACCAGAAAGGCCATAGTTCTGGATGATGGAGAATATGTTGTTTTAGGCCGGAATGAATACCAAATTCGTAAAGTGGAAAACGGCGAACTTGTTGAAAAAAAAGTTTTACACATTGACTGGGATGTAGAAACGAGTAAAAAGGGGGGTTACTCCCACTATATGCTTAAGGAAATATTTGATGAACCACAGACTGTACGACAGGCATTGAAAATTCCGCGGGAACAAATTTCCGGATTTGCCGAGATGTTGACAGATGCTACCCATGCCTACTTGATGGGAGTTGGAACAACTTATTATGTGGCGAATATCAGTCAGTATTTTTTTTCAACTTTGGCAAACCAATACTACCCGGCGCTGAGTTCTGATGAGTTTTCTGTTGTTCGGATTGAGTCCGGAGATATGGTGCTGGCACTTTCTCAATCCGGAGAAACCTATGATACAAAAACTTCGTTAGAATATGCAAAGACTCATGGAGCGAAAACTGCGGCGGTTGTAAATGTGATGGGCTCGGCAATCAGTATGATGGTTGATCAGGTGATTATGCAGGGCTCCGGTCCAGAAATATGTGTTGTTTCAACTAAAGCCGCTTTGGCTCAAACCTTCATAATGCTGCGTGTAGCCTTGGAATTGGGGCTGATGCGGAAGCAAATAACGCAGAAAGATTATCAAACACATCAACAGGATCTGGAATCATTTCCGCAAATGGTTGAGCAAATTCTCAATGAACAATCCGGATTTGTGCGCAACATCGCGCGGGCTACCAGTCATGTTGAGCATTGGTTGTTTCTCGGCTGCGGTGTTTATTATCCTGTTGCCATGGAGTCTGCGCTCAAAATGAAAGAAATTACTTACCAACACGCGGAAGGAATGCCGGCAGGATTTCTTAAACACGGAACGCTGTCAATGGTTGAACCAGCTTTGCACACCTTGTTTTTTGTGCCTCTTCCGGAACAAAAAGTTTTACATGAACGTACGCTGAATGCCATGGAACAAGTTAAAACTCGTGGAGGTACTGTGATTGCAATTATGTTTCAAGGTGACGAACGCACTCTGGCTGTAACAAATCAAGCAATCCAACTACCTCAGATGAGTTCCTTGTGTGCCCCGCTGGCGCAGATGATTATGGCGCAGATGTTTGCGTATTATGCGGCATTAGATTTAGGCCGCAATATTGATAAGCCCAGAAATTTGGCAAAATCTGTAACTGTCGGCTGAAACGTTTCCTCCCACAAATTCCTGCTTATTTCTACCAAATTATAATAAGTTATGTGTCTAACCGGCTTTTAGTCCATATTATCCCGCAACGAAATGACAATTGAACGCATACAAGGAACGGATGGCATACGTGGCTCAGTCTGTCGTTTAGAGGATAGCGTCAGCATGGATCCGATTTCTGCATTACTGAATGAAGGTGTACTGACTGAAGAATTTTTTGAACTGTACACTTACGCCTTTTGTCAGGAATTACTGGAAAGCGGTATTGCGTCTGCATTTGATCTTGCAGTTATAGGTTGGGATCCTAGAGATAAAAGTGGTCGTTTTAATGCTGCCGCCGTGCGAGGAATCAGGAAAGCGGGAATGACTGCGGTGGTTGTTGATATTTTACCGACTCCCGCAATTTCACTTTATCAACTACACGTTGGAGCTGCATGTGGTTTTGCCTTAACGGCCTCGCATAATCCTGCAGACCAGAATGGGATTAAAATATTTTTGGGGTATTCAAATTTGAAGTTATTTCCGGAAGATGACAAACGCCTGACTCGAAGATGTCTCAGCTTAAATTATGAAGTTCTGAGGACTACGCCTTTGTTGGGAGAACTGCGCAATGATCGCCAAGCTGCACGGAAGTTGTTTTTAGATTTTATGGCGGAGCCAAATAATCATTGGCTGAGCGATGATTGCTTGGTGGGAACTACAATAATTGTTGATGCTGCAAATGGGGCTTTTTCTCCAATAATCCAGGATTTGCTGAAAAATTCTGTTGCCGATTTTGTAATTAGCAATGCTGATCCTGCACAAGGAATAAACTTACGATGCGGAGTTGCCGACCTTGAAGGTGTAGAATTTATTAAAGGAGATGAGATAGAAAATGGTTTATTTTCTGAATATGAAACACTGCGGCGGATTTTGGTAATAGGACGTGTACAGCAAGAAAAACCACTAAAATGTTCAAACCTCGTACTGGGTTTTGTTTTCGATGGTGACGGAGATCGTTGTTTTTTATTGTGTTATGATCCGTTTCAAGACGGGATTATTATACTCGGCGGCGATGTGCAGGCTTTTTTACAGGCAAAGTTTCTTCAGCAAAACCACAATTGGCCTCAGCTACCTTTGTTTGTAAACACTGTCGAAAGTGATCTGGAAGCAGTTCGCGCGGTTCAGCAAGCTGGATTTGAAACAATGCAATGCGCGGTTGGCGATAAATGGATTTTGTGGCAGGCCTTTTTTTATGACTGGCAGACAAAACAGGAATTTTATCTAAACAAAATAGCCACTCCTGAATACAGTCGATTGTTGGACGAGGCGAGAACAAAGCTTGATTTGATGGTCAATAATTCCAAGTTTGACGCATTGTCCGCAACCCATATTTTCATGTCTCTGGAAAAATGGGTCCGCGAAAACATGGGGAATGTACTAGTAAAAAGCGCGTACGACCACGCATGTCAGCAGCCGAATAATTATTTTGCGATCGGCAGCGAAGAATCCGGACACGTGATTACTTTAGCTAAAATGCTTTCCGGAAACACAAATCGTCCGGTGTTTATCGGCAATAGCTTGAAATGCGCCTTGAACAGTCTGGCCGCAATTCAAGCTTTACGTCCAGAAAAAAATACTTCAGAATTCTTTGCATGGTTGAAAAATCCCTTTCCTTCCGGATTTCAAAAAAGCCTTCCGGTTTATTATGTTGATAAATCTTTGCTGGATGAAGGCACGGTGCTGCGTGATGAATTGGAAAAATTGTTGCTCACTAATCTAAACTGGCCGGGAGGAATGGAAGTTGAAATTGTGAAACGTCAGGAGGAACCCAAAATGCTGCTGCTCCGTGTTTTAGAAAATGGACTTCCCGCGGCTACCGTCTTTGTGAGGAATTCCGGAACAGAGGACAAACTGGCGCTTTATCTGCGGGGAAGAGCCGATCTTTCAGGACGCCTGGAAACTCTTGCGGGAAAAATATATCCCTTTTTACTGCTTTCGTTCAAAAATAAAAAAAATCCAATGGCGCAGGCAGAACAATTGGTTCTGCACTGTTTGAAAGATGGAGCAAAGAAAACAATTGATTTAAAACATGAAAAATTTGCCACAATTTCCCTGGAGCGACTGCTGCACGAAATGAGTTCACGTCAAAAACTGATACGGAAAGAAGGAGACTGCTGGAGCATTACGGAAATGGGGCGGATCTGCTTAAATTATTCTGAACGTTCAGCATGATTAGCTTTACTCAGAATTTTTCTGAACGTTCAGAATAAGATAAGACGGAGGGAATGCACAATGAGTCACTGATTCATAATTATGCAGACAGGAAGAATGGTTTCGGTATCTCTTATTTACTGAAATTACACAAAGAGTTAACCTGATAACGGAGATTTCACCGGTGGGCGGGGGCCAAGTGACAGAAACGGAAAACTTAAAAACTACCCTGGAACTTTTAACAGAGGCAAACTTTCAAAAAATCGCGCCACCGCACGTCCGGTGCAAGGGTTTTGAAACAAAATATCACTTTAATGTGCAGATATTAACCAGTATTCGGTAGAACACATTGATAATATAAATCAAAGTTATTATTCAGGAAGCCCTAAATACGCCATTGACTTATAATAAATTTGGTCTTACAATGGTGTTATGGAATTTGTCGAAACTCCAATCTTCACGAAAATAATTCAGCCATTGCTGACGGATGAAGATTATCAAAAATTACAGCAGGAACTGGCCAATAAACCTGAGGCGGGGAAACTTATTCGGGGAAGTGGAGGTTTGCGTAAATATCGTTGGGCTGTTACTGGTACAGGCAAACGAGGAGGCCTCCGCATTATATATTTCTGGCACGTTGCAAGGAATATTATTTTGATGCTTTATGCTTACCCTAAAGCGAAAAAAGAAAATCTTACTTTTGAACAAATGAAAAAATTAAAATCACTGATGGAGCTATAACATGGATGCAGAAATGTTCAATGAATTACTTGAAAGTGTTCGGCAAGGTAAAGACATTCTCAAAGGCGAACGAACCGCAAGTCGGCGCTTTTATGTGAACGAAATTAATGTGTCTCAACTACGTAGTCGCTTTGAGTTGACCCAAAACAAATTTGCTCAAATGTTGGGAATTAGCGTTTCCACTTTACGCAATTGGGAACAAGGTCGCCGAAAACCGGAAGGACCAGCCAGAGTATTATTACAAATCGCAGATTTACATCCCGAAGCCGTATTGGAGACAACAAACTCCTAACTCCACTTACAAGAACGGAGAGTATAGGGCAACTACCATTTTTACGAGACTGTCATATTTTGATTTTTCCAAGAATTCGGTGATAGTTTCATCTTCAGTCTGAAGTTCTTTCAAACGATTTGAAACATGAAAAATTTGCTGAAATCTCCATTGATCGCCTCCTGCACGAAATGAGCTCACGTCAAAAACTGATCCGGAAAAAAGACGACTGCTTGAGCATAACGGAAATGGGGCGGTTATGCCTGACATTCTGAACGTTCAGAATGATTTGCTTTACTCGGGTATATTCTGAACGTTCAGAAAAGATTGTTCTACCTTGGCCGCAAGCTGCATCAGGTGGTAGTATATTTTGAAGTTTTCCAACAATGATGCCGTAGCGAAAAGTCATAAAACTGTGTCATCTCGAGCGAAGCGAAAAATCTTGCATTTGTTATTATGGATGTTCTATTTGTCTTTATTATAAACAGACGATTTCTGAAAAGTATAAGTTGTTATAAGGTCAGCGTTAGTACTTGTGGTTGTAGTTACTTGTTTAAAACCATTAGTGATAATAAAAATTTGATTACTTACGACTGTTAATTCAGTTGCTACTGAACCACAACCACTATCCAGTATTTCTGAATTTAGAACCTTACCCGTTGAACTTAAAGTCACCTCACTTATTTGATTGTCTGAGCAATTAATTGAAAAAGAGAAACTGTAAGGGTAGGAAATGGAAAATGTAGCGGACCCCCATTTGACTACATTTGATTTTCCGCTACCCTCCCATTTCCAAGTTTGGTAGAGATAACCAGACACCGACCAAAAATAAGTCGTTTTTGCTCCCGTAGATTTCATCGTTTGTTCTTGGCTTAACCCTGATACATAATACACAGCTGATACTACAACCTCCTTTTCCGCAGCAGTATCTTCTTTACTTGTAGATGTATTACTTTGTTTTGATTGCGCGCAAGAAATTATAAAGCTCAACAATAACATAAAAAATAATGATTGCTTCTTATTTATCATAATCTGCTAATTAATAGGTTTCAATAGTCTAGGTGGTTTTAAAAGTTCTCCATTTCTAATGTATCTCCTAGCATTAGTAAGACATCTCTAACACTTGGAAATGGTCTTTAATCCGAATAATAACACTTCATTTCACCATGTCAAGCATAAAACGCAGTATGACTACGTGTTAGACGAAATGATACTACGTTATTATGTGCAACATGGAGTTGCGCAAGAAATTTGGAAACCGATTAAAACAGTTGAGGAAATACCGTGGACTTACTCAAGAGCAGTTAGCGGAGAGGTTGGATTTGTCCGTGGAGATGGTGTCATTCATGGAGCGCGGCATTCACGCACCTTCTTTTGAAACTCTGGGTCGTTTGTCCGAAGTGTTGCAACTGCCGGTACAGGACTTATTCGCTTTTGAAGGGAGTACGGATTAATTCTCTTCGCCAAAAAGAAGAGTTGCTTGTTCAATAGATTTTGGTGGAGTAGTGAGGACGATTTCGACGCGCCGGTTTATTTTACGGGCTTTTTTGAGGGCACTGCCAACGAGGGGTACGCCAACAGCATTAGTGTAACCGGTTTTGGGACGTGTATCAGCGTAGCCGACAATTGAGATTGAGTTTTCCGGATATTTAATGCGGTTTATGAGCATGCCTGCAATCATGGTAGCCCGCGCAGAACTCAGTTCCCAGTTACTAGGAAACTTTTTGCTGCGCATTGGTACATTGTCCGTGTGACCTTCCACGGTCAGCAAATCTGATTTATGTTCCGGAATTTTAAGAATTTGAAAAAAAAGTGGAGAGAGGGCTTCGTAGGCTCCTTTTTTGAGAACAGCGTCACCGGAACGAAAAAGGAAATCTTGCGGTAAAGAAACAATGCAGCTGAGTTTAGTTGAGCGAAGTTCATACTTACTGAACTGGGCATTGTTATTCTTAAGAAACTGTTCCAGGCCTCCGCAATTTTTAGGTTGTGTTGAAAGTGCGTTCAGTAAAACGAAAAAGCAGAATAACAAGGTCATTAAATCCGCAAAAGTCGTAATCCACCCGCCTTCAGAACCGCCACTTCGACTCATTTTACAACCCCAATTCCTGACCCATTGCGGCCTGTTCCTCCAGCATTACTTTCTTACGCAGCTTGGGAGGAAGATAAATTATTAAATCTTTGGCAGCAGTTTCAGGCAGTTCCCTGCGTTTCAGGTAGAGCAGCCCTTCCCGAATCATTTCCATCAAAAGTACCTGAGACTCCTTGAGTTGAAAACGTTTGGATGCGATTGGCAAAAAAATCAACTGCGAAAGCAGAACACCATAAAGAGTAGTAATCATCGCAACTGCCATGCCTCCCATCAATCCGGCTATGTCTGCGCCGCCTTCTCCGCCAACACTGCCCAGCATCATAATCAGTCCGACAACTGTACCAATCATCCCAAAAGCAGGTGCGGCACGCCCCATAAATTCCAGCATGTCTATTTCTTCAAACGAACGATAGTTGTACATCTCAATTTCAGAACGTACAATTTCCTCAATCATTTCTTCTGTCACCAAATCAACTGCAATAAAATCCTGCAGCCAGGTTTGCAGGTCTGTGTTTTTTACTGCGCTGATTTCCTCATCAGTAATTAATTCTTTATTGGCACGTTTTTCACAGAGGCCAATTATGGTGTGATAAACATCCAGAAAGTCCTTGTCTGCTTTTCCTGTTAAAAAGGCCTTGGCGATGAAGACAATTGCGCGCATCGCATCGCCAAAACGAAAGGCAATTAAAGTCGCCGCATAGGATCCGCCCAGTACAATCAGCAGAGATTTCAAATCAACAAAGCGCGAAATAGAGCCGAGCCATGAACCTTGAAATTCTGCAAAATTTG
>Ga0208391_1000664_pt1 | contig 17885 bp, 12 predicted proteins | sample Knorr_S23_td_Bot_FD_185612 | JGI IMG/M metagenome (GOLD analysis project Ga0208391, IMG submission 185612) | Marine microbial communities from Southern Atlantic Ocean transect - Knorr_S23_td_Bottom_ad_3770_LV_A (SPAdes) (version 2) | ecosystem: Environmental > Aquatic > Marine > Oceanic | place... | reverse complement strand
TTGCCAAGGTTTTCAGACGTAGTCCATCTGCTCTTCTGGCAAGTCCCAGCAGGACCTCTGCAGACCTTACTTCTGATGAGGGTACTTTGTTGGAAGAACTCTTGCGAGCCATGGGTGAACAAACCAGCACACCAAATTTAGCCCAAACACTCACCCGGTTAATGAAAATCTCTAAGGAGTTGACCAAGATTGAAGAAGAGCTCGAGGTGCATGTCTACGGTCCGGAAACATTGGGCTTTATGGGAGCAACGCCCCGCTCAACTTGGGAATGCATCCACCAGGGCTATGTCGCTGCTGAAGACGAGCGACGCCGTTTAGACCTTGGTTCGACCCCTATTCGAGATTTGCTCGAAATCTTAGCCACCTTACGTATCCGGGCGACGCGAGCAATCCTACCAGAATCTGTTTTTGGGCTGTTTTTTGTCACCAATGCAACTGGACCGATTATTGTCGTTAACGAATCAGCCACTCTCGAAGATCGGCGTTTTCAGTTCGCACACGGATTGGCACATTTGCTGTTTGATCGCCATAGACAATGGATTGTCTGCGATAAGAAACACCACGCCCATCACCATGAGGTGCGGGCAAGTGCATTTGCGAGTGGGATACTGGTGCCCCCTAGTGGACTACATCGGTATTTGCAGTCGATAGGAAGGGATACGTTACCGCATCAATTTGGTCGTAGTCTTGAGGTGTTGGCTAACTCAACCAACCCACCTGCCAACCGATCTCGTGTTCGTGCAACCCCCCGACCAAACACGATGAAGAAAGAACTTAGCCCTTTCGAAATCTTTCAGGTTGCCACCTTTTTCGGGGTTACCACATCGCTTGTCGCACAAAGTTTACGAAACTTGGGACATCTATCAGAGAACGATTGCAATCGGCTCACCAGTATTGAGGGTGAGCGACAAACCGAATTGGCTGGACGCGCAATCCGCCTGTCTCCAGACCAAACTGTAAGGGAGCATGATCCATTTATATCAAGGTTACTCAGCTTGGTAGCAGAAGGCAGACGACGAGGACTTGTATCGACTGATCGAATCGAATTGATTTCTCAACTGTTGATGTTGTCTGAAGAAGAAAGATGCCACCTTCTAGGAAAAACAGACCGCTCAAAGGAAGATCAGATTTGAAATTTGGCGACGCCAAGAAAACGGGCTAGGCTAAAACAATATCAAACACCGCGCTTTGTGTTTGATCAACGAATTATTATACATGGGGAGAAGTAAGCGTGACAAAGATTAAACTTGGTGTCATTGGTGTTGGAAACTGCGTAAGTTCCTTGGTTCAAGGTCTGCATTATTACAAAGGACGAAATGCCGCAGATTCTGTCGGCCTAATGCATTGGGACATCGGTGGCTTTGGGCCATCGGACATTGAAGTTGTTGCGGCATTTGATATCGACGCACGCAAGGTAGGTAAGGATCTGTCTGAAGCCGTGTTCGCCCTACCCAATTGCACAACCGTCTTTTGTGGCGACATTCCTCCGCAGGGCGTAACTGTACAGATGGGAGCCATTATCGATGGGCTCGCAACCCATATGTCCGACTACGCAGATGCGGAGACGTTTGTCCCGTCCGACCAGCGGGAACCGACAAAAGAAGAAGTTATAAAGACGCTTCGCGACACGGGCGTGGAAATATTGGCTAACTACCTTCCGGTTGGGTCCGAAAAGGCGACCCACTTTTATGTTGAATGTGCGCTAGAGGCTGGTTGCGCATTTGTCAACAACATTCCAGTATTCATTGCATCCGACCCAGAATGGGCAAAAAAATTCGAAAACGCCGGGTTACCAATCATAGGTGATGACATTAAGGCACAAGCAGGTGCCACCATAATCCATCGAGTATTGGTTGATCTTTTCAAAAAGCGAGGGGTCAAGTTAGACCGAACGTATCAACTTAATACGGGTGGCAATACCGACTTCTTGAATATGCTCAACCATCATCGACTGGCATCAAAGAAAGAATCCAAAACCGAAGCGGTACAGTCGGTCACGGCACAGCGCTTTGCTAAGGAGAACATTCATGTGGGCCCGAGTGATTACGTACCGTGGCAAAAGGACAACAAGGTATGTTTTATGCGGATTGAAGGTCGGTTGTTCGGCGATGTACCGATGAACCTAGAACTACGTCTATCGGTAGAAGATTCTCCAAATTCCGCTGCTGTTGCAATCGATGCGATACGTTGTGCGAAATTGGCTTTAGATCGCGGTATAGGCGGAGTTCTTCACGAGCCATCCAGTTATTATTGTAAGCACCCCACATATCAATTCTCCGATGATAAGGCCTATCGTCTGACAGAGGAGTTTATACAAGCAGGTGACAACGAGATAAAAAATCAAGACAATTATGAGCCGAACTTGCACATCCTGAATACGGCTTAGGCCAGCGAAAGTTTCCTATCAAATCCCCAACTCTATTCCGGCCGATAGGGTCCGGGCTCTGAGAGACTATGGACTGTCCGTCATCAAATGATTTGGCACCACTTGTAGGCTGATCTAGTTTGTCATGTTATGCAGCGACCAGGCGCTGATGCAAGCGCCTGGTTTGGATAGTCTTTCGTTTGATCCTTTCTCTTTGTTCCAAGATGGCCTGTCCCCGTCCGAAGTAGACATCGGCAGGGGTCAGATTATTGATGCTCTCGTGATAGCGGTGGGGGTTGTAGTGATCCACGAAGGCTTCAATGCTGGCCTCAAGATCTCCGGGGAAGAAGTAGTTTTCCAGCAGGATGCGGTGGTGCCACCGTTCAATCTTGCCCTGGGGGTGATAAGGTGCGCCCCTGACATGGCTCATGCCCTTGTCCTCCAGCCCATCAGCCAGATCACCGGAGATGTAGCTGGCACCGTTGTCAGATCACAGCCAGAGGCTTATACAGTCCCAGGCCCAAGCTGGTGATAAGATAACGCACCCGGTTGATAAATGGGGTGAATACGTGAGCTGCTGTCTTTTCGGCACAGTACACCTGCAGAACCACTGTGAAGGGGAAAAGCTCGACGTGTGGTCGGAGGAGAACTTAGATGGGAAATGAAAGGAAAAAACACAGGAAAGAAAAGAAAAAGCCTAAAAAACCCAAGGGTCGATCTTGAATCCTTTGATGTAAGCGAAACATCGGTCACTTCAAGTGATGGCAAATGCCATAACCCCAGTAAAGGAGAGGTGCGAGATCTGTCGTTGGGGTGTCCGAAACAGGATCTGGGATGGCTCTCGCCGGGTTGGTAATCAGTTACATCGTTCTGGTTTTGATATTATTGTAGTTCTGATTCTAGGCATTGGTTTGGTCGCGTTGTTTGAGAGCTAGGATAGGCACAGTAAGCGTGAAAACACCGCTCAATGAGAAGGCGAACTCCAGAATATCAATTTCATGCTGAGATAGGACATCCAAATCACGCTTGCCCTTTTCCTTTTTTTAGATAGTCAGCAGGACTAATCTCTTATAATTCGTTTAGAAGGTGGTTCAGAACCTTGTTCGGAGAGGTGGCAGAGTCCGGTCGAATGTACCGCACTCGAAATGCGGCGTACCGCAAGGTACCGTGGGTTCGAATCCCACCCTCTCCGCCAGTTATTTAAGAACCAAAGGGTTGCGAAATAAGACCAGTGGGCTATTTTTCTGGAGCGGGTGAAACGGAACCTGTGAAAAAGTACCTCGTTAAGTATTCTGTCCATTTTCACTATTACTCTTTTGACGGGGACAAAAAAAGCGACGTCAGATCGGGTGAATACGAGATGGAAGGCACTTCATTGGAAGATGCAGCCAGGAGATTTAAGGACTATTTCTATTCGAAAAAGGAAAGTTACTTTGTGGCGCTACCCAGGTTTGGGTGGAAGCTGACTCATTTGGAAATCGACAACATTTGGGGGCCACCTGCCGATCTAGAAAATGTTTTTAATGGGATTTGGGCTTATTACGAGAACCTGATAAAGCGGATTGGAGAGGGGCCTTTGGGTGGTATGGACAGAAATCGGATTTAAGAAATCATGTTCGCTTATCTTTCTTTCAAGCTAGCACGAATTCTGGGGGTTCGACCGGTCATCGTGAATCTGGTCCTTCTGCATCTTCTCATTGGAATCGGACTGACCGCGTATGGCGGCATCGATGCTGCTGGCATGGCACAGCCGACCGTCGTAGGAATATTTACTCTGATGTATGTGGTCCTTGTCGCTGGTGTAGTTGGGTTGGGACGATTGGCCAGCAGAGATTTCTTCCGAAAACCTGACGAATGGGAGGAACTTTAATAGGTGACACTAGCTGCCGCTATTCACACTCACCTTACCCAGTACTTTCAGATTATCGAGCGCTGTCACGTCACCCTGTTCAGCAGCGCGTCGAAACCATTTGATGGCCAGATTTTCGTCAGGGTTTACCCCATGGCCATGCATATAAAGCCATCCGAGGGTGTTCTGCGCCGGGGCATATCCTTGTTCAGCGGCACGACGGTACCAGTAGACAGCATTGCGGTAATCTTTATCTATGACCCACCCGTCATGAAAGTAGTCACCCAGGTCGGACTGGGCCCAGGCCTGACCTTCACTGGCCGAAAGTTGAACCGGCTGCAGGGCAAGTGAGAAAAGTCTGATGGCTTTTCCTTCATCACGCTGTACGCCATGGGCTTTAATCAACATGCGGGCAACACGAACCTGAGCCCTAGGGTCCCCCTGGGTCGCCAGAGGGGCGAGAAAGCTGTAGGCCTCACTGTACGCGCCCTCGTAGTACGCTGTAAGCCCGTTCCGAAGATCCAGAAGGTCTTGTTGAGAAGCTAGGTCGTCTGCTTCTGCCTTTTTAGCGTCCGCTTCCGCCTGGAGTCGTTGCTGCTTTTCGGCGAGTTGACGACGTTTCTGAAGCTGTTGCTGCAGTTGCAGTATTGTCTGATTCTGTGGTTCGATAGCCGCGGCAATGCGCAGATTTTGCTCGGCAATACCATATTCACCGGCAGCAAGTTCTCTCCTGGCCTGACGGAGAAAATGCTCACTGATGCTGCCGATACCATTTCGGGCACGTTGATTATTGGGGTTGAGATCGAGCACTGCCCTGTAGAGGGTCAAGGCGTTCTCACCCTGGGGTGCAACGAACCGGTTGTTCTCGAACGCATTCGAGGCCCTGGCGAGCAGTTGTTCAATGCGGCGGCGCCGGTCGCGCGTCTGTTGCTGGCGGTTTGCTTCAGCGATTGCGCGGGATCTTGCTGCCGCAGCTTCCTGTTCAAGCCGTCTTCTTTCGATCCGGTCAAGTTTTTGTTGAACGTCAATTACTGCGTGTGATGCCTGACTGATCATTGCCAGTGACGCGACCTTGTCGCGGGCTGCTCCAAGATCACCGGCATCGATGAGAGCTTCAATGCTGCTGATCGACTCGCCAATCAGATCCTTTATGCCTTGAGTTGCTTCTGGATTATCTGGATCCAGCAGCAACACTTCGGTGAATTCCTGCAAGGCATTACCCGATTGTGGTTCAAATAAACGGCCGGCACGATGGTGTATTCGAGCTGCCTTGAGGTGGGGGTCAGTCAGCGCGGCTATTTCGGTTAGTTCACGAAATTTTTCCGCCCTTGGTAAATCAGCAGAACGAGTGATCACGGTAGTGCCATCATCACTCGGGGTGTTCGAGTTCTGTTGTGATGGGGTTCTACCCGTGCTGGCCGTGTCGGATGTTGTGTTGATTTCTATTTGTGCGGGCGTGGCGCTGGGTGCTTTATTTACGTTTTGCGGACTTAGCCACCAATAGGCAATGATCAGCACCAGAACACCAGCGGCGATCAGGCCCAGTATGTTTCTCTTGTTGGGCGGACCCGAGTTGCGTGGCCTGTCATCCGCATCAACCGGTGCGAAATTAGCACCGGACAGACCCTCACCAGTGCTCCGATGTTCGTGGACAATAGTTTGGTCGACAGACAGGTCGAAATTTTTCTCAAAAGCTCTGTCTTGCTCCGCTGCTGGGTTGCCTGCGCGACTTGGCGCACGTAACGGTTCAGCGCCCTGCGCCGGAGCGTTGCCTGTTACTGTCAGATCCCGGGGCTGGGTTGACCTGGCAGCAAATACGTTGTGTGGAGATTCCGTACGTTTAGCAGCGTTACGCTTAGAATCTGGCGCTAGATTTGCGGCGGACTTTTTCAGTGCGGCCAGAGCGATTGCTGTTGCGCCACCTGAGGTCCTAACTCTTTCGCCCGGGCTGTTTGTCGCTAAGGTTGCACGAGCAGTTTCGCTTTGTTTTTTGATTCTGCCCTGTCGTCCGGAAAAACTGTCACTACGACTAAGGGGAATGCGCGGTGCTGTAGGCGTTTGCTGTTTTATATTGGACTTTGTTTCCAAAGGGCGATTTGCACTGTGGGCGACCTTTGTATTCTGTTCAAGATCAAGTTCCAGAGGATCAGAAAATGTGTCATCGTCGTCAGCCGATTTTCTGGCATCGGGATCCAGCCAGTCGAATATGACCTTTGTATCCTGGGGTCGTTCGGCAGTTCTGAGGGCAATAAGCCAGTTGATAATCTCCAAAAAGTTAGCAGAGAAATAACCGGCACCCGCCTCTACTGCCGAGACAACCGGATCGGGTACACCGCGATCAATAGCATCCATGCGGGTCGACGATGGGACCGGAGGTGTGCAGGTTGCGCATTCATAGAGTACTGAGCCCATGGCGTAGAAATCTGTCCATGGGCCAATTCGACCTCTGGCCGTGGATAATTCCGGGGCGCGATAATCTGATGGCAATGACTCATCTGCCGGTGGATAATGGAACCGATCCGTATTGAATCCGCAGATTGCCAGTTGGTCGTTGTCAGAAACAAAAATATTCTCAGGCGCAATCTCCAGATGGATCAGTCCTGCTTTATGTGCTGCCTCCAGATAAGTCAGTGCTGAATACAACATTGCCTTTAAGGCATCCTCCGGCAATGGTTTGCCGGCTTTGAGTAAATCTCTCACTGAAGCCAATGGACTGAACTTGATCGCATAGTAGGCACTGTCATTGTCCTCTGAGTAGTGGACGACACGACCTGCGTGGTCAATCTGGCTGAGTACTCTGCCGAGTAACAGAAAATCCTTCAGTCCCTGTTCATAGTCCGCATTGAGTGAAGCGTCCAACAGGAGTAGCGAGAGGCCATCTTTGTCCCGGACAGCGAGTTGTTTCGGAAAGAACTCCTGAACAATGGCGGACCCGTTGTTGGAAGAGTAGGTGTAACCGCTGTCGGTCGAGGCCAACAGGCGGTTAACTTGAAAATTCCCTAATCGAGCACCAGGGGGAAGTGGGGCGGGTGAGAGAGATTCATCCTTACTGGAAGCATCGGGCTCCCGGTCTCGTGCCGGTGGGTGTGGCTTGATCGTCATGTTGCGGTACGGCCGACAGCTGTTTTCAGAGGGAAAGATGACACCGGGCAACGCATCCGTTGTCCGTTGCTAGGCCATTGGCGCCAATCTGCTGCGCTGGCCAATTGCTTGTTTCTTGTTCTCAAGCGGTGACCGATCTCAACAAAAGCCATTATTGTTATAGTGAAAGGCACCTACCGACTTCGACCGATGGAGGTCCTGACACCGTGAGCTGCAACTGCCGCTTGGTTCTGTATGATAACGATATATTCACCGATTGAGAATACTGGTAAGTGGTTTTCTTATGGTTTGTGCGATTAGCCCTGATTTAAAGATGCGCGCACAGTCCCGTGGATCTCTGAATTGATGGAGCCGGGTATGCCCGATAACACTCAGACTCGTATGGTGCACATTCAGCCGCCCATAATCCCGCTAATCAGCGAATTAATTGATCAGAACCCCGGTACGATTTCACTGGGTCAGGGCGTGGTCCACTTTGGACCACCAGCTGATGTACTCGAGGCAGTGAAGGCTTTCTGGAAGGACCCTGTTAACCATCAGTACGGACCGATCGAAGGGAATGAGAGTCTTCGGCTGCAAATTGCAGACAAGCTTCGACTGGAAAATAGATTACAAACGGATGATCTGGCGATTGTTGTCACGGCCGGCAGCAATATGGCCTTTTTCAATGCCATCCTTGCCATAACTGAACCTGGTGATGAGATCATCATTCCAAGCCCGTTCTATTTTAATCAGGAGATGGCGGTTCTCACGGCAGGTTGCCGACCCGTCACCGTGCCAGTTGATCAGTTCTATTTGCCTGATCCAGGGCTGGTCGAAAGTGCTATCAGTCTCAGGACACGGGCTATCGTCACCATATCACCGAACAACCCGACCGGTGTGGTGTATCCGGATTCCTTGCTCGATGAGTTGAACCGGATATGCAGTCGACATGGGATTTATCACATCAGTGACGAGGCCTATGAGTACTTTGTATATGGCTCGAGTCGACATTACTCGCCAGGGTCGGGAACACAGAGCGGTGGCCACACCATTAGTTTGTATTCGTTGAGCAAGGCTTATGGCTTTGCCGGCTGGCGTATCGGGTATATGGCTTTCCCGACACATTTGCTCGAATCACTCAAAAAGATTCAGGATACCAATGTCATTTGCCCGGCTATGATCAGTCAGCATGCGGCGCTAGCTGCACTCATGTCCGGTAGGGATTATTGTCAGCCTTATGTCAAAGAGATGGCTGCGGTCCGGTTGTCAGTTCTGGAGGTGCTGTCATTTCTGGGTGACCGTATTCGAGTGGTTGAGCCGACGGGTGCATTTTATGTGCTTATTGAGGTGCCTAACACTGCACTAAGTGATATGGCCCTGGCCCGCCGATTGATCGAGGAATTCCAGGTGGCGGTTGTCCCAGGCCAAGCATTTGGCATCTCAGATCGCTGTAGTCTGCGGGTCTCTTACGGCGCATTGCGTACCGACGATGTGCTCAACGGTATGGGCAGGCTTGTCGACGGCCTCGGTCAGTTAATTTGATCGGCTTGAGAGTCCGGTCAGTTTGCAGGGAGCCATTAAGTGGTATACGCTTTCCCTGCGAAGGAGAGGTGGCCGAGCGGTTGAAGGCGCACGCCTGGAAAGTGTGTATACGTTAATAGCGTATCGAGGGTTCGAATCCCTCCCTCTCCGCCAAATCCTAGTAGAGCCGCGGTTTCTTGGGTTCACGGCGTGGAATCTACGCTTACACAGCTGGCAGACTTTATTACTGACGATCTGAATCTGGATTACAGCTCTAATCAGGCGCAAGCATCAGGGAAGTTGCGCTATGCGAAGTTGAAAGGGTAAAGGTATTAAGCTGTTGAGACATTAACACCTCACTCTGTCTCAAAAGGCTATGTTTACGGCGTAACCTGACGTTGAGATGTTGAGATATTGCTGAGAGAAGACGTCTTTCACGTGCACTCATAGGCGTCTCTAAAAGACTACACTTTATTATTTTCACGATCTCTGTATTCTTCAATGTGACCGCGAATGCAAGATAAGCTACCCCCTAATATCATGGCGTGCCTGGTTGCAGTACTCAACTCCTTTAGCAATTCTCAAAACCCACCTACCCGTACGGCCCAGAAGTATGGGGCACACTATCGTTGAAAACGATGGTATTCGATATACCAGATATAAGTATTAGAGTACGTAAACAATGAAAATCCATGAATATCAAGCCAAAGATATTTTGCGGCAGTACGGTGTGGCGCTCCCAAATGGCCGTGCCTGTTTTAGTGTTGAGGAGGCCGTTGCCGTCGCGGAGCAACTTGGAGGAAGCCAGTGGGTTGTCAAAGCTCAGATCCACGCCGGTGGCCGTGGCAAAGGGGGTGGGGTCAAGTTGGCTGACAGTATTGCCGAGGTTCGTGTCCACGCGGATGCCATTTTGGGCATGACCCTAGTAACTCATCAGACTGGGGCAGAGGGCACCGAGGTGAAACGTTTGCTGGTCGAAGAAGGGGTGCCGATCAAGGATGAACTGTACGTCGGTTTGGTGGTCGATCGTGCTTCGCAAAAGGTGGTGTTCATGGCCAGTTCCGAAGGTGGAACGGAAATAGAAAGTGTGGCTGCCAAGACACCTGAAAAAATTCACAAGGTTGTGGTGGAGCCGAGTACAGGCCTGACCATGGACGAGGCCCAATTCCTAGCCGGCGCTATCGGGATCCCGGATACGTTGCATGCAGAAAGCGGGAAAATATTTCAGGCGCTGTATCAGGCCTTTTGGGACAAGGACGCCTTGCTCGCTGAGATCAATCCTCTAATTGTAACTAAGGATTCGCGCGTCATGGCGTTGGACGCCAAGATTAATTTTGATGAGAACGCTATGTACCGTCATCCAGATCTGCAGGAATTGCGCGACCTGGATGAGGAGGATGAGGATGAGATCGAAGCCTCCAAGTTTGGTCTTAACTATATTTCTCTGGATGGCACCATTGGTTGTCTGGTAAATGGCGCCGGCCTGGCGATGGCCACTATGGATATCATCAAGCTGTACGGCGCATCGCCGGCAAATTTCCTTGATGTAGGTGGTGGCGCCACAGCCGAACAGGTTACCGAGGCGTTCAAGATTATGCTCAAGAATGAATGCCTTAAGGCTATTCTGGTGAATATTTTTGGCGGCATCATGCGTTGCGATGTCATTGCTGAGGGTCTGGTGAATGCGGCCAAGGAAGTAGACCTATCGGTGCCGTTGGTGGTACGTCTGGAAGGTACCAACGTGGAAAAGGGCAGAGAAATTCTGGCCCATTCAGGTATTGAAGTGATTAGCGTCACCACCATGGCCGACGCTGCTGGAAAAGTGGCCGCCGCAGCAGGTGTATAAAAGTATGTCCATTCTTATCAATAAAGATTCGCGGGTTGTTACCCAAGGTATTACCGGGAAATCTGGCATGTTTCATACTCATCATTCCATCGCCTATGCAAGTGGCAAGGATTGTTATGTTGCCGGCGTTACGCCTAAGAAAGGCGGGCAGGAAGTAGAGGGGGTGCCTGTTTACAATACTGTCGCCGAGGCTAAGCAGGCCACCGGTTGCAATGTTGCGGTTATCTACGTGCCTCCGCCATTCGCCGCCGCTGCTATAGACGAGGCTGTTGATGCGGAAATAGAAGTCGTGATCTGTATTACCGAAGGCATTCCGGTTAAGGATATGATTCGCACCCGTGACCGGATGCGTGGATCCAACACGATTCTGGTAGGTCCCAACTGTCCCGGTGTTATTACTCCCGAAGAGCTTAAGATCGGCATCATGCCCGGTTATATACACAAGAAAGGGCGTATCGGGGTGGTTTCCCGGTCGGGGACGCTGACCTATGAAGTTGTGGATCAGTTGAGCAAACTGGGCATGGGGCAATCGACCTGTGTGGGCATTGGCGGGGATCCTGTAAATGGTTTAAAGCATATTGATGTCATGAAGATGTTCAACGACGATTCCGATACGGATGGTGTTGTCATGTGCGGCGAAATTGGTGGTACCGATGAGGAAGCCTGCGCTGAATGGATAGCTGACAATATGACTAAACCGGTGGTCGGATTTATTGCGGGGGTTACCGCGCCTCCTGGCAAGCGCATGGGTCATGCCGGCGCCATTATTGCCGGTGGCAAGGGCACTGCAGACGAGAAAATCGCAGCGCTTGAGGCGGCTGGTGTCAGTGTGACGCGAAACCCATCGGACATCGGAAAATTGATGCTCGAAACTCTATCGAAGTGAATTCTCAGATCCTGGCAAGGTCAGTTTTTTATTAAGTGTTTTCACTGACCATCCAAATTTTCTACAAAAACACATCTAAATTAAACAATCGCAACACGAGATTGTTTTTAAAAAAAAACCAAAAAGATGCCTTGAATTGATTCTTGATTGTGTTCTGTTTTGTCGCTTTACATTTTCGTGGTACGTGGTATACAGTATTTCTGATGTTTGGGAAAGCCGAGCGCTAACCCGAATATCTACAGGGGTGAATCAACGGTTGAAATGGGTGCCAACATGCTGAAGTTTGTTTGATTCAGAACCCAATTCGAGTGATTGGCTGCAAAGTAACCGGTGATTGACTACATACTAATTTAATAGCATTAGGAGGACGTAAGATGAGTATCGTTTCGAAGAAACTAAGAAACATGGTGATTCCTGTCGCAGTGGCGGTAGCCTCCACGTTGACCTTTTCCACCAGCGCAGTAGCCGAATGGTCACCTAAGAAGCCGATTGATTTTGTCATTATGGCGGGTAAAGGGGGAGGAGCTGACAAGATGGCGCGTTTGATGCAAAGCGTAATTGAGAAGCATGGATTGTCGTCCAAGCCATTTGTACCGATCAACAAGCCGGGCGGTTCCGGAGCCGAAGCATTGCTGCACCTTAAAAGTAAGAAAGGCGATAACCATACGGTTATGGTGACGTTGAACAGTTTCTATACGACGCCATTGCGCCAGCCTGGTTTGGGGGTGGATATCTCGACCTTTACGCCAGTAGGGCGGATGGCTGAGGATACGTTTTTGTTGTGGGTGAACGTCGACTCTGGTATCGAGAACATCGATCAGTTTGTCGCCGCGGCCAAAGCAGCGGGTAGTGACTGGCTCATGGCCGGTACAGGTAAGGGTCAGGAAGACCAACTGTTGACGACGTTTCTCAACAAGGCTTATGGCCTTCAGATCAAGTATGTGCCGTTTAAAGGCGGTGGCCGCGTAGCTAAGGAACTTGCCGGTAATCACTGCAACTCTACGGTGAATAATCCCTCTGAGCAATTGGGTTTCTATGAAGCTGGTAAAACACGACCAATCGCGTCCTTTACACCCAATCGTTTGCCATTGTTTCCCGATGCGCCGACCTTTCGTGAGTTGGGCAAAGATTACGTTTACTTTATGCAGCGCAGCGTGGTGGGCGCGCCGGGTATGAGCGATGAGGCGGCTGCTTACTATCGTGACGTGTTTGCCCGAGTATATGCAACGGACGAGTGGCAGGCTTATATGACGAAGAAGAGCCTGATGGGCGGTTTCTTGACTGGCGCCAAGCTCAAGTCCTACTGGGCCCGTGAGAAAGCGATCCACGAGGTTATATTGAAGGATATCGGCGAGATTTGATTGCGTTGTTATCCGATTAGGGCAGGTAACTGCAATGCGTAGAGCCGAGCTTGTAATGGCCCTGGCTTTGGGGGTTTTGTCGGCTTACTTGATGGTTAAGAGTGCGGAACTCCCCATCGGCTGGATTCCTCGTGAAGGACCAGGCGGTGGGGCTTTCCCCTTTTGGTTATCGGCTGGCATGCTCGTCTGCTGTGTTTTTATCGTGCTGCGCTGGGTTTTACGGCAAAGCCCGGTGTCGCGGTCTGCCGAGTTGTACTTCAATCCTGCGGCACGTGGCACGGTCATGATAGTGATTATCGCGCTGACGCTGATGATCGGCTCGATCCATATCATTGGTATTTATTTTGCGATACCGCTTTTTCTGCTGTACTACGTGCGGGTTATAGGTCGCCATAACTGGTTACTCAGTTTAGGGGTATCGATCAGTGCACCAGTGATCAGTTTCTTCTTCTTTGAAATTGCCCTACACATTACATTGCCCAAGGGTTACAGCGAACCGCTTTTTTACCCGTTGTACGATATTTTCCTGTAAGGCACCGTGGAAACACTTGATCTGTTAATGCTGGGTTTTGGCATTGCGCTGGAACCACTGAATCTCGCACTTGTGTTTTTTGGTTGCGCACTGGGCCTTTTTATCGGTGCCATGCCAGGGTTGGGTTCGGTTAACGGTGTGGCAATTTTGCTGCCCATGACCTTTCTGGTGCCGCCTACAGGCGCCATTATTTTCCTCGCAGCCATTTATTACGGTGCCATGTATGGTGGCGCTATATCTTCGATCATGCTTGGAATTCCGGGTGCTTCGACTGCGGTGGCCACCACATTTGATGGCCGGCCGTTGGCGCTTGCCGGCAAAGCCGATCAAGCATTGATAACTGCCGCCGGTGCATCATTCATTGGTGGCACTGTGTCGGTAGTTTTGTTCACGTTGTTTGCTCCGCCGCTGGCCGAAGTAGCACTGGCGTTTGGTTCGGCCGAGGAATTTGCACTGATGATGCTCGCGTTTGCGACCTTCATTGGGTTGGGTGGGGACGATATCCCTAAGACGCTTTTTTCAATTTGCATTGGGCTGGTGTTGAGTGCTGTGGGGCTGGATATCATCAGCGGTGAGCCACGACTGATCTTTGGTGGACTGCCGGGATTTTTTCATGGTATCAACTTTCTAGTGCTGGCGATCGGAATCTATGGAATCGGCGAGATGCTGTGGACAATTGAGTCCAGCAGTGATGGAGTGAAAGTCTCCCAAGCCTCATTTGGTGTCGGGCGTATTGTTCTGCACCTGAAGGGCTTAAAGAACACACTGAAAACGACTCTAATGGGTTCTTTGCTCGGCTATTTCGTCGGCATATTGCCTGCAGCGGGTGCTACCCCGGGATCGATAATGGCCTATGGCATGGCAAAGACCATGTCTAAAGACCCCGATTCCTTTGGTAAGGGTAACATCGAGGGTGTCGCAGCACCTGAATCAGCCAACAATGCGGCAAGTACTGGGTCGATGTTGCCCATGCTCACGTTGGGTATTCCAGGATCACCGACTACGGCAATTCTTCTTGGCGGAATGGTTATCTGGGGACTGGAGCCGGGACCGATGCTGTTCGTCGAGCATCAAGACTTTGTATGGGCTTTGATCGCAAGCCTGTACGTCGCCAACCTGGCGGCGATGTTGATCAACCTTGCGTTTATTCCAGCATTTATTGCGATACTGCGTACGCCGTTCACTATTCTGGCGCCCATTATTTTTGTACTGTGCCTGGTTGGTGGCTATGCGCCCACACAGAGTTTGCATGATATCTGGTTGATGCTAATTTTTGGGGTGGTGGGCTACTTAATGCGTAAATTGGACTATCCTTTGGCGCCGGCGGTATTGGCGATTGTGCTCGGTCCCTTGGCAGAGACTTCGATGCGCCAGGCATTAATTATGAGTGACGGCAGTCTCATGATTTTCTTTGAAAGACCTATATCGGGAACGATTATGGGGATAGCCATAGTACTGTTTGTGTTACCAGCGGCTAAGATCTACCGATCATCAATCGCGAGAAAAAACAATTGAAATATTTGTTATAGCGAATCCAGACTTTTGAATTTGTCAATTTAGGGACTGGACCTATGAGGTTTGCCCACAACTACAACAGACGAATTAACTATGAGAGCTAGCATATGAGTGACAGCAAATTTACAGGTGAGGTTTCACGCACGGCGAGTGACACTCTCGCCAAGAAAAGCACAGCCGGCGACGTAATTTCCGGCGGTCACCTTGTCGCTAAAGCTCTCAAAAACGAGGGTGTCGACACGATATTTACACTATGCGGTGGTCACATTATTGATATCTACGACGGGTGCCTTGATGAAGGCATACGAATCATAGATGTCCGACACGAACAGACGGCGGCCCACGCTGCAGATGGTTATGCACGCCAAACCGGCCGATTAGGCTGTGTAGTTACCACTGCTGGACCAGGTTGCACTAACGCTATTACCGGAGTTGCCACCGCGTTTCGATCAGAAAGTCCAATTCTGCATATCGGCGGCCAAAGCTCACTGACTCAGCACAGGATGGGATCACTGCAGGATCTACCTCACGTCGACATGATGACCCCGATTACCAAGTTCGCATCGGGTGTGTTTTCCACTGAGCGTATCGCCGACATGATCTCGATGGCGGCACGCGAGTGTTTTTCAGGCGCCTACGGCCCCTCTTATCTGGAAATTCCCCGAGATGTTCTGGATGCTGAAGTGCCAGCAGCCAGAGCAGTGATTCCAAAGCCTGGCTCCTATCGTGCCTCAGTAAAATCCATAGGCGACCCAGCTGATATTGAAAAGCTCGCCGATATCCTCGTGAAAGCAGAGCGTCCAGCGGTACTGCTGGGACAACAGGTCTGGTCCTCCCGGGGACACGAGGAGGCTATCAGCTTTGTGCGCGCGCTGGATATCCCGGCCTATATGAATGGCGCCAGCCGCGGCATGTTGCCGCAAAGCGACCCGCATCACTTCGATCGCACTCGCAGTGATGCCTTCAAGAATGCTGACGTAATCCTGATTGTGGGAACGCCGTTCGATTTCCGCATGGGTTATGGCAAACGCATTTCCAAGGAGGCAACTTTGGTACAGATTGACCAGAGTTATGCGACGATTGGTAAAAATCGGGATATCAGTCTTGGTTTGGCCGGCGATCCCGGTGTAATCCTTGCTGCGGTGTCGCAAGCAGTAACGGGCCGTATCGATAATGGAGCGCGTCAGCAACGCCAGAAGTGGATGGCCGAGCTGCGAGAGATTGAGGCAACCAAGCTCGAGAAGCTGATGCCGATGTTTACTACCGATCAGAACCCGATTCATCCTTACCGTTTAGCCTATGAAATCAATGAGTTTCTTGGCGAAGACACAATCTATATCGGCGATGGCGGTGATATCGTGACTATTTCTGCTCAGGCGGTACGCCCGCGCAATCCGGGGCAGTGGATGGATCCGGGCGCGCTTGGCTCGCTCGGCGTCGGCACCGGTTTCTCCATGGCGGCCAAGCTCGCACATCCAAATAAGGAGGTGGTCTGCCTCTACGGTGATGGTGCCTTTGGCATGACCGCCTTTGACATGGAAACCGCACAACGGTTCGGTGCGCCATATCTCGCGGTGATCGGCAACAACTCGGCCATGAATCAGATTCGTTACGGACAGCTCACCAAGTATGGCGAGGAACGTGGTGATGTCGGGAATAAGCTCGGCGATGTGCCTTTCTCTAAGTTCGGAGACATGATTGGCGGTTATGGCGAAGAGGTTACCGAGGCTAGCCAGATTCAGCCGGCAATGCAGCGTGCACGGGAAGCGATTGCAAAAAGCGGCAAATGCGCTGTAGTCAATGTCTGGGTCGATCCCAATGAGTATGCGCCGGGCACTAAAGCCCAGACCATGTACAAGTAAAACTTCATTTATAACTTTGATAACCTTAATTAAGCAGAGAGAATCAATGTCACAACCCCTCGACGGTATAAGAATTCTGGATTTCACACATGTCCAGTCTGGCCCTACTTGTACCCAGTTGCTCGCATGGATGGGCGCCGACGTGATCAAGGTGGAGCGCCCGGGTGTTGGTGATGCCACACGAAAGCAACTCGTGGATGTGGAAGGGGCTGACAGCCTCTATTTCACCATGCTCAATCACAACAAACGTTCCCTGACCCTCAATTCCAAAAACGAAGCAGGCAAGGAAGTGCTTGAGCGATTGGTACAAAAATGTGATGTGCTGGTGGAAAACTTTGCCCCAGGTGCGCTTGATCGGATGGGATTTGGCTGGGAACGTATTCAGGAACTTAACCCCCGCATGATCATGGCTTCGGTTAAGGGTTTCGGGCCAGGACCTTACGAGGACTGCAAGGTTTACGAAAATGTTGCGCAGTGTGCGGGCGGGTCCGCGTCCACCACGGGCTTTCACGATGGGTTGCCTATGGTCACCGGTGCTCAGATTGGCGATTCTGGTACCGGCTTGAATCTTGGTTTCGGTATCCTGGCCGCGTTGTTGCATCGGGAAAAAACGGGCCGCGGGCAACGTGTGCTTGCCGCGATGCAGGATGGGGTGATTAACCTATGCCGGGTCAAGTTGCGTGACCAGCAGCGCTTAAAGGCTGGTCCCCTGAAGGAGTACTCGCAGCATGGCGAGAATGTACCATTTGGTGAGGCCACGCCGCGTGCCGGCAACGACTCCGGCGGCGGACAGCCAGGCCGTATCCTGAAGTGCAAGGGATGGGAGACCGATCCGGATGCCTACACCTACTTCATTACCCAGGCTGCCGTCTGGAAAAATATTTGCGATATTATTGGCAAACCGGACTGGAAGGAACACCCAGACTATGCATCGCCGCTAGCGCGTCTGCCACACCTGAACGAAGTCTTTTGTGCGATTGAGAATTGGACCGTGACCAAGACTAAGTACGAAGTCATGGAAATATGTAATCCACTGGATATCCCGGTTGGGCCGATCCTTTCAA
>Ga0208391_1000644_pt1 | contig 18177 bp, 18 predicted proteins | sample Knorr_S23_td_Bot_FD_185612 | JGI IMG/M metagenome (GOLD analysis project Ga0208391, IMG submission 185612) | Marine microbial communities from Southern Atlantic Ocean transect - Knorr_S23_td_Bottom_ad_3770_LV_A (SPAdes) (version 2) | ecosystem: Environmental > Aquatic > Marine > Oceanic | place... | reverse complement strand
CGAGGCTGGCACCTCGCAGGATGCGGATTCGCCCCGGTCGCTCCAGGACGAAGAGCCGGGGGTCGGCGTCGGGCGAAGTCGCGTAGACAGGCGAATCGAGACCGTTTGCGAGGACGAGCAAACTGATGGCGAGCGTCGAGGAGTCGGTGCCCTCCGGCGCCGGGAATATGGTGGAGCTGCAAGCCGCGAGCGCCACGGATCCGATGATCCCCACGGCGTGGCGCTTTTTCAGGAGCCGGCTTCTCCTCTGCGAGCCCCTCGTCCTGTGAGCGGGATGTTGACCCCGAACGTGACGACCTGCGGATTCACGGGGGTGAAAGGATCGAGTTCCGGCTTACTGATGAAGACCCACCGGATCTCGAGCTGGGGTCGAAAACTGCTCGCTCCGCCGAATGTGCTGCCTACGACGATGCTGTAGCCCCGACGGGTCTCCCGCGGGAGACCCGGGTCGGCCCCGTAGATCGTGTTTCGGAACGCCAGTCCGCCACCGATGTACGGGCCGCCCTGCCGCCCGATGGGTCGGTAGAGCACGTCAACGGCGTACTGGTATTCCTTGAGGCCGGTCAGGAACGTCACGTCTACCGATGGCATCAACTCGATGGACCCTCTACGCATGAGCGGGAGGTGGAGTTGTGCCCCGAGTACTTCCCCATTGGCGTTGTTGTCGTAGCCGGCCTTCACGCCGACCATTATCGATGGCCAAGAAGCAGCGGTCGGCTGCCGTGGACCACGACGCTGTCCCTCGGTTGCGAGTGGCGTGACAAGCGTGAGCAAGGCAACCGCCAGCCATTTGCTCGGGAGCCTGCTAACCGTCGTTGTCATGAATTCTCCTCACTCGGTTTTCGATACGCGAACGAGCGTCGCTTCATCGTACGTCCATGGATCCGCTCGCTGACGGGACTGGCCGCGATCTTTAGGGAGAGATCGACCAAGTGGGCAACCGACGCTTCGTCCATCGTCCAAGTCCTTTTCGGCTGGGAAACTTTGCTATTCAGGAAGTGATTCCGCGAGTCGTTTGAGAGCAAGCAGACGTTCCGTCCAGAACGCCTCCAGCACTACCGCGAGCGCACCCATGTCTTCCTTCGTTGCGTGATGGAAGCGCTGCCGCCCCTCGGCCCGGACCGAGACCAGGCCAGCCGCACGTAGCTTCGCGAGGTGTTGAGAGATCGCAGCCACGCTCACGGGGAGGCGCGACGCGATGTCGTTCACGCTGCGCTCGTGATCCCAGATCAACTCCAGAATCTGCATGCGTCGCGGCTCCATGGCTGTTCGCATGGACTCCGCGCTCGCGTGGGCGATCTCCCTCATGATAATACTTTAGTGTCAACTTAAATATTAGTCAAGAGAACGGCTGTTGACAGAACTTCAGGTGCTCTTTAGGTTCGACTAAATGATAATTTAGGTGAGCCTAAAAATAATGAGAGCAATCGCCCGGAGAACCACCCGACTGCTCGGATGCTTGCTTCTCGTGGCAGCGACGGCGTGCGACACCTTCGCCCCGGATGGGCCGCCTGAGGAGCAGCTACTCGACGGGACGATCGAGGGCATGCCGGGAAGCCAGCTACGGCAGCACCTCGTGGGGGACGAGGAGTTCGGACGGCGCTTCACGGTGGAGGACGGGCTCGGCCCCGTGTTCGTGGCGACGGCGTGCGAGCAGTGTCATGTCGGAGACGGCAAGGGCCACCCGGTCTTCAACCTCACCCGCTTCGGGACGCTCGGCGTGAACGGCTTCGATCCGTTGACGCAGCTAGGCGGGCCGCAGCTCCAGCACCGGTCCATTCCCGGCTACCCGCCAGAGACGGTTCCTGGCGAGGCCACTGGGGTCTCGGAGTTCACAGCGCCGGCTGTGACGGGCCTTGGATACCTCGATGCCGTAGATGACGCGACGTTGATCGCGCTAGCCGACCCTGACGACGCCGACGGGGATGGCATCAGCGGCCGGCTGCAACTGCATCCGCCCTCCGAGCTCATCGAGGCTGCGCTCGCGCTCGCAGCCCAGTCGGCTGTGCCGTTCACGCATGGCACGCTTGTGGACGGACAGTATATCGGCCGCTTCGGGAAGAAGGCGCTCACGGTGAACCTGCTGCACCAGACGGTCGGCGCGTACCAACAGGACATGGGCATCACGAGCGACCTGCTCGTGGAGGATCTCTTCAACCCGCTGGCTGGAAACCGGGCCTCGGATGAAGCGCCTGACCCTGAGGTTTCGAGCAGTGCCGTCGCCAACGTGGTCTTCTACCTCAAGACGCTGCGCGCACCGTCCCGTCGGGATACATCAGCTGCCGAGGTCGTGGCGGGCGAGCAGCTCTTCGGCCAGATCGGGTGTGCGTCGTGCCACACGCCCACCATGCGCACTGGCCGGTCCGAGATCGCGGTGCTGGACCAGGTGGAGTTCCACGCCTACACCGACCTTCTGCTTCATGACATGGGTCCCGAGCTGGACGACGGGTATACCGAAGGACGCGCGCTCACTTCAGAATGGAGGACTCCTCCGCTCTGGGGCATCGGCATCCAGGAGAATTTCCAGGGCGGGCAGGCATTCTATCTGCACGACGGTCGCGCGCAGACCTTCGAGCAGACGATCGGCCTGCACGGCGGCGAGGGCGCAGCGTCACGCAGTGCCTTCCAGGCGCTTTCCGACGCCGACAAGACACGACTCGTGCGCTTCCTCCGGTCGCTGTGATGGTTATGAACCGTCGCGATTTCGTTCGCTCGTTGCCCATGCTTCCGACGGGGCTCTTGTTGGGCGCCTCTGCGCTTTCGGTCTCGGCTTGCGCTGGCACGCCCTACCTCTCGCCTCGTGGGTCCGGGAACCAACTCGTTGTCAGCGCCGCGAACGTGCCGGAAGCGGGCGTTCTGCTGCAACGGCCAGGCATGGAGCACCCCGTTTTTGTGCGCGCGACCGAGGAGGGAGCATATACCGCGCTTCTCGTTCGGTGCACGCACCAGGGATGCCAGCCCGACCCGGTTGGGGACCGCTTTGTCTGCCCCTGCCACGGCAGTGAGTTCGACATGGAGGGTGCGGTCCTTCGTGGGCCAGCGGAGCGGCCCTTGCCTCGATACGGCGTTGCGCGCGCAGGGGAAGACTTGGTGGTCACGTTACAGGAGATGAACGATGAGTAAGGGCAGGGGTGTGGTGGTGTGGTCGGTCGCCGTACTGGCGTTCGCGAGCCCCGCTGGGGCTCAGGTGGACAGCACGTTGGCCCAGGAGGGCATTTACGACCGGCCCTTTATCGGATCGGTCTCGAACACCGCAATCGGCGGCTACATAGAAGGCAATACCAACTACTTCGTCGAGGACGGAATCACCGAGGGCTTTAGCATGGAGCTGCGGCGGTTCAACATCTTCATGTATTCTTCGATCTCTCGGCGCGTGCGCTTTTTGAGCGAACTGGAATTCGAGCACGGCACGGAGGAGATCGCTCTCGAGACCGCGCTCGTCGATTTCCAGATATCGCCGGCGCTGGTCCTGCGGGCGGGCATCATTCTACCTCCCATCGGATACCTCAATCAGAACCACGACAGTCCCAAGTGGGACTTCGTGGACCGGCCGCTCGTCACCACCGGCGTGATCCCCTCGACACTCTCGGAGGTCGGCGCAGGCGTGTACGGGAAGGGTGTCTCGGACGGCGTGATGCTCTCCTACGACTTGTATCTGACGAACGGCATCTCCGACGCGGTGGTGGGCAATGACCTGGGTCGAACCGACATCCCGTCTGGCAAGAGCGAAGAACAGTTCGAAGAGGACAACAACGGCTCTCCGGCGATCTCAGGACGCTTCGGGCTGCGGCGGCCGGGCTTCGGTGAGGTGGGGCTGTCCTACTACGGCGGGTACTACAACTCGTACCTCTTCGAGGGTGTGGAGGTCGACGAGCGGCGCTGGCTCGGTATCACCGCGTTCGACTTTGGCGCTTCGGTCGGCCGCTTCGACGTCCGGGGCGAGCTCGCGTATGCCACGATCGACGTGCCGAGCGGCATGTCGGAGATCTTTGGGGACCGCCAGTGGGGCGGACACGTGGACATCATTGCTCCGGTGTGGAAGCCCGCGTTGAGCGGCTACGACAACGCGACGGTGAGTCTGGGCCTGAGGTTGGAGAAAGTGGACTACAACCGGGGCACCTTCCTCTCGACCGGATTGTCGATTCGCGACGATGTCACGGCGGTGGTCCCGAGCGTGAGTTTCCGGCCTACGCAGGGAACGGTTTTCCGGGCGAACTACCGCTACCACTGGACTCACGACTTCATCGGGAACCCCACGGTGAGAACGGCCGGCTTCCAGGTGGGGTTCGCAACCTACTTCTAGTGACGGGACACTAGTCACGAAGCGAAATTAGCGAACTCCTTGGAGGAGTGAGAGCTTTCAGGCTCACGCACGGACTGCTGGACTGACCGAATGCCTGGAGCTCCATGAGCGAGAACGGACTCGTTGGACCTCTGGTGCGCTCCGCTCACCCGTCGTTTTGGCCGCGCAACCTGCTTGTGTACGCGGCGCCTGGCGCTGCCGGAGCGCTGTCGAGTGGCGTTGGCTTCAGTATGCGTTCCCGCACCCGCGAACTCGGCGTGAGGCTGGCCCTGGGTGCCACCGCGGGTCGGCTCCAGCGAGATGTCGTGGGCGGTCTGCTCCCCGTCCTGACTGTCGCGCTCGTGGTGGGACTCGTCGTATCACTCCTCGCCTCCCGAGGGCTCGCTTCAGTCCTCTATGGCGTGGGTCCCACCGACCCGATCGCATTTGGTGGCGCGCTCGTGCTCATAGCGACCATGTCGATCTTGGCGACCTATCTTCTCGCGAGGGGCGTCAGCAAGGTCGATCCAGCACGGGTGATCGAGTATCGCTAGCGGTCCTTGGTCGAGACCAGACCACCACCCCGGACCGTAGCGCCTACGACCGAGGTGGCACCGCAAATCACTCCCAGCGGAACGTTTTGGTCGACACTGCGCTGCACACCGCGAAGACGGCTACCAACCCCAACACGTTGACCCAATGCGCCCCCCAACCGGCGCCGTCCCAAACCCCTTGCATGAGCGCGACTGCGTGCGTGGTGGGCAGCAAGTTCGCGAACACGTGCCACCCCGTCGGGAGCAGGTCGAGTGGAAAAAACAGACCGGAAAGCACGACCATCGGATAGAGCAGGATGCTGCCTAGCGGCTGCGCGAACCGAGCGGTCGGTATGATGCTCGAGATCACGAAACCCACGGAGATGATGCTCACCGTCCCCAACAGCAGCGCCACCGTGAAGCTCCAGAGGTTCACGTCGCTGGCGCCGGCGAAGAACTCGCGACCCGCGAGCACCAACAGTCCCATGCCGATCACCGTGAAGATCAGCTTCACGAAAACGTGCGCCCCCAGAATCGTCAGCGGCGACAACGGCGTGGCGCGCAGCCGTTTCAGGATCCCGCCCTCCCTGTAGATGGTGATGATTACGATGAGCGAGAGCGCGGCTCCAATCGCGACGAAGAGCGCGGCCATGATCGCGATGTTGAAAGGCAGTGCTTCGGCTGCGTTGGAAGCGTTGGGGTCTCGCAGTACCCTGCCGAAGATCAGGAAGATGAAGACCGGGAGCCCCAGCGTCCCGATCACCCCGATCGGCTCGCGCATGAAGACCTTGATCTCCACCCAGGTCAGTTTCCAGAATCCGGTTAGCATGCGTCAGTCTCGAATGCGGTGGCCAGTGAGCTTCAGGAACACGTCTTCCAAGTTCGGGAGCTCCGTCCGGAAGCCGGTGACGTGTACGCCCTCCGTCGCGATCGCGTGAATGACGTCCGTGACGAAGCCGTCGCCGGTGCCCTGCAGCGTGTAGGTCTCCCCGTTTCGGGTCACGCCGTCGAGGCCTGAGATTCTCTCCAGTCGCTCCTGCACGCCGTCGCTGTCGCTGGAGAACACGACTCCGAGCTGTGGGCAATGGCGCCGCACCAACTCCGCAGGCGTGCCCATCTCGATCAGCGTGCCGTGCTCGATGATGGCCATGCGATCGCAGAGGCGCTCAGCCTCCTCCATCAGGTGAGTCGTCAGAAAAACGGTCTTGCCTCGATCGCGGATACCGTTGATGAGATCCCAGATCGTGCGCCGGGCCTGGGGGTCGAGCCCTGTGGTCAACTCGTCGAGGAAGACGACCTCGGGATCGTGGATCAGCGCGAGCGCGACGAACAACCGCTGCTTTTGTCCACCTGAGAGCGTCATGAACCAGGCGTTGCGCTTCGGTGTGAGTCCCAACTGCTCCAGCAGCGCGTCGGTGTCCACGACATCCTTGTAGAGCGTGGACCAGAGGTCGACCGCTTCCCAAACCTTGATCCGCTTCTGGAGGTGCGCCTCCTGATGTTGCACGCCGATGCGCGCTTGGAGTGCGCGCGCGTCTTTACGCGGATCGAGACCGAGCACCGAGACGCTGCCTTCGTCCCATTTTCTGAGGCCTTCGACGCACTCCATGGTCGTGGTCTTGCCGGCCCCGTTGGGTCCGATGAGGCCGAAGATCTCCCCTCGGTTGATCTCGAGAGAGACGTCCGCTACGGCGATGGTGGAGCCGTACCGTTTCTTGAGGTTCGTTACCTGGATGACGGGATCGCTCATGCCTGCCTTACGGGCGTGTGGCGCAGGATGTTCATGCTTTGCTCCGTTGGTGGGGGTTAGGTATGGTGACCACCCCACTCACTGGAGCCTCTGTCATGCAGCACTTCCACCACCTGATCCTAGGGACCGGCCAGGCCACGGGCACCTTGCTGGGGGATCTCCTGCCGACAGGGAACTCCATTGCAGTCATCGAGGGAGGCCGCATTGGCGGCACCTGCGTGAACACCGGGTGCACGCCGACGAAGGCCCTCGTAGCCAGCGCCAAGGTCGCGCATATGGCACGACGAGCGCCGGAATACGGCGTAAACACGAACGGCGTCGAGATCGACTACGAGGCCGTGCGAGCCCGCATGAACGCCATTCGCGACAACTCCGGGATGGTGTCGTGGATCTCATCGGCAGAGAACGTCTCGCTGTTCCGGGCCTGGGGCCGCTTCGAGGCAGAGCGCCAGATCCGCGTCGGCGAAGAGAGCATCACCGCCGATCGCATCTATAAATCAACGCGGGCACCCGCCCGCGCGTGCCCGAGATCCCTGGGCTCGATGGCGTGCCTTGGCTCGACAACGCCCGGATCCTGGAACTGACTGACGTGCCCGAGCACCTCGTCATCCTGGGCGGCAGTTACATCGCGCTCGAGTTCGGGCAGATCTTCCGGAGGTTCGGGGCCCAAGTCACCATCATTGAGCGGGGCTCTCAACTCGTGTTTCGTGAGGACGCCGATGTCGCGGTAGCGATCACCGAGATTCTCGAGCTCGAAGGCATCGACGTCGTGTTGGACGCCAGTGCTGTGAGTGGCGCTCCTGAACGCGAGGGGGTTGCGCTCACCATCGAGCAAGCGGGCGAGCAACGACGGGTGATCGGCTCACATCTGTTTGTCGCCGTTGGACGAACCCCGAACTCTGACGGTCTCAAAGCCGACACGGCTGGCATTGAGCTCGACGACCGCGGCTTCATCGTTGTGGACGATTACTGTCGCACCACAGCGGACGGGGTCTTCCCTGTAGGCGATATCAACGGGCACGGAGCCTTTATCCACACCTCGGCCAACGACGCCGAGATTGTTCTCGACCAGATGCGCGGCGGCTCCAGGAAGTTGTCGGACCGTTTCCCGGTCTACGACCTTTTCATCGACCCTGCGCTCGGTCGAGTCGGAATGACTGAGAAGGAGGCTGTGGCGAAGGGGCTCAACGTCTTGACGGCGACGCGGCGGATGTCGCAAATCGGACGCGCCAAGGAGATGGGCGAGACGCTCGGGTTTGCCAAGCTCCTCGTCGACGCCGACGCCGACACCGATCTGATTCTCGGGGCCGCCATCCTGGGGCCGGGTGGAGATGAGATTGTCAACATGCTGGCCGCCTTCATGTACAGCGGATTGCCCTGCAGGCGCTACCGGAAGTCAGTGCTGGTGCACCCGACCATATCGGAACTGATGCCGTGGATACTGGATTCGCTCAAGCCGGTTGAGTCGTCGGTCGGGTGAGTTGACCAGACGCTCATCCCCACAACGAGGGAGAAACGATGGCGTTCGTATCCGCTGTGCTTGCAGAAGGGACCGAGGTCACCCTTCAGGCCCGGCAGTTCACTTGGCATTCCGACGAGCCGCCCAGCGCCGGGGGGACCGACGTGGGGCCGACTCCGTACGAGATTCTGCTCGGTAGCCTAGCCGCGTGCATTGCGATCACGCTTCGGCTCTATTCGAACCACAAGGGGATCACGCTTCCTGAAGTCGGCGTGAGGCTCGACTTCGACCGCGTGCATGCCGAAGACGGTGAAGACGGCGACGAGCGCGCTGACGGGTGGATCGATCAGATCACATCGCAGGTGACGATTCGCGGGACGTTCGACGAGGCGCAGCGCGCCCGGCTTACGCAGGTCGCGAAGCGTTGCCCGGTGCACAAGACGCTCGCGAACGGAGTGCGCCTGGTCGATTCCGTGGTGTTCGAAGCTCCCTCGGCCTAGCAGCCTTCTCTAGTACGGCGACCCGAGCATCACAAATAACTTCGTAGATTCGTCGCTGATGCCGATACCTACGCGCACGATGTAGGGCTGACGGACCGGTTGAAACCACAGACCGCCACCAAGGCTGGTGTGCCATCCACCGGGGGAGGATCCGTCAACATAGACACGTCCCGCGTCGGCAAAGCCGAACACCCCGATGCCCAAAGGCACCACAACCCGAGGTCGCCACATCCGGAGACGGACCTCAGCGCTTCCGAACGCGCTTTCGTTCCCGGCGAAGCACTGGTCGGCCCAGCCGCGCTCCCGCCGTCTCGGCAGCGGGGCGACTGGGATGCCCCAACAAGGCGAGGGTGGCCCAGAAATGGCTAAGGGTGGCGCCGGTCGCGTAGCTCGATTTAACCAGTGGCACTCGGCGCCCCCCGTGGGGCTCGAACGCCTTGCCGCATGGACCGAGACCCCGCAAGCTGAGCGGGGCAAGCCGCGCGCCATCACCCGACCGGACAGTCGACATGTGCAAGCCCACGCCCCGCTGGGGACCCCTGCTTCTCTTCGCCTTCGCCCTCCTGCTGCCCGCGTCCACCAGCGCGCAGCAGACTGAGGCACTGAAAGGCGCCCTCTCCGCGCTTCAATTTCGCGAAGTCGGCCCGGCAGTAGCCGGCGGCCGCATTGCGGACATCAAGGTCGATCCCTCGAATTCGTCGGTCTGGTACGTCGCCGTTGGCTCAGGGGGTCTCTGGAAGACCACAAACGCAGGCACGACCTGGACCCCCGTCTTCGATGATCAGCCGAGCTACTCGATCGGCACCGTCGCGATCGACCCCACCAACACCGAGGTGATCTGGGTCGGCACGGGCGAGAACGTCAGTGGTCGCCACGTGGGCTGGGGATCCGGTGTTTACCGGAGCAGAGACGGTGGCGCGACTTGGCAGAACGTTGGCCTCGAGTCCTCGGAGCACATCGGCAAGATCCTCATCCGCCCGGACGACGGGAGTTCGGTGTTGGTCGCGGCCGAGGGGCCGTTGTGGGCCTCGGGCGGCGAACGCGGCGTCTACAAGACGAGCGACGGCGGCGCGACCTGGCGCCATGTGCTCGACATCGACGAGAACACCGGCGTCACGGATCTCGAGTTCGATCCGAGCGATCCGGACGTCGTGTATGCCGCCGCATACCAGCGACGCAGGCACGTCTGGGGCCTGATGTCCGGGGGGGAGCGCTCCGGGATCTACAAGTCGACAGATCGTGGAAATACGTGGCGAGAGGTCACGACGGGCCTCCCAAAGGGGGATATGGGCAAGATCGGCCTCGCCGTCACAGCAGCCGATCCGGACCTCGTCTATGCCACCATCGAAGCCGACTCTGACGAGCGCGGCTTCTACCGCTCGATGGACAAAGCAGAGAGTTGGCAGCGCCGTAACAGCTACATCTCGGGAGGCACGGGGCCTCACTATTATCAGGAGATCGAGGCGTCGCCGACCGAGCCCGATCTCGTGATCCAGATGGACGTGTTCTACCAAATCACGCGTGACGGCGGGGCGAGCTTCGACAACTTGGGCACCGGTCGCGAGAAGCACTCGGACAACCACGCGCTCTGGATCGATCCCGACAACACGCAGCACATGCTCTCGGGTACCGACGCGGGACTCTACGAGACCTTCGATCGCGGCACGACATGGCGGCACTTTCCCAACCTGCCGATCTCGCAGTTCTACAAGGTTGCGATCTCCAACACGGAGCCGTTCTACGAGCTACTCGGTGGCGCCCAGGACTTGGGTACGCTCTGGGGTCCCGCGCGCACGATGAACACCGAGGGCGTGCGCAACTCCGATTGGCACTTCCCCATGGGCGCCGACGGGTACGGCGTCCAAATCGATCCGACGGATGCCAACATCCTCTATCTCATGACCCAGCAAGGGAACCTGTACCGGACCGATCGCAGAAGTCAGGAATCGATTCGGATTCAGCCGCAACCAACCCCTGGCGAGTCGCCCGAGCGTTGGAATTGGGACTCGCCGATCATGATCAGCCCGCACGACTCCGACCGGCTGTACTTCGCTTCGCAGCGACTCTGGCGCAGCCCCGATCGCGGAGACTCGTGGACCGCTGTCAGCGGTGACCTAACCACCAATACCAATCGATACGAGTTGCCTTATATGGGCCGCGTCTGGGAGCTGGACGCGATGCACGACAACGGCGCCATGTCCCAGTACGCCACGTTAACGACGATATCGGAGTCGCCCATCACCGAGGGTCTGCTCTACACGGGATCGGACGATGGCCTGATCCATTCCTCCACCGACGGTGGACATTCGTGGACGCGCGCTACGCCGCTTCCCGGCGTGCCCGAGCGCTCGTTCATCAACAAGGTGGAGGCGGACCTGCATTCGTCGGGCACGGTCTTCGCACTCGCCGATGCGCACAAGCTGGGCGACTACAGCCCCTACGTGTTCGAGAGCACGGACAACGGGGAGAGCTGGACGTCGATTCGTGGGGACTTGCCGGATGGCACGATCGTCTGGGCCATGCAGCAGGATCATGTGAGCCCGGATCTCCTATTTCTGGCAGCCGAATACGGCATCTATTTTTCACCGAATCGAGGTGAGAATTGGCACATGCTCACGGGCGGGGCGCCGCCGATAGCGTTCCGCGATTTGAAGCTGCACCGTCGCGACGACGACCTGGTCGGCGCCACGTTCGGACGCGGCTTCTACATTCTCGACGACTACAGTCCGCTGCGGGAGATCGCATCAGGCGCGCTCGAGGGCGAAGGTGGCGTCATGCCCGTGCGCGATGCTTGGTGGTACGTGCCCTATGCGACCAACCAGGCTCAAGGTCGGCCGACGCTGGGCAGCACGGCCTATGCGGCGCCAAATCCAGACTTTGGGGCGACGTTCACGTACTACTTGGCGGATGCGCCGCAGAACGCGAGCGACCAACGAGAAGCCAACGAGAGCGAGCTCAGGGAGGAGGGCCGCGATGCGCCGTTCCCAGGCTACGAAGTGCTCCGTACCGAGGCCGCGGAGAGCGGCGCCAGGGTGCTGCTGCAGGTATCCGACGCGGCCGGCGATCCCGTGCGCTGGGTCGAAGGCCCTGCTCGAGAAGGCCTACACCGTGTGACCTGGGACCTCAGGCGTCCGGCTCCGAATCCCATCAACCTCTCCACCCCTGGATTCCGGCCGCCTTGGGCGACTGACCCCGTAGGTCCCTTGGCGCCTCCGGGCACCTATTCGGTCCAGATGGTCCTGGTTTCGGCCGATGGCGTTGAGCAGATCGGTGGCGCGCAGAGCTTCGAGGTGAAGCCCGTTCCGAGCGCACCCCCGGGCACCGACTTCGTCGCCGTGGCGGACTTCCAATACCAGACCAGCGAGCTGTCGCGTCGCGTGAGTGGCGCAGGCGGGGAGATTGGCCGCGTACGGAACCGCCTGCGCTACATGCGGGCCGCGCTGGTGCGGACCCCACGCGCGGATCCGGCGATGTTCGCGCGCATGGACGAGCTCGGGCGCTCGTTGGATGGTCTGTCGCTCCGGCTCCAGGGCGACCCGATCCGCGGATCGCTCAACGAGTCGAGTGTACCTACGATCTCCAACCGAGTCGGATCGGTGATCGGAGGGCATTGGTCCACGCGCCAGAATCCAACCGCGACCCAACGGATGAACGTCGAGATCGCGCAGCGTGACTTTGCGGTGCTCGAGCGGGAGCTCGGCGCCCTCGTCGATGACCGCCTGATGCCGCTGGAAGAAGCGCTGGCAGATGCGGGAGCGCCTTGGACCCCCGGACGGAGGGTGGGGGGGAGGTAGGCTCATTCGGCCATCGGTTGGCCCCACTTGACGGCGCATGTTTCCTCAGTGACTGCGTCGCTGTCACTGATGCCAGGAGCGTAGAGGAGGCGCCGTGGCCGTTCTGTGGAGAAGGGTGATAATCCAGGAGTACAAGCTCGAGCGCCTGAAGGAGGTCGTCGATATCGAGAGCGATTGGGAGGCCGTAGATGAGGCCATCAACCGAATTCTCTTCAGCGACGAAATCCATCGCATGCTCGATGACGATGGCGACGACCGCGGTAGCGAGGATGATGATGAGTTGCGGCTGCTGTGGGACGCCTACAGCTCGCCGGCCGGTTGCACATGCGTTGCACATGTGCCATCCTCGAGCATGTCTGTAATGATCCAGGTTAGAAACGTGCCGGAGTCGCTCCACCGTGAGTTGGTGCACAGGGCGGACCTACGTGGTCAGAGCCTGACGGCCTACGTCCAGGATATTCTGGAACGAGAGGTCAGTCGGCCGCCGCGCACGGAAATCGTGCGGCGAATCATGGAGCGGGAGCCCGTCAAGCTTGATGTGCCGATCGCAGACCTCATCCGGGAAGGCCGTTACGCGAGCCCCCGATGATACGGTCGGTCATCGTCGATGCCTCGGCTATCGTGGGATTCGTCTTGGACCCACCTACGCACCCGCTGGTCTTGGAGATGGTAGAGGACGAGGGCTGCGAGATTCTCGTACCGCATGTCTGTGATATAGAGGTTGTTTCGGCCCTTCGCAGTGTCGTCCGCCGTCGGCAAGCGGATACCGGCCGGGCACGAGAGGCGATTCGTGACTATATGGAACTCCCGATCGAGCGCCTCAACCACCACCCGTTTCTCGAGCGCATTTTCGAGATGCGCGACAACTTTTCAGCATATGATGCCGCGTATGTGGCGGTAGCAGAGGCCTTCGAGGCGCCACTCTACACGACCGATGAACGCCTCGCGCGCGCCGTCCGTGAACACACGGGGGTCGAGGTCGCAGAGGTTTGAGCTCCACCCACGAGCCCACGCCATAGCTAGCCCCCTAATCGAGTATCCCTACCGCCTCCTCGAGTCCGTCGCTCACGCGATCCAACGCGGCGGCGATCTCCCCTACGAAGAGGCGCACCTCCTCCCACTCGCGTTCCTCGATTCCTTCACGGACGCCGGGGAGCGTCTTCACGCCGTACCCGGTCCAGAAGCCCGGCGCGTAGATCATGTGGCGGAACCAGGGGCGCCGCGGTAGACCCTCGGCGCGCGTCATGCGTTGCTCCATTCCTTGCAGAAGTGCATTGAGTCTGGAGTTCGCGTCCGCGTCCAAACCACCTTTCGCCATAGCCGACGCCAAGTGGGAGTCGTATCGCGCGGCGGCGCCTTCGAGCCGAGCCACGGCGTTGTGGAGCGGGGCGAAGTTCAGGTACGGCACCGTTTCCTTTTTCTCCGGCACCACGTACGTCTGCTTCGGATCTGCGGCTAACGCGAAGGCATTCTGGTCGACCAGAAGGTTGTGGTGCTCGGTGTCGTCTCGCATGGTCTCGGCCAGCTGCTCCACCTCCTGGAGATAGGTGCGCACGTTGTCCGCGAAGTTGCCGAAGCGCAGAGGCAACACATCCGCGTTAGCCAAGCGCAGCGTGGCGCGCCCCGCGGTCTTGGCCAGCGCTACCCCGTATTCGAACGTGGGATCGCCGAAGCGCACGTAGTAGTCGAACGAGTCGAAGATGGAGTGGTAGGAACCGCCTCCGTTCTCCCCACCGTACCCGATATTGAGCGATGGAATGCCCAGGTGCTGCAGAAATGGAGTGTAGTCCGACCCGGAGCCGAGCGGCGAGATGGGCAGGTCGGTCCGGCTTGCGGCCTCGCGGTTTCCGCCCACGGCAAGCCGAGCCTTCAGACGTTCGCGGACGGTGACCCCGGTCTGCGGATCTTCGACGTCGGGGCTGATTTGGTTGACGAAGCGCTCGAGGGTGTGGGATCCACCCACGCCCATGAAGCCTCGGCCGTTGCCGTCGGAGTTGATGTAGGCGATCGCCTTCTCCTGCAGCTCCGCGCCGTGGTGCTCGGCCCATTCGGTCGACCCCAGCAGTCCGGGCTCCTCGGCGTCCCAGCCTGTGTACACGATCGTCCGCTTTGGTCGCCAACCTGTCTGAGCCATCTCTCCGACCACGCGGGCTTCTTCCAGCAGCGCGACCATCCCGCTCAAGGGATCTCCTGCGCCAAACGCCCATCCGTCGAAGTGGTTACCGCGAATGACCCACTCGTCGGGGTACTCTGATCCTCGTAGGACCGCGATGACATCGTACGCGGGCGTCAGATCCCAGTTGAACGCCACTCTCATGTGGACCCGTGCGGGACCCGGGCCAAGGTGATAGGTGAGGGGCAGCGCCCCCCGCCACGAAGTTGGGGCGACCGGTCCTCCCAGGGCCTCTAGTATCGGCAGTGCGTCGCCATAGGAGATGGGGAGCACCGGGATCTTCATGATCGTCGGCGACTCCTCTACCGTGTAGCGCTCCGCATTGGCCGTAGCGCCTACGCCGGGCGTCAGGGGGTCCCCGGGGTATTGGGGCATGTCCTGGACGGATCCTCGTTGGGCGCCATGTTCCATGCGATAGGGACCCTCCGGATATACATCGCCTTGGAAGTACCCGTCATCCCTGGGGTCGGAGTAGATGAGCGTGGCGATGGCGCCACGGTCAGCGGCCACCTTGGGCTTGATGCCACGCCACGACCCGCCGTAGCGCGCGAGTACGATCTTGCCGCGGACGTCCACCCCGTGTCGCTCCAGCTCCTCGTAGTCGGCGGGAATCCCGTAGTTCACGTAGACCACTTCCGCCTCCACGTCACCATCCGCTGAATAAGCGTTGTAGGTGGGCAGCCGATCTTGGGTGACTCCCGAGGTGGCGTCCTCTGCCAGCACGGGCTCCCCCAGCCTAAGCGTGTAGCGCGTGGGGGCGACCAGTTCGACCATGCGCTCGCGCGGCGTGGGGAACAGGACTTGGTACTCGTCGATGCGCGTATCGAAGCCCCAGGACCGGAATTGCTCGGCGATCCACTCGGCGTTGGCCTTGGCGCCGGGCGACCCCACGTGCGTTGGATGGCGGCTGAGGTGGCGCATCCAGTTGCGGAGGTTGTCGGCGTCGAGCTGTGCGTCGAAGCGAGCCTCGAGATCGCGCTGTGCCCGTGTGCTCTCGGCGGTGAAGCCGAGCAAGGCGTGGTCGGCGCTCTGTTGGGGCGTCGCTGCGAGCGCGGCGAGGGCGGTCAGGACGGCCAGACTGATACGTACGCAAATGCGGGGCATCGATCTCTCCACATGGGTTGGTCGAGCAGATGCCCCACAGGCTGGGGGCAGACACGCGTCCCCGCAACGTCCTCGCGCGACCAGCACTTTGCTAAGGCCGGTTTCGTCGTGATCTCCCGCTAGCCACCTTGAGGGAACATGAGCCAAGGCCTCAACATTCTCGTACCCCAACCTGTCTGGAGCGTCAGAGACTGACCTGCCGGAGACGACTATGAAAACCGTCCTGACCCTCGCCCTCGCGCTCGTGCTGAGCACGCCAGCCTTAGCGCAGCAACGGCCGGCTCCCGACCCCCGGGACTTGGGCGGCGGGCGCTGTGAAAACAACGTCTACAACTGCGCCGATACGCCGAATCCGCTGCCCACCGCAACGACGGTTTGGGTGGAGGAGATGACGTGGATGGACGTGCGCGACGCGTTGGCCTCGGGCATGACAACGGTCCTCATCCCGACGGGCGGCATGGAGCCGAACGGCCCCTGGCTCGTGACGGGCAAGCACAATTACGTGCTGCACGCGAACTGTGAGGCGATCGCGCGCCAGCTCGGCGACGCGCTGTGCGCTCCGATCATCCCGTTCGTGCCGGAGGGGAATATCGATCCCCCGAGCGGACACATGAGGAGTCCGGGCACGATCAGCGCTCGCCAGGAGACCTTCGAAGCCGTGCTCACGGATGTCGCGCACTCTTTCAAGATGCACGGCTTCGAAAAGATCATTTTCTTCGGCGACTCCGGCGGGAATCAAGGCGGCCAACGCGCGGTGGCGAACCGGCTCACGGAGCGGTGGGGTGGCAGTCCGGTCGTGGCCCACGTCCAGGAGTACTACGACTACGCGAGCGTGACGGGGTACATGGAGGACGAGCACGGCGTGATTCGGGGTGAATCGGACAACCTGCACGACGACCCGATCATCGCGCTCAACATGTTCATGGACGACCCGAGCTCGATCCGCTGGGCCGAGCGTGTCGAGGCTGGTCTCGCCACGATCAACGCCGTTTCCATCAAAGACCGGGTAAAGAACCTCGAGCTCGCGCGCGCGATCGTCGCGTTTCGCGCGGACCACACGGTGAACGCTATCAACGCCGCGATGGAGAACGGCGGTACACTGCCCCCGCCCGTCCGTCCTCAGCGGGCGGGTGGCGGCGGCCGCGGCGCATCGGGTGGTCGGGGCGGTCGCGGTCAGCGCCCGGTGCCCGACCCGCGCACGATGGGTGGTGGGGACTGCCGTCAGAACGAGTACAACTGTTCGGACACGCCGAACCCGCTGCCAGAAGCCAACACGGTGTGGCTCGGGGAGATGACTTGGATGGACGTGCGGGACGCGCTGGCCGCCGGAAAGACCACGGCGATCATCGCGACCGGCGGCATGGAGCCGAACGGACCGTGGCTCGTGACCGGCAAGCATAATTACGTTCTCGATGCCAACTGCGAGGCGATCGCGCGCAACCTAGGCGACGCGCTGTGCGCCCCGATCGTGAAGTGGGTCCCGGAGGGTCAGATCGAGCCGCCGAGCGGCCACATGCGTAGCCCCGGCACGATCAGCCTCCGTCAGGAGACCTTCGAGGCTCTGCTCACCGACATCGGGCGCAGCCTCGAGGTGCACGGCTTCGAGAACGTCATCTTCATCGGCGACTCGGGGGGCAACCGCTCCGGCATGGACAACGTTGCGGAGGCGCTGACCGCCCAGTGGGCCGGTGAAGCCAAGGCGATCCACATCCCCGAGTACTACCGAGCGCCCGAAGGCTCACGGGACATCATGCGAGAGAAGGGCTTACTCGCGGACGTGCCCGGCGACGGGCTGCACGACAACCCGAAGATCACGCTGAACATGATGCTCTCCGATCCGGCTTCCGTGCGGTGGGCCGAACGAACGGAGACGGGCCAGGCGATCATCGACGGCTTCTCGCTCGAGGACCTGGAGCGCTCTCTCATGCTGGGTCGTGAGATCTCCGAGGCGCGCGCGGCACGTACGGCGGACCTGATCCGGGAGCGAATTCGGTAGCACCATGTCGTAGCCCGACGCGGTAGTGGGCTGACTACAGCCCCTTCCCCTGAAACACCGTCCCTGCCGAGCGCTTCAGAACCCGCAGGTCGAAGGCGAGCTTCGCCCATCCGCTCGACTCGGCGTGCATGTAGCCGATGTACGCGAAATCCAGGGCCCATTCGTTCGGGTGGTCTTCGATACCCTTATTGGCTTGAACGAGCCCCGTGAGCCCTGGGCGTATCAGTTGCTTTCTGAAGATCCCTTTCTCGAGCTCCTCCTAATACCCCTTGAGTGGCCATGGGCGTGGGCCGACGAAGCTCATGTCGCCCTTCAGAATCGAGAACAGCTGCGGCCACTCATCGAGGTAGAACTTCTTAAGGAGGACACCGGCGCTGGTGACATTGTCCGGGTCGGATTCGATGGGTTTGATGTGCTGGTACTTCTGCGTCTTGCGGATTCTCTGGAACGCATCCATGCGGATGATCCGGAACTTGGGCAGATGGAAGATCTTTCCCTCCCAGCCACGCTCCTCGGTCAGGAAGAAGGGCCCGCGGTGGCCTGGGACGAGTGCACCGTCTACCGCGATTCCGGCAAGAATGAGCAG